>Ga0315288_10000656_pt1 | contig 43657 bp, 64 predicted proteins | sample YL17G11_20_MG_FD_203454 | JGI IMG/M metagenome (GOLD analysis project Ga0315288, IMG submission 203454) | Sediment microbial communities from Yellowstone Lake, YNP, Wyoming, USA - YL17G11_20 | ecosystem: Environmental > Aquatic > Freshwater > Lake > Sediment | place: USA: Wyoming | collected... | reverse complement strand
GTTTTATAAAACCCTTTAGCATGGTCATTAAAGCGCCGATAGTCTCGGCCATACTTTCTGTCCTGAGATTCATCTTCTCGATGGTCGTCTCGTATCTGAATTTCTGTTGACCGTCGGAAGCGACTTTCTGCAAAGTCTTCTCGTCCAGTTTGGATTTCAGACCGTCTTTTTCTTTCGTAATCGAATCGAGTTGCATGGACATTTGCTTCATCTGTTTGTCCATCTGGTCGATCTGCTGCGCCATCTGCGCCCGTTGATTCCGGCGTTCCAATACATCGGCGGCCTGCGGGTCGTCGATATATTCCAAAACCGCTTCCGCATCGTAAATGGCCGTGGGCGGAACCGCGGTGGTAGCCAGTTCAATCGCCATATCCAGGCGTTCGGCCCGGCTGGACGGCAGACTGGAACCGGACCGGATGCCAACATCCAGGTCCATGATGGTAATATTCTTGGAAGCAATCTTCTTCAAGGCTTCCTGATATGCCGGTTTGAGTTCGCCCTTCTCGTTATAATCCTCTTTTTCAAGAAGCGATTCCCAATACCTGAACGGCCATTCGTTAAGGGCAATGGCCAGGAAACAGACCCCAAGTTTACGGAAAACTTCTTCCAGAGCCGCAAGCAAATAGGAGTTGCCCTCCATTCCGAATTCTTTCAGCATCCCCGCCAAACGTCCGCTCATGCGGCCTTTTCCTTGTTCACCACGCATGACATCGGCGGCCAGATTAAAAACATCGTTCAAATCGTTTTGCGCCCGATCTTCAAGTTGAAAGACCCGGCTCAGGTCGGGAATGGTCTGGTAAAGTGCTTCCGGTTTATTCGTTCCATCCTGACTCTTGTAATGCAGAATGGCCTTTGGTTTTGAAATATCCTTTTTCCATGTTTCATTACTGAGAAGAGTTACATCGTTGTCGTTAACCATGATCGGACTGCCGAGTGTCGCCGCAACACAGGCAATGGATTGGCCTCTTCTCTTGGATATCTCCTGCAAGGGGCCGCTGGCGAAGAACATGTTTCCACGCGCGTATACTTCGCCGATATTGATGTTTTTCAGGGTGATGATCGGGTCAATCGGATCTTTGCGCGAATCTTCCTGGTAGGGATTGATTTTGTCGTCGATGAACTTTTTGCCGCAGATAAGAACATACCGTAAATCCGTTTTCGTAACCGTAATGGCCTTGATACTGTTCACGTGTTCTTCGTAACGCGGATCTATTTTAGTGCTTCCATCAACGTCTTGAATGGTGTACTTTATTTTTAGGTTTTTCTTGGCGTTCTCAAGTTCCGCGCCGTCATCGGAACGCGGATAGAGTTGCGGCATCTGTTCGCTGTCGCCTGGGTCGAGCCAATACTTTTCCTGGTACTTGCGTTTTTCGTAGTATTCCAGTTCCCAGACCGTCCGCTTAGTTTCTTCCTTGCCCTTACTGCCGTCCTCGTACTTTCCGCCCGGTTCGCTGTCATGGTCCGAGCCGGAGTCTTTGTCCGGTTGCGCCTCGGCGATGTAGTAAAGATCATCCGGACCGAGTTTATAAAGATCCTTGGCCTGTTCCGGTGAAATGGCCCGGTATTTTATTTTGTAGCCCCAACTCTCCGGGTTGCCGGGAGACATATCGGGATCGAAGACAATTTCCCCGCCTTCGAGCACGGATAATAAAATCTTTACGTCGTCCCGCAAACCGTAATGTTCGCTTTTGACGTTAAAATGGTGTTCGCCTTCGCGGACGGCACCTAGGACGAGGGTGTTGTTTTTCATGTTGCCGGTGTTCTCGTCCCAAATCTTGCGGAAGGCGCGTTGGCAAAGAGTGGCGACCCCGATATCGCCTTTACCGATGGGTACGGCCTTGAGTTCCGGGCGTTTGGCGGTCAGGATCGAAGAGAGTTTAAGGGCATTGGTTGTTCCACGCGCAACCTTGACTGGGGGGATACCGGCGTCCTTCATTTCCTTTTCTTGTTCTTCGGTAAACGGGTGGCCCTTAAAATTGCGTTTGGCTGTTTGGCAATCAGTCAAAAAATCCTTCCGGCATTGGGCGTCTTTGGCGCGATTGAAACGTTGATAGACCTTTTTCAGAAGATCGTCTTGTTCTTTATTCTGGGTTCCCGGATCGATACTTGCCGTGTTTTTAATCTCTTCGTCCATTTTTTATCCTAATGTAAATACCTCGGAACGAAAATCCTGGCTTCCTTTTTAACATAACTAGGGACTTTGGCGCCGACTGTCTTGAAAGCCTTGTCCAATGTGGCCGACATTTTCTGGAATTCCGGCATACTCATGAAATTACGATGTTCGATAAGTTGCTTTACGTAATCGCCCGCCGGCCAATACCGGGCGATATACATTAACGAATTCATGCCGACAACGGGTTTACAGGACGGCGGCGTCGCATCCTGACCTTTGGGACTCAGGAGAGCATCAAAAATCGTGATCAACCTTTGTTCCGGCATATCCTCGATCTTCTCTTTCTTGCCCATAATGATCAGTCGCTTGTAAATCCGGCCGATAGTCCAAAGTTCAACTCTAGCCTGGACCTGAAGATTGTCGTTATCGGTCATGAAAAAGTTGATATCCGGATATCTCGGCGGTCGGTAGGTCTTGCCGTCGATCATAAAATACCAGTTTTTCACGTCCTGGATGACGTTATTCAGGGTCTGGAGTTGTTTGCTGAATCTCATCCTTCGCCTCGCCCGTAATTTCAGGTTTGTTTTCCTTGAATTCCTCGGTAGTCTTAGCGACTCCCGGAACCCTGGTAGGTGGAACTGGTGCGACCCCGACGGTATTATCCACTTCCTTGGCAAAGATCTCGATTGCGATTCTGCCATACAGATGATCCTGAGTCGCAACCGGGGGTAGAGATCCGGCGTCAATACTCAAGAGTTTACCGATCAATTTATCGGCCCCTTCAATCCGGAAATCTACTTTGCCGGGCCTGGGAAACATGGATTGGCCTGCCACCTTCAATTCACCTTCGATTGTTAAAATTGATTTAGGTCTTTTTGACATTGGAAAATCTCCTTAATTCTTTAATTATTCCTCAAAATGGCGCAAATCCCACCACTTACCTTTTTCGTCCCTAAATGGTCCCCGACCGTCATATCTATCCGCCCAGACTTTGTGCCAATGCAGATATGTCTCCTGCAAAAGTTCGGGGTCCCTTATCAAAGGAAAATCGATATCCGCGGCGGTCCCCTTTTGATGGTCGGATATCAACTTAATCCCATCACAATGAGAGTACCCCTTGTCAAAATAGATCTTTTGTTGTTCAGCCGATCTCCGGACTTCATCGAATTGAGGACTATCCCGTCCATCGATAATCATATCTAAAACCAACCGGCAGATCTTTTCCGTAAACTCAATTCGGGTCATTCCCATATTATTCCACCCACGGATCGCGCTGTTCCTGCCCATAACCTTCCCAAGACACGCGCGTGATATTTGGGAAGATAATCTTTTTGGGTGCCTCTTTCGTTTCTTCCGGTTTCGGCAACCGTTCGTCGCCGAGCAGGGTACAAGCGGCCGCCACAACCAAGTCGTCCTTTTTGATGTCGTCTTCCTTGCCGTAATGGCCGTCCGAATGCCGGATATAGGTGGTGCATTGGTCGATCAACTCGCCGTCCGGGACGGATTCAAGGACATCCCGAAAATAAGTCTTGAGCAAACCGGAGATCATTTTCTTGTTTTCCCTGGTTTCCGCCAGACCGTACACCGGACTGGGCTTGGCGCCGATTTTGTTCGGTTTTTTATCCCTGAAAATACGCGGGTACTTCAGTTCCCGCAAACGTTTAACCGTACTTTGTCCGGCCCCGCTCAATTCCGGGACGATCATAGGGAAATTCTTGCACCAATTCGCCAATTTTATCAATTCATCGCCCCATTGATCGGCGTCGATGTTGGAACTCTTCAATTTAGCGATGAATTTACGTTTTTCCCGGTCGAAAACATAAGCAGCCGAATCGGTCTGGCCCAAGCCTTCGGAAATATCCGATCCGATGACATATCGGTCGCGCCATTTATCGCCGTCCGGTTTCTCCCAAACCGTCAGGGTTCCGCCCCGACTCTCGGTAAATTCCATAACCCCATCAATCTCTTCCAGGTATCCACGGGTTCCGCGATTGAATTGATTATGTTTGGCCAGGTGCCGGCCGAAATACGATCCGGACATGGCCTCGACCGCTTCCTCGATGCTGGAAGGGTAATGCATGGAGATATCGTCCTGATCCATACCCTCAAGCATCTCCGTGGCCAGGAATTCCGCAATCTGTTTACCGGGTTCAAGCGGATGTTCGATCAACTTTTGAGACCTTCCAGGTCGGTCCCACCACGGCATAAAGACATGCTCGACCCTGCCGGCCGATTTGCGCCAGGCTTTCAAATACCATTCCCTAAACCAGATCCAGCCCGGACCGTCCTTAATGGCGTTGGAGATGACGATAATACGGCCTTTGGCTGAATCCACGCCGGGTTTTGATGATCTCCATATTTTTTTCAAGTGTTCGATCAATGCCGCCTCGTCCAGGATCAACAGATTAATCGTTTCCGACTGCGCACCCGAAGGGGTAGTCGTGGAGCTGTAAATAATTGAATTTAAACCCTCGATCCGTTCGTTGCCCCGTTTGTCCTTTACCATCTCGCCGAAATACAGGATCTGGTCGTTTCGTCTCAGGACCATCGGCCGCATCCATTCCGGCAACCGGTCGAAGATGAATTTCACGCGGTCCAGGAATTTGACCGCCAGACCCTCTTTCTGCGAAATAATGATTACGTTCTGATTTTTTCTGAATATCGCCACCCACAGACATAAGGCCGCGCAAAGCCAAGTCAATCCCAATTGCCGGGCCTTGAGGATAAACAGGTAAGTCGCCTTGAGAAACGTCGGCAATATACGTTTTTGACTTTCCCATAACTTGAACCTGATCTGCCCGCCGGCCTCTTTGTCCTCGATGTAAACGTAATTTATCAGCCAGTAAACGAATCCGGTGAGTGGGTTTCTGCATTTCCATAATTCCTCGAATATCTGTTCGCGCGTCATGCCTTTTTAGGTTTCGGTAATCGTTTCGGTTCCGTTTTACTTTCCACAAACGTGGCCATAGCCTCCATAAAATGATCCGCGCCGGTCGATTCTCCACCGGAATCCGGTTTTGGCTTCTGGACACAATAAGACTCGATCTTTTCACCCCAAAGTTTGATTTCTTTCTCATTTTCATTTTCTATGGCATGGGTATACATAATCGCCCAGAGCACGATCTGATGGTCGCCCATCTCCCTTTTGAGTTCCTTGAGGTCGAGTTTACCATCTTTAAAGAGCTGGATCTTTTCCCTCAGCCCCTTACCCATCGTTTTTAGTTCGTCGAATACCATATTCATGAAAACCCTGCTTACCACCCTATCCTCGGCCTCGTTCCGGCCCTGGCTTAAAGGGCGATTCTTTTTAATTCCGCTAAACTTAATTCTGGGTCCCATCCCAGACACATGCCCGGCCCGGTTGCACTCAAATTCGTATGTGCGACAGATCCCCATTTCATTTGATTTCCTGGTCACATTCTCCTGTTCAATTTATGAACATTAATAAGTGAATTATCAATCAATCTTAATATAAAAATATAAAAAGAATCAAGTAAAAGTAAATATTTAATGTAAATACGGTCTTTAATGCTGAAATTTTGGGCAAATCTGGTGAAGAGGTCACGTATAATGAGTAGACGGGGGCCGGGGTACGGACGGGCCAGGGTGGTTTTGACGGGATTTTGATTGAAAGTAAGGGGTACTCTCGACTTTTCTTTGGCTACCCTTGGTTGTATCTGATTAGTTGACATAACACCCCTTATGGGAAGCTTCCCTTATCCTGCCCATTTAGGCTAAATCTTATATGGTGCTTGTCCAGCTGCCCTTATTCGCCTATGAGTAGCCCTGATCTGATCCTTTGCCCAGCCTTTGGAGGGCACTGCGGGCAGAAGCCGGCACCTATCTACACCTTAGGAGCGAGCTTTCTTTCTTTTTACCTGGTCCAAATTGAGCCACTTTTAATATTAAGTAGGTCAGAATGAACCAGAACCATTAAGAACCTTGCAAAATGCAAGATTCCGAAATGATGGCTGACATTATGAAATTAATTAATTAAGAATGTCAAGATAATAATTCAGAAGAACCGATAAGAAGGGGTTAAAATGGGGGCTGATATCGATAAAACCGATCATAAACTCAAGGTGCGCGTGATCCGCTTCTTGACGAGCGGACACGCTTGAGGATATGGAAGCTTGGGAGATAGAGAGAGGGATTTAAAGCCCGGCCTGCGGCCTTGGCAGGTCTTCCGGGGGACCTGCAGACCTGAATGACCGGCCAGAAGCCGGTCTTAACGCGCGAGAATAAACCTGATTTTACGGATTGTCAAGCGTTCATTTTCTGAACATTTAAACATTTGATATTTTAATAGGATTTAGGAGTGTGGCTTTTTTACCATACTTCCTTGATTTATAGGTTTTATAAATCCCTGCCGTTTTTTGTAATCTGACCAAAAATTGTCTTAATGATTTCAGGAGCTTACCATTTTTTGTCACATTTGGGTTGATTGTAATGGTTTGACCATTACGTAACCTATTGATTTTATTGGGTGTGAGTTTTGGCATGGGACTTGCTCTATACTAAGGTAAGATCGACAACCACTAACAAGGAGAAAAACATGCAATCAAAATTATTAGATGTTAGACAAGTAAAACACGTAAAATCCAATAATCAGTACACAATGAAAGTTTATGAATCTTATAGGCCAGGGTATATCTTAACTGAATTTTTTGATCAAGATGATGAATTTGTATTTTCAAGTAATGAAATAAACCGAAAAGGGATTAATGGTTGGATACCGCAAAACATGAAAAATCTTGAGAAAGATCTTATCGATTATCTAACCCATGATGAATTTGTCATTGTTTAATCTCTACCCCTGCCTATCCATGCGATAGGCAGACGGGAGCGATTAACCAAGAAAGGAATAATCCATGACCAAAACTCAAGCAATCCTGATCCTAATCGGCATTTATGGCTGTATCATGCTGGCTATGATGCTGAGGTTTTTGTAGAGGTGAAAAATGAATAATTCCGATATGGTAAAAGGCAGATTTTTAAAACTTCAGAAAGGCAAAGAACGCTTTGCTTTTATTTTGGATAACCTAAACCTTGATCATGTTGTGCTGATTCTTTCTCATACTCGCGCTATAAAATTGGATAAGCGCCATATCAAAATGGTTAAAATGGATAGCAAAGGATCGGTCTATATCCAATCAGGAAAGCATTGGAATTGTATTGATTGGAACGGAATAAAAGTTTTGTAATCTTTAGAAAAGGAGTGTTGAAAATGCTTTGTAATCGTTTTAAAAACAAATATGGTCCACGAGTACCAATCTCTAATGATGATCATCCTTGTTGGGATTGCCAAGGTTGTGATGATATTGAAATGTTTGTCATCCATGCTTGGAAAGAAAACGAAATAACACCTTATCCGCGAGTAATTAAGACAAGAAGCGATAACAAACTTTTTCAGACTATTAAAAAACTAAGGAAAGAATTGAAAACGGTTGTAAAAATTACAGTTAGCGAAGGTACTTCATTTTGTCCTTTTATGAGTATTGAATATTAATCTTTTAATTTGGAAAGCGAGGGAAAGAGATGAATGAAAAAGAATATGGCCTTGCTGATTTAGCCGCGCCTTGGATACAATTTAAAGGGACATTGGGTGAATGCTTCAGAGAAGCAAAGGGTATGGGTTTATGCGGAATCTATCGGCGCGAAGCATGCGGCTGGGTAACTGTAGCAAAACGGTATTTTGATACCTTTACACATCATACAAAAATTATCACTATTAATGACTAACAGCCCAAGGGCAGAAAGGAAGGTTTTACCATGAGTATGAGCAAAAAGGATTTCATTAAATTGGCGGATGCATTAAGAGCACAAAAACCTCAGCCGAATTGGAGCAAAAACAAGATGGTCCAATGGCGACTTGATGTTAATGCTATCTCGGATGTTTGTCTATCTCAGAATCCTAATTTTAAACCATCTCGCTGGCTTGATTACATCAACGGGGAATGCGGTCCGAATGGCGGAAAAATTTGATTGATCCTCTTTCCCTGCCCGAATGCCACGGGCAAGACAAAAGGATTGATTATTAACCTTAAAAGAAAGGAGAATTTTAAAATGAACGCTTATGAACAAGGACTAGAATGGGGATCCTGTAAGGAAGCATTGGAAATGCGTAAAAACTACGCAAATCAACCCGATTGGTGGAAAGCTTGTGATCGGGGAGATTGGTTGTTGTGGCAATTAGCTCATTTATCGGAAGAAATGTATGAAAAATTACAATCCCAAATACAAATAGCAGTCGATATTATTGTCGCTCGCGCTGTTACTAATCATACATTACATTGTGGTATCCCAAAAGTTGAAATTTGGGCAAAAAATTGGCTCAATGGAACAGATAGGTCATGGGGTGCCGCATGGGATGCCGTAGGGGCTGCCGCACGGGCTGCCGCACGGGCTGCCGCATGGTCTGCCGCATGGTCTGCCGAATTAAAACGACAGGCTGATGATATTCATAAGTTAATACCAAATTGGCCGGAAGGAGAATAAAATCATGAGAACAAAAGGAAAATGGGAAGTATTAAAATCAATGATAACTAATGGAAAAGGCCGTCGGATGATATGTCAATGGACTAAAGATATAAAAGAGATGGACCAAGAAGCACAAGACAATGCTGCTTTTATAGCTCTTGCCGGCACTGTCGCCAATTACCTTGATGAACAGGGGATAGACGGAGAGAAGGCGATTGAAAAACTTCCTTTTCTTATAGGAACCCTGGAATTTATGGCAAAACATCCTGATCTATTTTCAGCAAAAGGCTGTAAAGATTTTCTCTCCCAACTTAAACTTAAAACTGAATCGCTTTGCAAAACATGCTTAGGTTTTAAAAAATGTACAGCGCATCAAAACGAAAAAATTATTCTTGATTGTCCGTTTTATGGAGACAAACCATCTGAAAATGAAATTGACAGAGCAAGAAGGGAGAAGTGAAGATGGCTTATCAAGGGAATTGGCCGAAGAATAAAAAACAATGGTGGAATCTGGTTGATGAAAATTGGCCTGATTTGCTTGGAATATTAAACCGTTTTATTGGGATGACAGATCATGCAGATATAAATGACAATATTACCCAATGCCAGAGAAGCGAAGAAGTTGCGCGAATGAAACAAGAAAAGAATCCGCGGTTGGCAGATTACTTTTCTGCTGCTTGGTATAATGCACCTGATAATCCATGCATTCATGATATTCCTGGTTGGGCTTTACTTTGTGATCTTTGTTCCGAAGTAGAAGTCTTGAATAAATGAACCGTCCGCTTCATAATTGGCTTCAGCATTATTTGAATTGCTTGCATATCTATTGTCGATTAATGAATCTTGGTATTCCGATGCACCTGGCGCGAAAAATAGGTAAATTCTATGAGAAATATTTAACAAGGAAAAGGAGAAAATGAGATGAAACGAGTTTGCGGATGGTGCGGTAAAAGGCTCGGTTTATTTGGGATCAAACGCCCGTGGCGGGATAAATCTACTACTCACGGGATCTGCCGGAAATGCAGCCGGAAAGCATTGTCGCTTCAGGAACGCGACGCAACATTGGAGGAGGTAAAGTCATGATAGTATTTTTATTGATCGTCATTGTCATTATTCTATGGCTGATTTTGATTAGCATGTGAATAAACAAAAGCCCCGGAGAAATTGAATCAATCCGAGGCTTAGATGAATATTGAACCCTTAATTTTAGTTGGTCAATTACGACCACGATCCATAACCACCACCTGCCTTTCCCCGTTTAAAATAGAGGCGCGGCCCAGGGATGTTGAATCGACCTGGGCCGCTATGGAAGGATTAAAGACGGCTTCACCATATCAAATCAGGCGAGAATTGTCAAGGGTTTTTAGAGTTAATAATCTCCAAAAACTTTTTCCAGGTTTTGACCTCGTAAATCACATGACCCAAATGGTAAAAAATCAAGGCCATTTCCTTTTGCTCTTTAGATCGGCGCCCTTTTTTGGCCTTGAGTTCCATAAAAATGATAGTTTGAGGCAGCACCACTGTCAAATCAGGCCAGCCGGCAGGTAGCAACCTGACTACAGCACGACTTTTTTTAAAAGACAGGTAAGGATATCCCTTACCCCGCAAAAACCTCTCAATTTTGATCTGGAGTGTGTTTTCAATCTCTTCCCCTTCATCCATCGGCTGGTCCGGGAGAAAATAGGTGCCTTTCAGCATTCGCCGGGTTTGATATTCTTTTAATTGTTGCTCAGACCAGCGGGTCATCTTTGACCTCCTCCGCCTTAAATATTGGATCTGACCATTTTGCCTTTGGATAAATTGCTTTTACGTCGATCACGGTATATTTGACCGGGAATCTTTTCAATATCCATGCCGGCAGCCAGCGTTCTTTAACCGCCTCTTTCCAGTTTCGCGGCCATTTATACCTCTCAATGTTTTGGGTTAGAATATTCATGGCACACATAACCGCCAATTCACAATCAAAATCAAACATCTTTTCTTTCAGGGTAAAATCATAAATACCCAGAAAGTCATTCCAAATTGATTTTCTAAACGCTGCTCTCCATTTTTCCATATAAATTTCATCCATCTTTCACCCCTCATAACAGGCATGACAGAGCCCAGCTTGTAAACTATTGGTTTTTTTATGGCATTTTTTACAGATCCAATCTATAGGCTTTTCTGGTTGAGCTGAAGATTCGATCTTTAATTCAAATAATCCTTTCCATCCATTTTCAATTGATTGATTTAAAACCGCAACGTGATCCATGCCTTTATTTTTAAACCCCTCTAAACGTTTAATTGCCAACGCTTGGGCATAAACTGACATTTTAGATTTTAAGATTTTTCGATGTTCAAGGTAGCGTTTCCAAGCTTCCTGATTTAACCAATCCGGATAAATAATCTCTTCCCTCTTTTGGGGGATAGAGGGGGTCTTATCTGTATCTGTATCTGAGTCTGAGTCTGAGGGCGTTTCAGAAACGTTACATGAAACGTTTCTTTCTACGGTGACTTTCCTAAATTTATGAACTCTATCTGTAACTCTATCTGATTTAAATTGTCTTTTACTCCAATTACTTATTACAACAAATCCATCTTCTGAAATAGTTATTAAACCGATCTTTTGAAACGTTTCAAAAGCTGGTGATAAATGGTTGACTTGCGTTCGAAACCTGATTGACATTGACTTGACATTCAATCGACATTCGCCTGACATTGAGTCGACTTCAGAACAAAGGGCTAATAAATAGATAAAAATCTTAAACTCATAATCTGTTAATTGAGCCATTTTTGGATCATCAAGAATGTCAACCCAGAGCCTAAACCATTTCATAAATCGAACCTCAAACGCAAACGGCAACCCGCCAAGCATGAGAGGGTTACGAGGCCCTTGTCCACAATTAAGCGGAGCGCCTGGCGGATTGCCGTTAGAATTTGAAGTTTTTCAGTCTCGTAATATCTCATAACCCAAACCATAGACCGATTAAACCGAATTGTCAATTATTTATTCCAGAAAGGTTCCTCTGGTTCGCCTAAATCTTCAACCGGATCTGAAAATTGTTGCGTATGCGGATTAAATTTCAATTTCATATTAAACATTCCCGTGTCCCGGCCCTTCAATTGGTTCAATTCCACGTCTTCAGCCTCTTTATCGGCGCGCCATAAACCCCAAACCACATCGGCATTTTGTTCCAGGTCCCCGGATTCCTTCAAATCCCGCAAAGCAGGGCGCGAATTAGACCGACCCTCAACCTCGCGGCTTAATTGGCAGAGTACCAAAATCGGCACAGCTAAATCCTTGGCTAAATCTTGAATAGCGTTAGAAACATGGGATATTTCTAAATGTCGGTTTTGAATGCGTTGCCGGGTGTTCATTTTTTGGATATGATCGACTACGATTAAAGAGATTTTGGAGTCCATCGCCACGGTTTCGGAATAAGATATGAGATTTTCGATAAATCTGAATTTTGAATTATCCATAATGCTTAAAGAAGATCCGGCCGATAGGTTGATAAACGCTTGAGTCAGCTTATCCCATTCATGGTCTGCAATTTGCCCGCGGCGAATCCGGGATAAAAATAACCCTGACATAAACGCCAATTGGCGCCGGATCAGGGCCTCAGCATTAGATTCCAGGTTAAAATATAAGACTTGCTCCTCAGGATGTGCCAGCGCCACGTTGGTGGCAATATTCAGGGCAAGGGATGTCTTGCCCATGCTCGGCCTTGCAGCGATGTACACTGTGGTTTTGGGCTCCAATCCTGACAACTTTTGATCTATGGCACGGAGCCCGGTTTCGATTCCGACAAAATAGTTATGATTCTCGGCTCGATTCTCGATGTCTTTGTAAACGGCCTGCAGAATATCGGCTTGGGACCGATGATCCGGTAGGTTTTCTTGTTGGATATCCCGGATTCCTGTTTTCAAGATGGAAAGAATCTCTTCCAGGTCATATTGAGCGTCGTCTCGGGATTGATCCGCCGCCATCATGGATATGGCAGCGATTCGCCGGCGCTGGGCTTTCTCTTTAATAATCGTGGCGTAATGAGCCCAGCCGGCACTTGTTGCAGTTCCATCGACCAGGGACATGAGATATTCCTTTCCCCCAGCCTCTTCCGCGACCTTCTGGTCAACCATGCGCTGATAGACCAGAACCAAATCAGCCTCTTTTTTGAGATGGAAAATGGCCCGGATGATATGCCGATGGGCAATCTTATAAAAATCATCCGGTTTAAGACGGTGTATGACGGCTGGTACGATTTCCGGCCGGATCAGACAAGCGGCAATAAGCGCCTGTTCCGAATCAAGAGAATGCGGCGGAGTTTTTAAATCAGGCATTTTTTTCCAGTTTCTTGATTAAGTCTTCGATGCGGTTAATGGAAAGACGTTTTGCTTCGATCTCTTCTTTCAGTAATATTATCGATTGTTTGAGCAGCTCGACGCGGCGCTCAGTCTCTTCCTTGAGTGTCATTTCTTGAGTCATGGCAACCTCTCAATTTCCTTGCATAAGGTTTCAAAATCCGTAATTTGAAGCAGTTCTTCATTACCCTCTAATATAGGTGGATATTCAAATCGCATTAATGGCGCCGTCAATCCATGTCGATCCTTTATGGCGCTTTTTAAATTATGAATAACGTTTTGATATTGGCTCAACTGTAATTGTAATTCCCAAATCTTTCTTTCCAAATCTCTTTTTAAAATTCTTGGCATGTTTTTCCCTTTCAATTCGGCTGGATGTCAATCAAAACATCCTTATTTGATTCAATCTCTTTGATCATTTTAAAAAATTGAAACGCTATTTGGGGCACGATTGCGTTTCCGAGAGATTTAAGTCTGTCCACCCGATTGGGAACCCCATCATCCATTCCACAAAGGCAGGTTGCAACTTCAAACCATGGCTCTTGCCAAACTTGGTTATCAAATCGTCCCCACCGCTCCCTTTCCTCTTCGCTCTCGCATAATCCGGTCCGGATACTGTCCCCTTCGGAGTTGGAAGCATCATTGAAATCTGATCTGGAAGAAAGTAATCGCATGGTTTTCGGGTTGATCCCTTCGCTCCCGTTATCCCTCCCTTGTAATCGTTTGATCGAGGTGTCCGGAGCATGGCAATCTGCATCGTTAATCCCGGCAACCCCGATGAATCCCGTTGATTCGGTCCGCTGTGATCCGCATCCGATGATCTTGGCGTCCTCAAAATCATATTCATTTTTTTTATTAGTTCTGATGGAGTTGGATTTCGACCTTTTGCATATTCCGCACTTCTTGGACGTTCCTGGGCTCTTGGTGTACCCAATAATCCAAATTCGTTGTCTGATATGCGGGGCATCAAGGGCGCAAGCTGGAACAATAAACATCTGCGTTTCGTAGCCTTTACTCTCCAAATCAGCAAGCACTTGGTCGAGTTCCATATTGACGATTCCAGGCACATTTTCCGCAATAACCCAAGTGGGCCGGACTTCGGAAATGATTCGGAGCATTTCCGGCCAGAGGAAACGGTCATCCGCCGCGCCTCTGCGCTTCCCGGCGCAGGAAAACGGCTGGCATGGGAATCCCCCGGAAATAATGTCAACTGGTTCAAGGTCGCCGATTTTAATTGTTTTAATATCGCCATATCTTTTCGCTTTCGGAAAATTCTTTTTCAAAACTTTTTGACAATACGAATCGTTTTCAACCTGCCAAATGGTTTCAATTCCTGCCCATTTAGCGGCGAGATCAAAACCGCCTATACCGGAAAATAACGAGCCATGAATCATTTCACCTCCGGCGGCATTTCAATCTTTTTGATATTCGGGATCGTGTATTTTAACGGTGCTTTCTGATGCTCGTCCCAAATATGCACGGTCGAACCCCGCATGTCGTTTACAATCGACTGCACCACGGCCGTCGGATAGATAATCGGATACCAGAGGGCTGCGGCTATGGCAAAAACGCCAAGGATTAGAAGCCATTCTTTAAACATGATTTTCTTTTCGATATCGATCTAATTTATCAATCGCATTTTCAATCTCTGGCAGTATCCATGTTCGTGGGCTGATTTGCCGCATTTCATAATTGATACATGCCAACATGGATGCTTCGCGTACTTCAGCCGGAGTTAAACGATTATCATAAATAAACGATTCAAGCATATCAACCAACATCTGAAATGCTTTATCATTACGATATTTATTAAGTAAATTCATTCCGGCCTCCGTTCCCCTGTTGTCTCCTCATACAATTTACAAAGTTTTTCGTACATATCGACATTTGGACTGGTGATTCCGGCCTCCCAGGACCAGATAGTGTTGTAATATACCCCGAGCAGTTTGGCGAGGTCTTTTAAGGTCAATTTTAGATCTCGACGCATCATGTGAATTTTATCCTTAGTTTTCAATTGCATAGCAATACCTCATAATTTTTCTTGAGTTTACAGAAAAAAGATTAGTTTGTCAAGAAATATTTGTTGACTTTCAAAAACGTTTAATTTACCATGATCTCAAACGCTGGCGCCTTCTCGAGCATTCGACACCCTGTAGATAGGCAACGCCACCGCCCACAAAATATTGAGGGGCAGAAAATCTACGGAACGGTGATTCAGGATGGCGCCGGCGCTAAATATTAACGGGAGGGTAAAATATGAATTACAAAGAATTAAAGTTGATAGAAATCGATATTGACTATATGGAATCGCATATAGACGAAATTAACGCCGCAATAAACTCCATGTCCAAATGGGCACTTTCAGGTCGAGTTCATACTCTACTTTATAATGCATTACAGAATCAGAAAACATCTCTGCAAAATAAAATCGAGGCTTTAAAAAACACCGAATTTTAACCGGGTGGTGCCGGCGAATTAAAAAGAGTAAACCATGTTGACTTGGCTTAAAAAACTTTTCAGACGAAACCATTTAAATGAGTGGCAAAAACCAATAGATCCATTAGGGTCAGGATTATTAGGAAATGAAGAAGAGAACCCATTTCCGGAATCAATTGATTATTTTGAACCATTTATCGGTACAGGTAATGCCATTGATACTACACCCCGAACCCGATGCTGGCGCTGCGGGCGAGTCTTGACCAATCCGCAAAGCATTGAAAATCGCATCGGTCGTAAATGTTGGGAAAAAGAAAGGATACAGTTTGAAACGAGTAACCGACATACTTCAACCCTGGAATGACTTTTCGTCGATTTCAGACGAAACCTTACAGGTGGCGGCCGACCGCGGGCAGTTAGTTCACCTATGCTGCGCTGCACTCCTCAACGGGTTATGGATGCCGACAATCCCGGATAGTATTGCGGGTTATATCGAAAGTTGGCAAATATGGCATAACCACAACGTAAAAGAAGTGATCTCAGTCGAAGGAGAGTTTGTTGATAAGGGACTCGGCATTATGGGGCACCCGGATGCTGTCATTCTTAACTACCAGAATCAAATCGTCCTGCCAGACTGGAAAACACCGGAGTTGAAATCAAAGACCTGGCCGCTCCAAATTGCCGCTTATGTCCATCTCTGGCAGAAAAAGACCGGCCGGAAGGTAGCCCGGTGGGGCGCACTGCAACTGAAAAAGGATGGGTCCACTCCTCATTGGGAGGAATATAAGGATTATCTGCAATATTTTGCCGTGTTTCTATCGTGCAAAACAGCGCATGATTATTTTAAAGGATAAAGGAGGACACATGATTGATTTTGAAAAGACCAACGAAGAAGAAATCGACACCGACGCAGCGCAGGAGGCGGCAATCAAATTCGGGACCGCCCTTGCAACGGTTGACCCTTTTGATCTGACGAAGATCAAAAGGGACTTCGCGCCATATTTGGCGAAGATTGAGGAAATGGAAAAGACAGCCAGAGCCTTTGTGATCGTAACGACCGAAGATGCAAGTCAAGCCGTGGCAATGGCCGGACAAGTCAAAAACCTTGGCAAGGAAATGGACGCCGAACGTAAAACGGCTATTAAAATACCTAAACAGTTTGTGGATGGGGTGAACGGTTTTGTTAAACTTTTCTCCGACAAGGTGAACACCATTGAAACGATATTGAAGAAAAAGATCGGCGACCACAGCTATAAGGTCGAGACAGAACGCAGAGAAGCCGAAGCAAAGGCCCAGGCGGAAGCAAAAAAGCTGCAAGAAAAGATTAACAAAGCCGCCGCAAAAAAAGGCACCGAGCCGGTCCAGGTTATCATCCCCGTAACCGTGGAAAAGCCATCGGTAATCCGATCCGAAACAGGCGCATCCAGTTCCATCAGAAAGAAATGGAAAGCGCGAGTCGTGGACCCGGACAAGGTTGACCGCGTATTTTGTTCGCCGGACCCGCATAAACTTCAAGAGGCGGTCGATACCGGCATCCGTGAAATCGGCGGATGCGAAGTATTTGAGGAAATTACGACGGTTCTGAGATCATAAATCCATAAACTATTGAGGAGATAAGTCATGACAGAAGAAAAAGGAGTTGTTAATTATAAAGCAAGAGATGGATTAGATATCACTCTGACCATCGAAATCTGCAAAAAATACCTAGTATCCGGCAAGGCGGAACTCGTCACCAACCAGGAATTCATGTTTTTTATGGCAACCTGCAAAGCCAAGGGTATGAATCCGTTTATCAAGGATTGCTATTTGGTAAAATATAGCGCGGACCCGGCCGCTATCATCACAGCGATTGAATTCTACCGGAAACGGAGCAAGGCCCAGGAAGATTGCCAAGGTTGGAAAAATGGAATCATCATCTATAATAAAGACGGCGCATTGGAATATCGGGATGGCGCTTTCATATCCCCGGATGAAAAACTGCTGGGCGGCTGGTTTGAATGCCTTCCAAAAGGATGGATCGAGCCGATGAAATGGTCCGTTTCACTCAAACCTTACATCAAAAAAACCAAGGAAGGCAACGTCACCCAATTCTGGCAGGAAGACAAACAGCCGGGACAGATCGCCAAAGTCGCCGAAGCCCAAGGTTTGCGTAAAGTATGGCCGGGAGAATTTGAAAAACTTTATGTTGATGCCGAAATTCAATCCAGGAATGCCCAAGAAAGGTTGGACAATGCCCTTAACGTGACTCCCGAAGAAGATCCGGCCATTCCGAAGGCGTTTGCAGTGTTATTTTTCCGAGGCGATCCGCAAGACGATTCGGTCAAGGCATTCGTCGCGGCCAGTGCCAAGGGCAACAACGTATCAGAATACAGCATCAAAGAAAAAGCCATCGCCGAGCCGGAAGCCTTTAAAAAGGCCCTTGAAACCTGGATCAAGAAGCAAAAACCTGATCCGGTAAAACAGACCAAGAAAGCAACGCCGAAGCAAGCGGAACCTGAGCCGGAACTAGAGCCATATCCGGCCACGATAGAAGATGTGGAAGATCTCGAAGAAGCTCAGAAAGTAATAGAATCTGAGTTAAAACTTGAATTACCTCCAGTCAAAGATGATGACTTTATTCCTTGCGAAGGAACCGGAAAACGTTTCCCTATCGGGAAATGCAAGGTCTGCCCGGTGAATAAGGGTTGCGACGCATACGGAAATTACCTGAACGAACATACGCAGGAATAGGACATGGCCAGCAAACGGCGACTGCGTTATAAATCCTGCGAGAGGAAAAAGAAATATGAATCGGAGGCAGCGGCAAAAGCTTTTATCGGCTGGCGGAGACCAGCTGCCTTTGTTCATGTTTATAAATGTCCCTTTTGCGACGGATACCATGTCGGCCGGCCGCCACGGCCGAGACAAAGAAGAAAATAAATGAACGAAGAAAGGATAGAGGAAAATGGAATTATTAAAAGAAGATTTGCGTTGGTGCTTGATAAGATTACCAAAACCTATTTTTAACCTTATGAATGAACGTGGTAAGGCGGTCATGTTAGCTGGCGGATTCATCCGTGCCTGTATTTCAAACGAGAAGATAAACGATATTGATCTGTTTACCAGCACTAAGGATAAGGCAGAACTATATGCCCAATTACTCGCCGCCGATGGTGGCAGAGTCATAACGACTGACAATGCTTTTACCGTCGTCGGCAAAGGCAAACATACCATTCAAATAATCCACCGCTGGCTCTTCAATGAACCGGCAGATGTCCTGCCGAGTTTTGATTTCACAATTGCCAAAGCAATCATCTGGTTTGATGTTGAATGGAAAAGCCTTTGTGATGATCGATTTTATCCTGATTTGGCCGCAAAAAGGTTGATATATTGTTCGCCAAAAAGGGAAGAAGAAGCCGGAGGGTCATTACTTAGAGTTTTGAAATTTTATCAAAGGGATTACCGTATCCCACTTGATTCTCTCGCCGCAGTTATTTCTAGACTTATGACGGGCGTCGAAGTGCGTGAAGGCGAATCTGAAGAATCCATTGCGGGTGTCATAACTGGATTGCTTCATGAAGTTGATCCGGCAATTGACCCGACTCATGCCGCACATCTACCGTCCAGCAAAGGCGAATTGAAACAGAATGAGCACGAGGCAAGAAAATGACAACCTATAAAATGAGGGGTTGAAATAATGCAAAGGACTGATATTGATTATCTTACTCATACTTGGAACCCTATTGTAATGCGATGCAGTAGGATTTCCCTTGGCTGCGCGTCATGTTGGCACCTGCGAATGGCTGATAGATTGGCTGGAAATCCAAAACTTCCAATTGCTGAACGGGATGCCCTTAGCGGTAAAGGCCCTTTTATTCTTCGTGACCGGGAATTGGAAGCGCCGTTAAAGTTGAAAAAACCTGCGGTTATCGGCGTGCAGTTCATGGGTGATCTTTTTCATGAGGATATGCTGGGTGTGTTTATTATTGATACGCTCGCAGTAGCGGCACAGTGTCCGCAACATACCTTTTTAATTCTCACAAAGCGTCCTCAAAGAATGGCAGATATTTGGAGAGAACATTTTATTAAAGAGCCTAATTTTTATCTTGGCCTCACCATCTGCAACCAAGCCGAAGCTGATGAAAAGTTACCGATCTTTCTGCAAGTGCCGGGGAATAAGTTTTTGAGCGTGGAACCGATGCTGGAAAATATATCTCTTTGGAAAGATTTTTTAAATATGCATTTAATTGAACATTTTGATTGGATTGTTTGCGGTTCCGAAACCGGCCCCCATGCCCGGCCCTGTGACCCGGAATGGTTCAGGTCTATCCGCGATCAATGCCAAACGGCAGGCATACCGTTTTGGTTGAAGCAGACGGATAAGAAAAGGAATCGGTTGTTGGATGGCAGGGAATGGAATGAGAAACCGTTTAAGGAGGTCAAGTCATGAAACTTTGGGCAGTTGTGATAGGGAAAAAAGGACCAAAACGATATGTTGCATATAGTTATTATCATCAGTCATTAGCCGTTTTCAGATTTAAAAATGAAGCAAGAGATGAAAAATTAAGGCTTATACATGCGGAAGGCCACGAAGATATTTATGTCATTCCTTTTGAATCGAAATAAAAAATGAAGAAAATTAAACTTACACAAAATAAGATAGCAATTGTCGATAATTTTGATTATGAGGAATTGTCAAGATATAAATGGTGTGCACATAGAGACGGGAATAATTATTATGTTATTAGAGGCATTTATAACTCTATCACTAAAAGAACAAACATAATTTACATGCATAATCAAATTATAGGCTTTAAAGGAATCGACCATATCAACGGCAATGGGCTTGATAATAGACGATGTAATTTAAGAACAGCAACAAGAAGTCAAAATGCAGCTAATTGTCGGAAACATAATAGAAATGCTTCTTCTAAATTTAAAGGTGTACGTTGGTGTAATTGGGTTAATCAATGGATGGTTAGAATCTCAAAAAATTATAAATCTATTTTTATTGGTTATTTTAAATCTGAAAAAGAAGCGGCAAAAGCCTATAATGAAAAAGCAAAAGAGTTTTTTGGTAAGTATGCGCGACTAAACAATCTATAGTTCTTTGGACGTGGAGGGAGTTATGGCATTACCTAAGACGATTTATGTTTGGGAAGAACGTGATTCATCTAACGAGGAAAGTTATCTTCTTGCCCATAAAGACGAATCAGATCTTAATGAAAATATAATCTATGGCATTTACGAACTCAAAGAGAAAAAGAAAATGGTCTTCAAACGGGAACCGGTGAAGGTGAACCTTGTTCCGAATCCGCCTGCCCAAGATTGGTAAAGGAGAAGAAAGATGTCCCAGAAATCTAAATGCCCAAAGTGCGGATCGGAAAAATTGCAATTTACTCAATGGTATGTGCCTTTTAGGGATTGCTGGGATGCTGAATATGAATGTCGAGATTGCGGTCATATATTTGACAAAGTGGAGGAGGAAAATAATCATGAATAGGCCACAAATACGGAATTTAAAAGAATGGAATGCCTGGTGTATACTAAAGGGAACCTCAGGGGATCAGGTTTTTGATATTTTGGAAGATTGGGAAATAGAAAATCAACAACTCCAGGATAGGATCAAGGAACTGGAGGCTAAGTTGGAAGAGGCAAAAAGATTATTACAACGGTACTGTTGGTCTCCTCCTGGTATTAAAAAAGATTCTATTTTAGAAGAAGAAATAAATACCTTTTTATTTCCCGCTGTTCCCAAACCGGAATCAGCCGAATCCAAGAAGCAAGGAGGATAAAATGAGACCGATTGAATTTAGAGGTTTATCAATAAATGGTGATTGGTATTATGGATTACTATCTATTTCTCAAGGACTAGGAGGACAACCAGAAAAAGGATATTATATTTCCAATAAAGTAGGAATGCCTTGGGCCTATCAAGTTCGGCCTGAGACAGTTGGTCAATTCACCGGCCTTCTTGACAAAAACGGAAAGAAGATTTGGGAGGGGGATATTTTAATAAAAAGAAGTACTGAAGTACTTAATGGTAGCGATGATCTGAAATGGGTGGTGAGATTTACTTGTTCAGATTATAATGCTTTTTTTGATTTTGGTTATATGTCACGTCCTGATAGATGTGAAGTCATCGGAAATATTTAGGAAAATCCGGAGTTATTGGAGGGAAAGGAATGAGACCTGACATGGACTATAACTTGAAAGTAATTGAGCATCCCGTATCTACTGCGATACGCGGATTATTGGAACAAAGAATTCAAATAGTTAAAATGCGAGATCACCTTTTAGGAAATGTTTTGTGGCGACGATTTCAGGAATTTTGGGATATTTATACTAAGGAAATCGAAAATATCGATAAACAACTAGAAATATTATATAATATGGTGGAGAAGGGGAAGGAATGAAAATTACAATCCATACTGAAAGAGAAATTAAAGATGAAGATTACGATGAATTCATGGCCGTTATAAAAGAACAGGGAGTTCCTGTCGATAAAGATGAATTATTAGAAACTGGTACATATTCATTCACAACTATTTTACCGCATACAAAAGCCACAACAACATATCGAATCATTAAGGAATGAAAAGGGGAAGAAATGAAAAAGATCATCAATATCTTATGGATCATCGCGTTTTTATTGTCTCTCCTGTTGCCTGGATGTGCTTTATTTCATGGAGATAAATGGACGACTCAGGACAAAGTTCTGGAAACAACCTGGCAGATTGCTCACGCCGTGGATTGGGGGCAGACCCTCTATATTTCGGATCATCCGACTTTATTCCATGAAAATAGTTTTGTTTTGGGTGAACATCCAAGTAGATCGGAGGTTAATATTTATATGGCAGCCGAAACCATCTTGCATCCAGTCGTCACAAATTATCTTCCACGAGATAAAAAAATATTGGGTGTTCCGATCCGCACATGGTGGCAGTCGATAACCATTGTGCGGAAAGTCGATCTTGTGAGAAGCAATTACATGCTGGGAATAAAATTGGCATATTAGGAGATTGATATGCATGACCATGATTCCGTCTTTGACAGATGGTTCGATCACGCCTGGATGATGGTGTTCAATCCGATCTCGTGGGGGATCATTTATTTAACATATATTGTGCTTTTAGTATTGGGAGTATGTGGAGTTTTAGAGTGAAATTTTTTCGCCTTATAGTCGCAAGTCCAGTGATCCTTATGTTATTTATCGTAGGAGCATTTTATTTAATCTATTTAGAGGCAAGGAGATAAATCTATGACCCTAATGAATCCGAAAATCATCCGTAAAAAAGGGGTGGAACAATTGAAATGTTTTCTCAACGAACGCGAGCAACGTGAGAAGGGTAAGGAAATAGCCGAGGCTTTTTCCCGAAAGGCCGGCCACGAACGTGAACTTGAAAGTTTTAAAAAAACAGCCGGAGGTAAAATCAAAGTCGAAGAAGGTAATATCCAACGCCTTCAAGAGGTCATTATCTCTGGCTACGAATACCGTCATGTCGAAGTTGAAACCGAATATAATTACGACGACGCCATTGTCGAGAAGGTGCGCCTGGATACGTCGGAAATCTTTGAAGCGCGGCCCATGACTTCGGGCGAACGGCAGACCATCATCAGGTTTCAAGATACTCCCGAATCTCCACCGCCGGAACCCGTTCAGGAAGACGAGGAAGAGGTTATCGAAGAAGAATTCGATCCGACGGGGACTCTTGCGCCGGACGACTTGGAACCGGGGGTGTAAATCATGATCGCATTAATCCTAAAATTCTTCGGCAGTAAAATCGGCGGGGCCATAGGTGTGATATCCATCGTCGGATTGCTGATTGCAGGAACAGCAACCTTGTATTACAGGAGCAAGACTTTACGGCTTGAGACGCAGAACGTCATGCTGACCCAAAACCTGACCGTGGCGAATCTCACAATCGACCAATCTAATGCGGATAAAGTGGCCATCATAGCCAGTCTTGACGCTTACATTAAGGCCAATACCGAGATGGAAAAAGAACACGCGGCCGAGAGTGAGACTCTTCGCAAGGCCAACGACCGTAAGACGGTTGAAAATATTGAATTAAAAAATAAACTCGCTCAAAATCAGAAGGATCTGGACGACCTGACTGCGACCTTCGCCAACCTGAAACCCGGCGAAGATCCTGAACCCCTTAAATTGAAGATCAAGGAAATGCAAGAGGCCATCGACCAACTTCAAGAAACAATCAAAAGTGCCGACTGCCTAAAGGTTAAAGTTCCGTATGAAGTATTTTATTGGCCTTAGGTTGCGCCAAAACCATGCCGCCGCAACTCATTGTTTTGCCTCGGCCCATGTTGCCGACCAGTTATACGGCGGTTGAGTCGGTCCCCTGTCCTACCGGGGATCTCTATCAAGACGTGATCGAATGGGCACAAAAGCTCCGGCAGATTGTGGAAAAATTGAATCAAAAGCTTGAGGCCATCAAAAAGTGGGAAATCGACCTCAAAACAACCCCGGCGCCATAGGCCAAGATAAACCAAATAAACGCCTGTCAACAAAGGAAAAGGACGCGACACAAATATCGCGTCCTTCATAATAATCGTTTCTTGGCCCTGTTTTGGCGTTTTAGCCAAGCGGAGGGGGTTTTTCCCCGTTCGGTTTGGCCATAAGTTCGGTCTTGGCGGCGCTTCCCGCACTTGATCCGAAGAAATAACCCACGACCGTGCTGAAGGCTGCAAGAAGAGCGCCTATGGCCAGGTAAAGCAATTCTTTATTCGATACCGGGATCTCCCTGAAGATCAATAATCCCAGAAGGGTAAAAAACCCTCCACAAATGAATGCCCCCAAAATGTACATAAAAAGGTTCTTGGTTTTCATGATTCACCCCTCTATCCTAAAACTGTTTTTAAGCCGATCATAGCCGATTTTTGCAAACCAGCCAACCGCGATGCCGATAATCAAACCTATCCAAAACATAATAAAATCCTCCTGGTTAAAGGTTATTCAATATAAATGTACCCGCCGAAAATCGTGGTCAAAGGATTGGTCGCCCAAAGAGGGTTTATCATCTTGATTTCAAAATAATCACCTACGGACATTGAAAGATTCAAAGTCGCATTAGTAAAAACTCGTTCAGAAGTTGCCGCCGATACCGTGGCTATCAAGGTATCGGCTGAATTGTTTTTACGAATATAAAGAGACCAAGCCTCATTGGTTCCCGCCGTCCCTGAATAACAATAGATTTCGGCAATCTTGATCGTCCCGGCCTTGCGAATATAAACCTTGCTGATATTTGCCGTCGTGGTCGGAGCTTTCGGCAACATGCCAAAATAGGCAGTGGTTGAATCGGCAGGACTTGAGGTCAGGGCCTGCACCAAGATGGTATAATTTGAAACACCGTCAGATCCAGCGGCCCCGGTTACTCCTGAAACACCTTGGATTCCTTGTGCCCCGGTGACGCCCGATACGCACTGGATGCCCTGAATCCCTTGGACGCCTTGTTCACCCTGTGCGCCGGTTACTCCTGATATTCCTTGAGGTCCGGGATTACCGGGATCACCCTTGTCGCCCTTAACGCCACCTCCACCCGGATTCACTCCGGCAGCAACAACAAAGAAAACGATACCGATCCACGTAATGATGGACAGGATTATTTTCTTTTTCATGACTTACTCCTTTACGGGCATATCGAACAGGGACTGCAACCGGGTGCACCCTCGGTCAATTGATATCCGGCCGTATTCGACACCCCGGATGAATCGATTACATACAAGTATTTATCGGTCAAACTCGAAAATGAACCCTTCCTCACGGTCGCCGTTATGGACGTATTCGCCCAGGAGTCCACGGTCAAGGTGGTCAGATTCTTACAGGTTACATAAGTCGCCGCATCGCCGACCTCGACCCGCGCCCGAGCGCCGGTTCCTCTGGCGATATAAACATCATCATAGACCGTGATACCATTCGTGGTTTGTCCGCGACCGTAACCCGGAATGAGCAGGTAATCATAAACATTCCCGGCTTCCATTGCGGTTTTCACGCCGGTCACATTGATATGATTAACCAATCCATGAACCGAATCCAATTCATTGCCGGTTAAAATTCCGGTGGTTGCGGATGAGGCTTTGTGATAAAAGTCAAACCTAGTCCAGGTGCCGGCCGCCATTTGAAAGGTGCCTTCATAATCCCCGGCACGTTCATAACCATCATTACCGAACCAATACCCCCAGGTAAGGGTACAATTGAGCACTACCGCGCTCACGTAGGTATTGACCCCGTAATTCATCCAGGTCAACTTCCAGTTGCAACCATAAGGGTTGCCGCCGGTACAATCGTCGCCGGGCAGAACCTTTCCGGAAGGCACCATAGTCCAAAATTGATAATAGATTTCATCCGTGGCCGTGAACGTGACCTTCGGTGCCGCATCCACGTTATTGGGTTCCGCAACCGGGACATCCCAGTTATTCATCATGCACTTGGTGCCGCCATGCGGCCAGCCGGAATAGGCTGTGAATGTCGCATAACCGGGATTGCCTCTATTCCAAGATCCCACGGTTGCGGCTCCGGCGGCGATGTTGGCTCCGCTGGTGCCGCTTTCAAAGTTTTCAAAAAACGCGACGGTCGGCCCGGTGGCGCCGAACCCCGAACCGGTGACGGTCAGGGAGGTCCCTTCCGCCAGTGTTCCGGATGCGCCGGTAATGGCAGGCGCCGCGCCGATCGCGCCAACAATAAATAAAAACAGGAAAAATATTTCTAAGAATAGAATTGATATTAAAAACGTTTTAAATTTCATAGATCCTCCTATAAATAGTCAATTATTAAATATTTTAGAATTCATATCCTGCCTGGTTTCGGATTGATAAAGCTCAAAATTATTTTCCTGGTAATGTTTTTGGTTATAATAAATCAAATCGCCAATCGGCTGCGAATATAAATTGCGATCAAAGATAATGGAAGCATATCCGTTAAAATTAGGATCGACGAACAACGCCATTGAATCGCCCGAAGTCCAAAAGAAAATATTATTAAACACTTTGAAATTCTCAACCTTGGCCGTGCTTTGCGCAAAACGCATTCCATAGCCGTGCAGAGTATTCGTTTGCCCATGAGAAAACCCGCGCCCCGTACCGATTATAATATTATCCGAGACTTCTATGTTTTTCCAAAACACGTTTGTGCCACGTTCCCAAAACTCAAATGGAAAATCCGTATTTGCGATAATGTTGTGGGTGAAAAGACAATTTTCAAAACCTTTATTGACAACATCCTTACCCTGTAATGTAATTGCAGCATCGTAAATCTGATCGAATCTACAAGCTTGGACCACAATGTTTGAACTGCAATTCCAAAATTGCACGGCATTGCCGTAGCGAGCAGTACCGGATTGGTATGCTCCTCCGACCCACGTAAAATCACAGTTTACGATTTTAATGTTATCGCAATTCATTCCGCCAATGCTGATCGCGCCGTTATATTTAAAAGCCAGGTTTTCAAAAACTAAATTTTTCCTGTTGTTTATGTCGAAAAAATAAGACTGAGGGGCACGTATATAAATTTCAATAGCACTATAAATAGATCCCGGATTTTGGAGGGCATACAACAGGATAGTTTTATTAACAGAATCATACCAGAAGTCACCTAATGATGTAACTCCGCTAATATTATCCTTTTTAACTCCCCAGGTTGCTCCGCCGTCGAAAACAATCATCCCTACATCGCCAGCAATACTGCTTGACCGCCAGATATTGGTCCCGGCAGTGTTCCAATCCGATCTCGCGCTTCTATTATAGGATTGTGTGAAACAAGGTTTTTCACCATGACCGTATGACCCGAATGTCAACGGCATTCTTGCACCATCGATTTGAATTCTTAAAGATTCGTAATACCGCCAGATATCGCCGCATTTGAATCGGATGAAATCGCCAGGAAGAAAAGAAACAGTTGCGATCTTATCCAGTGTAGCCCAAGCTTCATCCGGTGTTAAACCGGAATTTACGTCCTTTCCGGAAACACTGATATAATATGTATTAGGTTTATAGATTACGGTTTCCCTTGTTATCGCTTTCACTTCACCTTGCCGATAACGAGTTCCGGCAATTGCATCTCCGGTTAATATAAGTAAGAAAATAATAAAAGTTTTTGCGCGCATCATCTTATCCTTTTAGTCGAAACCCACGTAGCAATATAATCTACATGTACAAGTCCGATTGCCGAACCTACCCCGCCCCAGGCGGTAATGCCAAAACCCGTCTCTTGCCCTACAGCCGTAGGAATATTTGTCATAACGCTATTTGACCATAATAATGCACCGGTTGCCGAGTTGTAAATATAGTATGTGACGCTGGTTGCGGATTCATCGACTGCGACCTGTATGCGATACCAGGTATTGGATGTCATAACATACGAGGTCCCGGATGCCGTCGATACTCCACTGGCATAATTTATGCCTTGTGCCGTACCATCCGACGAGATTAAAAAGTAACAGGCATCGGTAGGGAGTGTCTGAGTGACGCCTGAATCGTAGTATCCCGCCCTAATAGTGGCATTTGTGATTCTTGGAGCTATGATAGCTTCAAAAACTTCACCGCCTCCAATCAATCTACTGACTGACGACGTCTTGACATCATATCCTGATCCGGTAGTTGTAGAGCTTTTTAACAGTCTTACTCCCAGATGATTTTTAGTGACATAACCGGATTCAGCGGGCGAATTTGTTCCGGATGATAAGGCAGCGCCTACCAATGGAACCGGAACGGACGAATCGCTAAAATCGTATGAAAACAGAGGAAATTCCCGATCAAGCGGCAGACCTACATAAGTTGTTCCAGAGATAGTGACTCCGGACACAGTCCCATCACTTGTGATATTGCCGGTTGCCGTAACGGAAGTAGGCGTGATTGCGGTTCCATTGACATTGCCGCTTCCGGGGCTGGTTACATTGGCGGCATGTGCCCAAAGTATGACGCCGAAAGCGAGAATAACCGCCATAAAAAAGATAATAAAATTTTTGTCTTTCTTCATGACTTGTTTCATGGCTTCTTACCTCGCCGTGTAAATGGTCGCATAAATGGTTGTTCCCGATCCGCCGGATGCTATAATCGCTTTAAAGTTTCCGACTTCATCTCCGTATAAAGTCAAAATGGTCGTATCGACCAGCTTGGCACCCTTGCTGCGTTCCGGTGTATTTCCATTCCAAAAACACCTAATGCTGTCTCCATCGACTATAATTTGCGCGGCCCGGATGTATCTGTCCGACCATGAATAATAAGACGATAGACTGGTCACGGTGCTTGTACTTAAATTAATCGTCACCTGCGAATAGATGTTACCGAGAGATAGATTGCTTTGCGTATCTTGAGCCAGACAGACGGAAGACACAAAAAACAATGACAGAAAAATCATTATCATTGCCGCAATGAGACCCTTTTTAAAAATCTTATTCATTAAAATTTCCTCCTTTATTTTCAAGATATCCTCTAATATACCCAATGTCGGCCGGGACCGCCTCCATCGTCTTTTTAAAATCTTTAAAATCAGATTTCAATTCGTTGAGTCCATCGCCGACGTGCCGGACCGTGGCATGACATGCCGGGTCAGGACATTTGCCGGTTCCTTGACTATCCTTTTTAAACGAAATTCCAAGTCCTAATTTTTTAAGTAGCAAGATTGCACCTCCGATAAAAGCTAAAATTCCCAATATGACATTTTCATCCAATAGAGTATTCATGGTTAATGACCTCGATTATTGCGTTTCCTCTTCTTTTAAAAACGGAACAGCCAAGGAAACTTCAGGGGCCATTTTAGCCCCAAAATTGGATATGGAACCTACTCTTCTGCCGATCCTATCCGACAGTATTGCAAACCGAGAAAGTAAAGGTTGACTCATGGCAATACGCCAGGCGGCCGCAGAAGGTAATCCTTTCTCAACCATGATTCCAAAAGCCATACTCCCTAAGCTAATCGGATCGTGGTTGCCACCTCTGTTGGTGGCAAGTTCAACCCATTTTTGAGCATTGACTATACTCGCTTCCCGTTGCAAATCGGCTTTAACGGAAGCAGGAACATCAGGATGTTTCAATATTTCTTCGCGTAATGTACGTGCTATTTCAGCCTTAGCTTCATTACCGGCTTGTAATTTATTACCTAAATTGGTTCCGGCGGCAGGTCTGTTCCTGTCCATGTAGAATTTCTGGATTTCTTTATAAATGCCTTTTTTCAATAAATGCCCTTTTAAAATATCCACTTCTCCGGTAGGAACATTGATATTCGTAATCTTTGGAACCATTATCGGTTTTCCATTTGGGCCAAGAATTGCGGACGGTTCTATTATTATTTTCGATTTGCTGACCTTATCCATAAAATCATGATTTATCAATTCTATTTTAGCATTGTCGATGGCCTTGTGATAAACGCCGGGAGACAAAGTATTGTCGTACTTTGCCTTTAGATTTTCCAGATTATTCAAAGCCGAATCGACATTTATTTTACTTCCGCCTTTCGATGCCTGCGTTAAACTTCCGGTTATATTCTTTTCAAGACCGGCAGTTGTCTCTTTTATCTTATTCACGGTTTTATTGTTTATCGGTAAACCTTCTCTTATAATTGTCTGCGTCACTTCTTTTCTGACGGCCTGATTCAACCTTCCCGGCGGTATCTTCAAAACACGCGCCATTATGCTTTCGCCTAAAGCGGATAACGGTTTTTGCAATAAAGTCCTCGGAACTTTTAAAGCAAGACTGATCGGGTTTATGATTTCACTTGCCTTTATAAATTCGGTAGCGAGTTTGGGGGCTTTTAAAAGCACCGCGCCCTTGGCGGCCATGTTCAAACCGCCTGAAGCAAGAAGACCCACATCAACGGGGTTTTTAACGCCCCAATCCATAACTCGTTGCGGAACACCCAAGGGGTCTTCAATCGCCCTGTTTACAATATCTTTGACTCGTCCTATTTCTGTTTTAGCTGCAATATCGGCTTTAATGTTTCGTTCAGGAGTAGAAGCCCGTTTCGGAATCAAAGAAGGCGATATCATACGGCCTAAACCTTGTGCCAATAAATCAACACCTTCAACGGTTTGAATAGGATGTAAAAACGGTTGCGCGACTCGTACTATATTTCCCGGAATATTTCCGACTGCTTCAATATTCTTTTTCAACGGAGAGATGTTCCATAAAGTTCTCGGCAAAGAAGGCGGTCCGGAACCGCCTTGAGTCGGAGGTGGTTGGGATTGAGATTGTTCATCGAGTTGAATCGAACCGGCTTCGATAATATTATTTGCCGGTTCTCCCGTCTCGATTGGTTCATCCAATTCTATCATACCTGCTTTAACTGTAGTAGGCATATTAATCTCCTATCGTCCAAGTTCCGTCACCATTATCATAAACAGGTTTGCCGCCCTTGGTCCCTATCTGTTTTTTACCGGGGCCTTTTTGAGTAGGTTGCTGACCGGAGAATTTGGGCATGTTCTTGTGCCGTTCCGCGATAATGGAATCGAGTGTTTTCTTAAAGACCGTCATTCTCGACTTAAAAACAGACGGAGGCAAATTGACATCGGGAATCTGTTTTTTTAATCTTTCATATTCACCTTCATTGATTTGTTTACCGGACATCAAATAAATCAATGCGTTTTGTATTTGAGCGGTGTCGGCATAAAAAGACGCCTGATCTTTAGGCAATCCTATCCACTTTTCTTTAAATCCTCCGTATCTGCCGCCTGCCGGGCCAACATAAGCATCTTTATAAGTTGCTTTTACTCTCTCAAGCGTTTCGAGCATAGTTCCAATTTGTTGTTCCGCGACTACGGCTTCATTAGTCAGGGGTTTTGTCCCGATTGAAGGACCTCCTTGTGTCCCAGTTTTTGTATTAGTAGGAATGATTCCTTGATCAGTAACTTGGAAAGAATAGAATGGTTTTGCTTCATTCATTTTTCTGGTGAAATCCAATCTGGCCTGAAGATATTTAGGGGTTCCTCTTAATTCAGGGACAAGTTTTCCATATATTGTAAGTTCAAAATCTTCAAGTCCACTCGGCGGATTATTGGTGGTTTTCTCGCCTGGAATAGTTTTCCCGCTCCATCTGCTTCTTTGTACCGGTCCTGTCAATCCTTGAATAGTTTCAAAAGGTTCCGGAGCTTCGATAATGGCATTAGGAACATCTTCACCCCTAACTTTTAATCCGGTTTGTGGATCAATCGTGTTGATCAAACTCTTCGGAGGCGGACGTTTTATGACATCCCCAACCTGCCGTTCACCCCAAACCGTATTACCTTCCGGATCTAATTCCTCCCCATAGGTCTTCGGCGGCGGAGCAAACGCTTTCAACGCGGCTGCAATCTCTTCCGCTTCTCCGATGGTCTTGGGATTGAACTGGCCGCCGGTTGCCTGACTGATGTATGATTGAGTCTCAGGGGACAACGGCGTTCGTTTTCGTTTCCATTCGGCCTGCTGTTGCCATTTATACTGCGCCGTAGATGCATTGTCGATAAAGATATTCGGGCCGGGAGGCATTTCATCCGCGTATTCCCCGCCGACTTTATTTGTGTTCAAAAATCCAGGCATTGTCAAACCCTCCTATTAAAAATAACCAACCCCACCTGCTTCAGCCCATCCACCGGGATCGCGTATTTCATTTTCAGCGGTCCGTTCTTTTGCGGCATGAGCGGCATATCTTTCCCTGGCGTTAGCTAATTCGGCGGCTGTTGCGATTTCATGGGCAGCCAATTTTTCCGCATATTTTGCTTTTGCGTTTGCATCCCAAGCTTTTCCGGCTATTCCACCAAGTGCTCCAAAAGCCATGCTACCTAATATTCCACCCATTCCGGACGGTTTGTTCGGATCTTTTTCCTGATGTCCCGGACCATACCCGGTCGATTCTCCTGCGGAACCCGGTTCTTCCGAATGCGATGAATATTCGTGTCCCAAATATCCTTCATTCCCGGTGACATCCTTTGATCCTGATGCCGTTTGAGGAATGTCCTTTTGCATCATGGAAAGCCAGTTTTTATAAAAATCCTCAAGATCAAATTGCGGTTGCGGTGCCGGTTTAGTACTGCGATCCGGTTGCTGAATGTATTTATACATGTTCTGTCTCCTTAATATCCAAGACTGAAATTCCAAGACTTGTCACTAGAACTTCCGGTGCTCGTCTGTCCCATGCCTTTATAATAGCGGTCCATTTTAGCAAGCCAATATTCGCGTTGGGACTGATAGGCGGATTTGGCATAATCTGTTCTGGCTGCATTCAAGTCCTTCAATTCCCCGGACTGTAATTGATATCGTTGATTGGCGGCATTGGAGAGGATATCAGCCTGCGAACGGGAATAAGGCGTTCCCAGGGTTTCTTCTTCAAGTTGCATTGCCGACGGATCATCAGCCATACCGAGCTTTCGCATCCGCGCCCTGAATTGGTCTTGCTGGTTGGTATAGTCTTCACTCAGTCTACGCAAAGGTGTCGCCGCCATTTGTTGCTCAAGTCGGTCGTAATCTCCACCCGTTTCCCCGCCCATCATATCGTATTGAAAATCGGGATATTCCCCGGCAGGTTCGTCTCCGGCCCAACCGTAAGCATTGCGGTAATATTCGCCGACCGCACCGGCGCCGATAGGGTTGCTGGATTGGCTTGAACTGGCTTTTTTCTGTCCATAACTAAACATGATAAATTCTCCCTATGCCTTTATGTAGTGCTAAAAGTTTTTACAGAACTACCATTCCACATTTTCAAAACGATGACTGTTGGGGTCGCTGCATTGACCCACCAACAAATATCTTCCCCGTCCCACCCGGTTGTAGTAGGATCGGCCGCCAAGACTCCCAAAAACGGAAACAGACTAAGTCCCCGGGTCAGATTGGCGATCTGACTATCCAGGGTCTGGTCTTTAAAGGAAGATAGTTTTTGAATTACGCCTTTTCCCATTTTTACCTCGGCAAAACGTAACCCCATACATAAAGGCCCTGACCGGCAACCGCTCCAGTTCGCGCCAATGTTACATACACATTGGTTGTTCCGTTATAGGGCATCAGGAACCTGATATTTTTATCAGTTCCAACGATACCACCGTAAGTATCAAGATTTGATCCTGAGGGGTTCATCGCAACCCATTCCTGCGTAGTTGGCATAGTAGTGCCTGAAATAGTCATTACGCAAGCGACAGCAGTTACAGCGACAGAGTTTGCCTCTAAATCTAAGGCTTGTACATTATATACCGTAGCCGTCAAAGTGCTTAAAGGAGCGGGCAAAGCAAAAGTTTTGAAGCCGTTTGCTTGGTTCAATGTCGTGTTAGCGAATATGGTCAGCGGATCTAAAAAAGTGACCCGATCATTAAGCCTGCCCATTACTACAAAGTTGGATGAAGCATCGTTATAAACTTCCCCGACAAGCCTGGAATAGGTATTGGGCGGCAAGGTGGTAACGGTTGTTCCGGAGGTAGATAATTTTGCAAAAGTAGTGGTTCCCGAATAGTAACGGTTCAAATAGATATAGTATAAAGTACTCGGAGCTTCCGCCCCCGTCACCAATCCGGTAACCGACGATGCCATGTCTACGATTTCGCTGACTCCTGAAAGTAATATTCTTGAATCGCTGGTGTTTGTTAAAACGATTTCATCAGCAGTGATTTGTATTTGGGTCAAACTGGTTCCACTTGAGGGTCCGTAGAGTTTTAAATTTTGTTTGAAATATTTGGGAATATATTGGGCGGCGGCAATGGCGGCCGTATTAACCGCAACTTGATCATCAAGAGCATCCAGGGCATGAGTGAGATTATCGGTAGTCGCTATATAATTACTGCCTGTAAAGGCCCAATCACCAAATTTTAAATCCAGAGCAAGAATAGAAGCCGTGATCGCCTGATCGGAAGTGACCACGCTCGCCCCGGAATAATGCAGGGTGCCGATGGCCATGTCAATTGCATCCAGGGAAGCCGTGGTAGTCTGATCGTTGGCGATCTGATTCTTTTGGGTGTAGGTCTGCGTGCCGATAGCGCCGTAAAGGGCATTAAATTCAAAATTGATATCGGCACTCAGAATCTTGGTTCCCGCAACATAGTTTTTTGTCCGGGTCAAGGCCGCCTCGGCGACCGGCCGGATCACATCGTAAAAGGCGCCCAAGACGAAAAAGAGCACCCCAACAATGCATACAGCAATAAAAGTCCTTACATTTGCGTTTAACTTTTTCATCTCTTCCTCCTTAAATTTGCCGCCGTATTTCAAGCGGGTAATATTCCAATAAAAAGGGATGGATCTCTTGCCTGCCGGCTGAAACCCCGGTCAATTTTATGGCGGCTGAAATCCCTTTCATTTTTAAGAATCTAGTAATCTTGGTCCTGACCGTCGATATCGCCCATTCGGATGTATCCCAGATGGCGGAATCCCATTCGGCCGCATCGGTATCCGTATAGGCCGGGGTTGATTTTGAAGAAGTCTTTTTCCCGTAATCCACATCCAGTTCGGCGGTGAAGGTTCCCGCGATATCTCCGGGGAGAACGAGTCGGGACCAGTCTTTTACATGAACCATATCCTTGTCGTTGGTATAACCCCATTGCATGGTTCCGGTAACAGCCGCCGAATTGTCGTCATACCCGGTGCCGTATTGAAGAATTTGGCCCTCATCGGTTCCGATATATAAAGTCTCTTCGTCCGCCGGCGCGTTGGCGATCATAAAAGACGTGGCCGTGATGCCGGTATAGATCGAATGCGGGAACCAGATGTTATTGTCTTCAGTGACCTTCGGATGTTTTAAAAAGAAAACGTAAATAGTCGGAACCGTCAAAGTCGGATAACTGACAAAGAGCCGATCCTTTTTCGGCCAGTAGCACATGACGGCCGCTTCTCTTTCGGCGCGGGTATAGTTATTCACGATCTCGTTCGAGCAAGTGCCTCGACTGATGCAGTTGAATTGTTGCGGCGAACTCGGATCAAAATATTCGATACCCCTGCCGCTCTGGAAAAAGAACTTATCCGCGCATAGAGCCGATGCCATTCTCCCGACTTGGCCTAATTCGGAAGTCAATTTCTCTTCCGAAAAGTCGTATTTGCTGGAACCGTTCAAGATCCAGATCGACAAATCTTTCAGACAGGCAATTTTGCTGCCTATCCTGATCATCGACATGATGGAATGGCCGTCCCGTTCGCTGACCCGTCTGTAATGAGTTGCCGTCCAATCTTCGGCGTTAAATTCGGCAGAATATAAAACCCTTGAGGGATAAGTTGCTCCATCCCTGGCCGCAAAAAGAACATCATCCAAAACAACGCCATCAATGGCATCCGGGCAATCAGGATCGATGCTTTGAACCTGCGTCCAGGTTGTCCCGTCAAATTTATAAATGCCGGTGCCGTTGAAGGCATAGGCCATATCGTTCCAGGTCAACCATTTCAGGGGAACCTCGGCCAGACCGGTAGCCAGAGCGGTGAAAATTCCGGTACTCGGTACAAATGTTCCGATCTGAGTGCCGATCTGCGCCAGATGATAGGCGGTGGCAGTACTGGTTTTGTAGTAACGGTACATCGAATGGACGGTTAAGGTACTGTCTAAAAACTCGCCTAATCCGGTGCCGATCTTGATGTAATCGATATGGGCGACCATATTATTGACGGTAATTCCCCGTTGAGAAAGATATAAACCATTATATCCTCTTTCATAATCGCAATCGAAAGTGCCTTGAGAAACCCAAATGCCGCCTTCTTCTTTAAGAAATACTTCAACCGTGGCAGTAGACTCCACGGTCTTATTCACCTGGAATCGCCATGTTTGCCAGGCGGCGGTGGCATTGCATTTCACGATATCCGCTGCGCCGACTTGGGTCGTTGCAACACCACCGGCTTTTACAATACAAAGTTCATTGGAGCTAAAAAATACATTCAACATCCATGTGGCATTCCCGTATTGAAAATAAAACCCATCGGCATAGAATGGAGGTCCTTTCGTGCCCAAAACATCAAAATAAGTCTTAATCTCAAGAGTAAATTTATCCGGAGGCAATATTCCGGATGTGACTGCGCCTGATAAAAACCGTCCGGATTGACCACCACTGGTATTAGTATCAAGTCTGAGTTGTCCGGCAGGGGAAATCTCACTAACAGCATTTCCATTATCATCATTAATCCAACTATATTTTGTTAAATTATCGAACGGTTCATCCAGAATATCCGGCAGCATATCCGGACCCTTATTCGTGAAACCCAACCGGCTGACCAGGATTCCCGCTTCGTCGATATCGTAATTGGTCAATTCCAAGCATTGGTTTTTGGAGATGCCGCTCATACCGCCCGTGGCCATATTTTTTGACCAATCGACGTTCCGGCCGCCAAGAAAATTGGGCGGGCCGACAAACCGGGGTTCGATCTGATTCTTACCCTGGAAGGCCACTCTTAGTTTATATGCGCGTTTACTGTCTTTCATTCTTCATGCCCATGTTTTTATAAACCGAACGGTTCCGCGACGTTACTTCCGAATACAAAGTTTGCGTTAAAACTTTCAAGATCGTTTATCAAACCTTCGTACATCACATCCCAAGGACCGGACTTGGCCCGGATATCGAACAGGGCCGCTTGAGCCAGCGTGCCGTAGATCAAAGCCGGGTGCGCGAAGGGCGGTAGAATAGGGACATTCGCGCCTGTCAATAAAGTTACCCGTTTTTCGTACCAATATCGAAAGGAATAGATTGCATCGGGGAGCAGGAACCAATAAATCGTATTGGATTCCACTCCGGCTGAGGTATAGGCTTTTTTGTGATAAAACCGGGTCGGCCTGCTTTTATTCGACGTGTCCCAATAATAATCGGGAGAAGGATTGCCCGGTCTGGCTTTTGCCCCACCTTCCAATTCTTGCCAATCAATTGGAGTGCAGGGTTGATTATCGACCGACATAGCCAGGATACGTTCGACATTATTTCCTGCGGTCAATATATTTGTTCGCGTGGAAACAGCCGTAGATAAAGCGTCGTCATAATCCACCAACCACCGCGCCGGCAGATTGCCGCGTTTAAACCGGGCAATGATGTCGTGATAAACGCGGTTGATGGCGGCTTGAAGAACAGTCAACACCGTGGCGTCGTCGTCATCGAGTAGATCCTGAACGGCTGTTTGAATTTCAGCGTAAGTTAAGAAGTCTGCCATTTCGTCCCCCGCTCGTGTACATGCCCAAAAGGACCAAGGCGATAAAGCCACTTGGTGCAAGATGTAGCGGGTAATGAAATAAAGACGATATGCCCAGGGCGATCAATCCTGAGATGATAATAAGATCGTTTTTATTGTGTTCCCGGATCGACCGTCTTAAAAAACAGATCACAAATCCGGTAATGCAGACAAAATAAGGGATGCCGCCTTCAAAGATGGCTTCCAGGAAGTCGTTATGGGCGTGTTCGACTTTTAACAACATCGGAAGAGAACCGATCCCGTTGCCGATCAAAGCCCACTGATGCCAGGAAGCCAGCATGGTGTTCCAAAGACCAATCCTGAATGGATCAAGTGCAAAAGATTTCGGGTCGAACCAAACGAAAAAAATAGTCAGCCCAGTTCCGATAATGGTTAGGATAGCAAGACCGGTCAAAAGTCTTGAATTTCCTTTTGTCTTCCATGCCCAATAAGCAACCGCGCCAGCCGCAGCCAATGCAGCGCCGGCGGTTCGGGCGCTGATAAGAATTGGAATAATGAATAACAGGCACCAGGCCCAGCGTTTCCTGAAAAACAACGGCAAGGTAATGGCCAGGCAGATGGCAAAGAAATTGATGTTTCCCAAGGTTGCCGCTCCTTGGCCCGGCCTGATTTCATATCCGAGGGAAGAGGATACCGCGATTAAAAGGTTTAATCCGAAATATTGCAGGATGTAAAGAAAACATTCGATCAGGATCAGGATGCAAATCACATTGAAGACCGATTCAAATTCGGCGACCTGAATTCGGGATGCCACGGAATAAATCAACATGGCGACCGAAAGTTTAACCAGGCTATCCATCGCGCTCATGTGCAGCACGTAAAAAGTATGGTCCATCTTCCCGATCAAAAAACAATACCCGATCAGGCCCAGGGCGATGGACCAGAGATAAAAGGTCTTGATCCATTTATCCTGAATCAGGAAGGACAGCAGAAACCCGCCTGCCGTCAGGAATAACATCATATTCCCATTGCGCTGCGTCCCCACGAACAGGAACGTCAACGCAATGGGAAAAATGAGATAAGCTAAGTATTTTGGTTTAAAGGACATGCCTTACCGCATCACCTTTAAGATGTTGATAAAACCATCCCAGGAATCAGTACCCCATCGCAGGTAAAGTTTTTGCAGGTTGACGGCCGGATCTTTGGTGACATATTGGAATGCCGTATCAAAAACGTCATCCTGGACAAACCCAGCCGTGAAAGTGTCCAAGGAGCTAATATAGGCTGTGGCGGATGCTCCGGTTCCCAAGTCCATAGAAGCCTGACCTGCGCCCGCGGCTGTGATATCGAGAAAAACATCCTGGATTAAAGTTCCCGGTGCCAAATCAATCGTCAGATAGATACTGGTTGCCGCTTTGGTCACACCACTTATGAACGCCGTGGTGGAAACCGTGGACGAAGACGGAATGGTGAGTAAGGATAACTGTCCTCTTCGTTCGTCAATAACAACAGTATGATGTTTATCAAATTGGGCTTTGATCCATTCCGAACATCCAGCAGCCGAATCAATAACCAAAATTTCTACGGTTTTATCGTCGGTTGCCGTAGGATCACACCAAAAATCAACGGACCCGCCACCATCGGCGGCAAACAAGGCAGCGGAAACCCAGGGGTTGCTTACCTTTGCTGTACCCTGATTATCGCTGTAAAGTGTTTCCCGTTGAGACGGAGCGGTGACTCCACTCGCATAAACCGTATAGACCACATTCGAGGTCAACCTAGTTGCTTTCAAGGGATCGTTTAGTTGTTCAGTGGCAGTCGCTTTATAAACCGTAAGCGTGAAATGCCGCAAAACTGCACTTGCGGGTGTCACAAAAAACATGACCGCCAGTAAAAATACGATTAAAAAAGAAAGATATTTTTTCATTTTACAAATCATCCTCCGAAAAAAAACATTATAAGTTATTAACCTGAAACACCGGCCACATTCCCGGATTTATCCATAACATCCAACGTCCAATAGGTTGCAGCTATGCTGGTGTCGTCTATCAAACCCTCAATAATTTCATAAAGAATCTGACAAATATCACCTTCCGAAATACCGTCCGGATAAAGGATGTAACTCTTGGTTGTGGTCCCGCCCTTTAAAGAGCGCCACATATCCGCAACCTGGCCGGTAAAATCCGCTTCGCTGATTCCCGTTGTCGGAGTGTTGATCATAAAATCAAGGATCTCATGAATCGCTTGGATGGCAAACATCTGATTCCAGCCGTTCGGCTGTAAATTAAAAACATATTCGTTTGCACCAGTCCAATTTCCATCCTTACCTTGGACCGAAATGGTAAAATTTGCATGAGTCGCATTTCCACCTTTCGCTCCACAGGCATTCATAAGAACGTAGATGATTTCATAAATCAACTGCGTGATGTCGTGTTTTTTCAATCCGTTTGGCCTGACATGGGCAAATGTTCCCATTTAAAGCCCTCCGTTTATTCCTCGCCGATTTCCGGCAATCCCTTGAAATGTTTCTCCCAAAGCCTCAAATCCTTGTACTCGGCCGCGCCCTTGGTTCCCGCTGTGAATATCCGTTCCAGAATGGCGATAGATTTTTCTTCCGTCTTTAAAAGCACGAAAGCGTTTTTATCGCCGTTCATTCTGCGGATTACTTTACCCTTCGCGGGTTGTATCATGAAAAACAATTGAGCACGGACCGAATCGTCCTGAATAATGGCGCATGCATTTAGCTTTTCTGCCTTGCGATAAGGATCGAGAGGAGTAGGCAGCGGCCATTGCATTTCAAAGGCACACGATTCAAAACGATTTGTGTACCAGGACTTTACGCCTCGGGACCACGGTAATGCCGGATTACGGTTTGATAAATTGGTAAAAACCAGCCAATGGGCAGGGAATTTAACGGTTTCCCGTTTGTCGATATACGCCAGAATCTGTTCTTTACTGTCGTCCGTTTTGACTTCCTTGACGATAGTGCGGTCAAAAGTTTCCGGAGTTTTACCGCGCCGAACGACCCAACCTTTTTTAAAGATGTTGGCCTCGATGCAGTAATTCAACAATTCAGCCTTGTCCATCTGGTCTAATTGCGGGTTCTTCGGATATTTTCGGGCCATGACGAGACTTTGCTCGTAATCCGCAAAAGGATCTCTCGCTTTTCTCTCGCTTGCCTTGTCCCCATCCGGGTCGTATTGTTCTATCAAATCGTCGATGCTCAATACGCCGCCGTCTGAAACCTTGGGGAGTTTGGGAACGATTATCGCCGGGGCCGATGCTTCTTCAGTCTTAATCTTCGGTTTCGGCCCCGGTTTATTTCGCACCTTTTCAGGTATGTCCTGGCCTTCAATTTTATTTTCTTCTTGTGTCATGTTTTGAGTCATGGGTTATTCCTTTCTAAAATCGAGAATTTAAGGTTTATGCGTACGCGACGCTGGCGTTGTTGGTCCGGGAAGTGACAACCACGATAACGGCATTGTCCTTGCTGTTGAAGACCAATTTGCCTACGCCAAAAATGGCGCCAACGCAAACACCGGGGCTGTTGTCATAGTCAAAGGTTTTCTCTTTCCAGAATTTATCCTTTGCGAACAGCCAGGCTCCGGCCCCTTTGCCCATAAACAGGTTTTCGGCCCCGGCGATAGTGGAAGCGGAACCGAAAGTGGCCGAAGTCGTGATGTATTTATGTTTCTGGATAATGGTATCATGCATTTTCGCGTATGCATTCTTGAAAATCGGGTTATCGGCACCGCGCGGCATGGCTTCTCGCATGGCCTGGTTGTAAACCGAATCACTGACCGCAAGATCATAACCGCAGTCATCGGCAATGGTCATGACAAAAACTTCCATGCCGGCCTTAGTTACCGGTTTAATCTCCGGAGTCACTTTCCCGGCAATCGTTGTACATTTTTTAATCAAGGTCGAAGTGAAATAATCGCTGGCCTCAATGGTGGCGCGACTGGTGGCATCTCCGCCGTAAACAACTCTGTTGGGTGATAAGGTCAACCCGTCAAAGGTGTCCTGAGTAATCTTGTTTGCCAACCAATTGCCCAGGGCGTTGGACGCTTTTTGCCGTAACGCAATTGAAGTGCGTTGTTCGGTCATGGCGCCTTCAATCCGGACGGCGTTACGAATCTGGTCCAGGGTGATGTTATCGTCATAGGTCGGGAGCAATTCTTCATTCCCTTCCATGATCCCATCTCCGGAAACGCCTGACCCGGTCAATTCGCCGATTGCTCCGATTGTGGCCGTGTCGCCTTTCTTGCGGGCCAGATCGGTTACTTTGATGATGATGTTATTTTCGTCCTCTCCCACATATCCGTTTTGGGCAAAGTAGGAGCGGTCCATTCCCAAGTCGAGCGCTTTCTCAATCCATACCTTTTCGGTAAGAGCATCGCCCGTTGCAAAAGCAGTTACTGTCATTTTGAATGTCCTCCGGTAAATATAGGAGAACGTTTGTTAAAGTCCCCTAGCCTCCATCTCGGCCAAAATCGTTTTCCTTTGCGGCGATCCTGAAACAGACGTGATAAATGCCTGTTGCAATGCGGTATCGTCCAAGGATTTTAGATTTGTGGTCACAACCGGCGTAGTCCCGCCATCTCCTGCCCGTCTAACTACGGGTTTGTTCAGGCCGTTCAAATATTCCGTAACGGCGTCCTTTTTGGCTTGAGCGATCAAAGCATCCATGTTGCGGAGTTTGAAAGCCAACGGAGCGTTAAAAATACCGTTATTTGCAGCCCAATCGGTAAGTTCAATAAACTTCTGATTGGGTTTTCCCGTGGCAGCATCAAACATATCAGGAGCAATCTTCCTGACTTCTTCAGTCTCTTGACTGACTTTATCTTGATAAAACTGTTCCTGTCGTTGTTTGTTTTCATCCTGCCTGAGAATATTGAACTGTTTAACGGCTTCAAGTCTGGCTACGGCAGTCTGGAACTGCTCGTCGTAACCTTGTTCCTTGAGTTTTCTCAAGGACCATCCGTTCCATTCCGGGTCACGGAATACCTTTCCCAAATCCAAATCAGCCGGATCGGTAGGTTGCGTGGGTTGCTGGGGTTGCGGCCGTGGGGCCGGGGTCTCCAAACGTTCTTTCAGTTGTTGGTTCTCGCGCGACAGATTCGCAACCCGTTCTTGAACTATTCGTTCAACGTCGGCTTGCTTAAAAATCTGTTCGCTTGGCGTTACTGTCGGTTCCGGTGGTTTAACCTCCCCCGGCGCAGGTGTCTCGGCGACTTTCGGCGCTTCGCCCGGTGTGGTCGTCGGCTCTCCGGTTTTGAGTGGTTCTGTTCCTGAGGCTGGGACTTCAGCGGCGGGGGGTTCCGCTGTAGGTGTGGTCTCCCCTAACATCTCGGCCTTCAGCTCAGGTGTCAATTCTTTGTTTTCGGTTACTAACTCCATTTTGGTTCCTTTCTCGCCTCTTAACCCTGGCGGCGGGTTTGTTTGTTTGGGCCAAATAAAAAGGGCAACGTAGTGTCGTGGCACCACGATGCCCTTTTTTATTTACTTAGTTCCCTTGCCTGGCCGGGCGCGGGAAAACCCAATTTTAAAAACTATTTTACTTCTTCACTCCTTTTTGCATCGCGCCTTTCCACTTCACGGCGTAATCTTGCAATTGCTTATGCGACATCTTCAACATTCCCCGGTTGCGTTTATAGAGTTTTTCCGGTTCATGTTCGGCTATGGCCGCCGCGATTCTTTGATCTTCGCTTTTTGCAGGCATTACGTTTCCTTGTCGATCTCGATTAAAGTTTCCAGCATCTGCAATCTCTGCGAGGGCGAGACCGCCTCTAACTGTTTTCTGTATTTATCCAATATCTCTTTAGGATAATCGGATAATTTTTTAGGAACTACTTTCGGAGGCTTGGGTGCACTCTCCTTATCGGAATATGCCCTGGGGGGAGGAGTCCGTTTGATTAATTCAGGAAAAACGGGAGCCGGTTTTTCGTACCAGGGCACTTCTTCCCCTTCCGCAAGTTGCTCGTTCGGGATAATCACGCCGTCCTGTTCGGGGACAAATACTTCTTCACCCTCTTCCCCGACAACATACGGTTTACCTGCTTTAACAGGTCCGCCTTTAGCCCGACCGGGAGGTTCCTTAGCGGTTGTCTTCACCGGTTTCTCCGGTTTTATAAAACCCTTTAGCATGGTCATTAAAGCGCCGATAGTCTCGGCCATACTTTCTGTCCTGAGATTCATCTTCTCGATGGTCGTCTCGTATCTGAATTTCTGTTGACCGTCGGAAGCGACTTT
>Ga0315288_10000655_pt1 | contig 43661 bp, 56 predicted proteins | sample YL17G11_20_MG_FD_203454 | JGI IMG/M metagenome (GOLD analysis project Ga0315288, IMG submission 203454) | Sediment microbial communities from Yellowstone Lake, YNP, Wyoming, USA - YL17G11_20 | ecosystem: Environmental > Aquatic > Freshwater > Lake > Sediment | place: USA: Wyoming | collected... | reverse complement strand
ATATAAAGACTTTAATAGGAATTATAGTCGTGCCCTTTACTTGTAAATACTTTTCGATTTTAAAAATCTCAGCCTTAGTCAAGAGAAGCTTGCGATCTTTTCTTTCTTCATGGTTTAAATAAGAAGATTGTTCAAATTTGGCAATATACATATTCTTAACAAATGCTTCGCCATTATTAATGTAAACAAATGCTTCGCTCAGGTTAGCGTTACCTTCTCGAATAGACTTAATCTCCGATCCTGCTAATATTAAACCAGCATCGAATTGCTCCACTATTGCATAATCATAATATGCTCTTCTATTTAAAATCTCCATAATTAATCGTTTGGTACTACTATTAGTAATATTATATATGTAAATACTGCAGGTACATATGGTATAAAGAATCCAGCTACAAATAATAACTTTATCAGCGTCGGATCAGTATCAAAGTAGTCACCCAATCCAACACACACACCACCAATAGTGGCTTGGTCTTTATTTAACTTTAATCGCTTCATAGTAATCTAAAAATTTATCAATTCGTTCATTGTGCTTGAATGCAAAATCATATAACGAAAAATCAGAAAGTTTAACCCATTTTAATTCGAGTACCTCGTTTTCTTCTGAATTTACCGAAGTTAGCTCAGGGAATTCATCACCAGTGATTATGATAGCATAATGCATGGCTATGTCCTGATTATCATTCATGTTTGGATCACTATTTATATCCCAAGGCTTTGATAGTCCCCAGTGTTCAATATTATGAGTTGGTATCGATAACACATCGAGTCCAGTCTCTTCCCAAACTTCTCTTAAGGCACATTGTGGTGCTGTTTCATCCCAATCGAGATACCCACACGGCATGCACCACTTATTAGCGGCATGCATGCTCTCACCACGCTTTAGTAACAATGCGTATACATCATTGCTTTTTCTAAAAAGTGTTGTAACAACAACCGAAAGAGATCTAGATACCCAGATTTCTCTACCATCTTGTGTTTTCACACAATGATTTGGTTTATTGTCAAATATCGGCATTATTTTATTGCTGAGTCGATTTGTCTATCGCGAAATGATGTCATATCAAGATCAACTTCTTGATAATCATAGAAGCTAAGGCTTATCATTTTTGAAACCTCATCAATCTGTGCGTCAGTTGCGTCATCCGGAACTTTAATATCATAATGTTCTTCATCCCAAGACCAGCCATTTTTTTCAAAAACTGCTTTGAGTTTCACAGGATCACATAAGTCCTCTAAATCATATGTATAATTTCTAATATCACAACCTCTTAATTCTTTTCTGTTAAGTTCGACTACTAATTTCTTAGCGTCTTCTTTAGAAAATGTTACTTTTTGTGGACTTCCACCACCACTTTCGTTCTCAGAATAAACCTCATCGTTATATTCAAATCCCTTTTCAAAAATTACATATGCTTTATCGTTTTTCATAATACGTCTTTTAAAATTTCTATTCCTTCTTTTTTAATTTCTGCTAACACCGTTAATGCTTCACTCAAATCCTTAAGTATCAGTCTATCTTCATCACTAATATCACTTTTATCTAGGATAGAATCAATCATGCCTTCGGTATCCTCAATCATTGTATTTATTTTCTTAACCGCATGTTGATAGTATTCAACTTCAGACATGCCCTTGGTTTCTTTCAACCAATTATTCTTTTCGTTCCTTAACATATTATTGATATGATAGCCATTTATTAACAGCGTCTTCGGTGGCGTCTGTTATTTCCTGATTAGTTGCGTTAACAGTAGTTAATATATCAATAATCATAACCAATGAATCTACTGCTTCTTCAACGATACGATCTCGTACTTCAGACTTGGATAAGTCTGACTTTTTATAATTTGACATCTTGAGAACCTCTGCTGATAACTCACCAACTTCCTCATTTAACTTAAGACATTTCTCGGTTAGACTACCAACATTTACTGAATTAGAAGCATTACTTACTAATTGATACACATAATTCATATCACCAGTTTCTTCTACGACACCTCGATCATTTGGCTTATGTGCACGGTCCCAGTCATTAACAAGTATAGCTAATACTTCAAGCTTCTCAGCGTCTTCTTGTTGAAGACTTTTATGTAAATTATCTTCAAGAGTCTTAACTGCTTGAAGATAATTTTCTTCTGTTCTTAATGGTTTAATGTTTATCATATTATTTAACTCCTTCTAATGAACAAATTGGAGGCATATTCATCTTATGTGAATTAACACTATGACGATTCCAATAGATTTTAAGAACTTCTGTCTGACGCTCAGTTAATCCAGCGTAAGCATTTTCTTCACTTAAAGAACCATCAACTCTTGTAAATTTAAGAGCATAATTCAATGCCCATTCAAGTTCATCATATGTAGCACCAATTTGGTCTTCATCTGTTCTACCATCATCCCAAAGACCGTCAGTCGGACGAGCATTTAAGATTGCCTCATTCACACCAAGTTCAGCACCTAATTGATATACTTCTGATTTAAGCAGTTCTCCAATAGGAGAAACGTCAATACCACCATCACCATATTTTGTGAAAAACCCAACACCGAAATCTTCTACTTTGTTACCTGTACCGGCAACCAATAATTGATTAAGTCCGGCAATTGTATACAATGTTGTCATACGCATACGTGAGCGAGCATTAGCCAATGTTAAAAACATCTTATCTTCAGTATCTTGATTAGACTGAAATGGACTAATAAAATCCGTTTTAGAATCTACAATATTAACAAATGCGTCATACACACCAGTTAAATCGAACGATAATTGTTTAGCATTTGGATAATTAGCACATAGCCAATCCATATGTTGTTTAGCGCGACCCACTTGATCAGCGGCTTGATGTATCGGCATTTCCACAAGGATTAGATTAAGACCAGTGCGCGCACATAATGTAGACACAACTGCTGAATCAATACCACCCGATACACCGATGATATATCCTTTTTGTTTGCTATTTACAGCATAATCTTTTAACCAATTTGTGATGTGGTTAGCTACGTTTTGATTTTTCATAATTGAAAAGTATTAAATTAATAAATAAGTTAGTTAAAATTGACAATTTTAGCACCCTTATCAACCCAAGATTGAATCGGTGAAGGGATACCAGGAAGTTCTTTTATCGCATCTTCAAACACAACAACTTCAATTCCTCTATCAAGAAGTCCAAGAACAGCGCAGTTAACACAAACATTTGTTGCTACACCGTAAACATAAACTACTTCGGGATTCAATGCTTTAACAAAAGCATCAGTGTTTGGATTACCAGCAAAGACATCAAATTTATCTTTAAGAATAAGAATATTCCTAGAAGAAAGGTTTAATTTAAGTGGGTTCACTTGTTCTTGCCAAGAAATAACAAGATCAAATCCGTTAACAGGTTTAGTTTCTGCTATTAAATCAGCACCAGTTGTACCTGACATACAATGTGGTGGGAAGGTATTCATAAAATCAGGATTTTCTGATAATTCTTCTGAGTTTTCAAAATGCCAATCAGAAGTATTGACTACTTGTATACCAGTTTCTTTAGCATATTGAGTAATCTTGGCTAAAGTGGGCTTTATTTCTTCAGCGCCACTTACATAAAGTTTGCCGTCTGCGTTCATAAAGTCATTCTGTGTGTCAACATTCCAGAATATGAACCTTTTATTGCTATCTATTGAAATCATATAGTTGTAGTTTTAGTAATATACAAATATACGAAAAAACTTTCAATTATCCAAATAAATAACCTATCTTTAGTTCCCTCGTCATGTCTATATTCTGGTCAAACATTTCTTTAACTACACCAGATTTACTATAGTATAATGTGATAGATTTGGTGAAGTCCTCTTCTAAATTAGAGCCATCTGACACAAAAGCAAAGTGAAACCAAGGTGTTACTGAGTTAACAGCAGAACCCTTATTTATTTTATAGATATTAGCAGCATAATTGGATTGATATACCTGCACGATCTGAATGAGTACATTTTCGAATCTTATTTCCATAAACCCTTATTACGAATATATTGTTCGACATTATTAGGTAGCATATTATCAATTGATAAGCCATTAGTTATATTATTACGAATAATCGTAGATGATATATCAGAATTAGATACGAGCTTCTTATAGACTTCTGGTTCAATATGTTCAACTTCTCTCTTAAAGGCTATAATAGGGAATGTTTTCATTATCCAATCACCATTTTCCCAAGTGTGTATCGAATTGACACAATCAGAGCCAAAGATAAGAATGAACTCGTGACTATACTCTTTGATAAGTTTTTCTAAGGTAAGATATGTATAAGATGGTGTAGGCATGTTGAATTCTACATCAATGGCTTTATATTTGGGATTATCAATCGCTAACTTAACCATATCAAACCGTGACCATTGGTCAGCTAGAATGGCTGGATCCTTAGTTGGATTATGCGGAGAAACTACAAACCATACTTCATCTACATATTCAGATGCCATATCTGCTATATGCAAGTGTCCATTTGTAATGGGGTTAAATGATCCAAAAAATAAACCTACTTTCATATTAATTTATCTAATTGTTCAGTGCGCTTCTGTATTAAAATCAAGTTCTTTAACTCTTGCTTAAGAGTTCTATATTCTTTAGAACAACTAGCAATTGTGTTTGTGTCAAGCACTTGTGAATTAGCCGCAATCTTCATTACGCGAATACTGTACTCTAATTGCTCACGAGTCTTAGTTACCATAAACCGGTGAACGCTTAATGATGGCTGCAATTCTTTCAAATCCAATATCCTGTAAAGCTATCTTGAATTCTTGCCCATCAACTTCCTTACTGATAATATCACCTGCGGCGAGTTTTGTAATATCATCTTTCGTCACTCTTATTTCTAGAGTACTGAAATATGATTGTTTATATTCTACACTACCTCGCTTACATAGCTCAGTAAATGTTTGCTCGGTTAATAATATTCTAATTTCCTTCATTTTGCATTTCAAATAATTTTTTCAACTTGTATTCACGATATTCCATCTTATCAACAACACCAAGTTCATATGCTCTCTCGAAAAATGGATCAGCTAACCATTCATGACCTAAGTCAACTGCAGCTTTTGATCTATTAATTGCTTTATGTTCATCCGTAATAGCGTTTGCTTGTTTTTGCGCAAGTCTTATCGCGTGTTCTCTGTCACCAGCAGTCTTATCAATGATATCTTTGATACGTTGGAAATTCTTTTGGTATTCTTTTTTAGTCTGTCCGTTATAATCAGCCATAATAATTTTATTTTTTAAAATGTACGATAGTCACATTCATATTTATAAGTTCTTCTTTAAGAATAGTTTTAACCTTATTCCATTTTAATCCAGCCAATCCACTACCAATAAGTGGTAATCCAATATGCTTACCCGCAAATTTCTGATTTACTATTTTCATAGAAGATCTGATAGATTCATATCTATTAAAGTCAGTATCTCGACCATTACCATTAGGACCTGGGTAAACTTGCGTATATGCATTTATAACAATACACTCTGGATAGTCCTCACAAACCGATATATCACCAAATTTAGAATGGGATGCCTTGTCAATCTCGTATACTAGTGGGAATGCCGCCTTTATTTGCTTGGCAATTCCTGCACCCATATTCTTCTTACAGTTACAGCCATGGGCAATTAAATCAAACTTACCAGCTTTGGCAAGCTTAACTAAATTACCATCTATTTCGTTCCAAATCATTATACTTTACAATCTTCTGATTGAGTGTTGGTATATCCAAACACATATTTATATCTATTTAAAACAGGCTCAGAGCCAGTTGCTTTCTTCAAGTTATCTGATAATTTAACGAGTTCGTTTCCGTTTGCTCTAACTGCTTTCATTACAATTGAAAGAGTCTCGTAGCCCAAGTCATTAGTTAGAGTAGTACCCCAACCAAAAACAACATTGATTCGACCATCAAATCTTTGATGTAGCTCAATAATTTTTGTGATATCTAAACCATCACTAAATACAATAGTCTTATCCATTGGATCAATACCGTGTGCTTTATAGTAAGCAATAGCATCTTCACCGAAGACAAAAGGATCACCAGAATCTTGTCTAAGACCATTCCAGTCATTTGCACGACCATCAAAATCTTCAAAGAAGAATTTGGTACCAAACGTATCAGTTAAAGCAGTTGATAATTTCTTACCATATAAATCAAACCACATATCAAGTATTCTACCATGTGAAGCTCTTAGTTCTTCATCTGTATTATACCAGATACCAGAGGCAATCATCGGCATTTCGTGTGCGAATGTTCCAATTGGTGTGATATTATAATCCATCGCTAATTGTACATTTGAAGTACCAATGAATTGTGTATTAGGAAGTGTGTGTTTTAACTTATTGACTACTAAAGCTTGCCAATTTTGGGAAGCACGTCTACGTGTACCAAAATCAGAGAATTTAATGCTTGGATGCTTTCTTAGTACCTTGATTTTATTAGATAGGTTATCAAGACCTTTAATATAACTGAAGTCTTTGCCATATTTTGACTCATAATAAAGTTCATTTACTATGGAAAGAATGATTGTTTCCCAGAAAATAGCAACGGGCCACTTACCAACAGTATGTATATCATACTGACCATCAACTATATTGATAGTTACATCAGATAGTGGTATCTCGCGATTGATTTTACTGAGATAATTAAGAAAATCTTCTGAGAAGATGCCTTGCTTTCTAAGAAAATCAATTTGATTACTGTTTAGAGTAAGCGTTTTAACTGAGTCAATCTCAGATCGAAGTCGCTCAAATGGGATGATGTCTGCTAATCGAATGTTTGATTTCCGATTTTTAAAAGCATATTCAACATCCGTGTTTGGAAAATAACGATAAGCTAATTGAGCCATCGTGATTTTATAATAATCTAAGTCTAAAAGTGAGTGAACTATCATAGCTGTATATTTTATATAAATATACGAAAAATATATGAATCTGGCAAATATTTTACCGTATTAATTTCTACTCTTAACCCAAGAGTAGTAGTCTGCGTCGCGAAATTCTGATATGGCGGTTTTAGCATTATCTTTGCTCTGTAGCTCTTCTATTGTAGACCAAAATATGAAGAATTTTCTCTTCTGAACTCGGTACACAGGTGATCCATCAATCACTTTCTTTTTTATTCTATAAACTCTCATTACTAACTAATTTTTTATTGAGGGTAGTAAGGGATTCGAACCCTTGCTTTCTATTTTAGAGATAGACAGACTAACCAGTTATCTTAATTACCCAATTATAACCTTTATATACAAAGGTTACAATACTGTTTTAAAAACATCAAAATTAATTAAATTCTCAATGTTTATAGCACAAGTTTTACTTACCAAGCTTATAATAGTCACCCTTGATAGCTTTGTATTTTGAATATGACTCTCTTGCTTCATTCCTTAACTTAACATAAGCTCTTCTTGAATTAATAATCTCCTGCTCTCTAATTGACGGTTCTATGCTTATCCCACTTATATTAAAAGCGGTCATTAAATTATTAATGCGTGTTATTGTCACATTTTTAAATAGGTAGAAAATTCTCTTCTTCATTTCCTTTCTACGGCTCAAAGAAGTTGGTTTGCAATTGCTCATAAGAGCAGGTAGTTGCTGTAAATCACCATTAACTTTCCAATCATTCTTAAGATCGATATATGGCTTATTGCTACTAATTGTAGTGTTGATTAACTCTAAAACATAATTGAATGTTTCCTCGTTTAATTTGATGTCTGATGCATTTTTAGTTGTTGTTTTCATAGTATTAGTTGTTTTTGTTTTTAATTAAATTAATTATTTGTTTACCTCGTTTGTTAATTGACTTCCATTTGATTTTAAATGATGTTGAATTATATCCACCAAACATTTGTGCGTTAGAGTGTATTTCGGCTAATCCAGTTAGCAAAAGTGTTAGAGCATATGGATTTTGGGAAAAGCCTTGGACATCGTCTGCTTTAAGTAAATGTATATCCATGTCATGCTTAATTAAGAAAGCAGCAATCGGATCATCATATAAATCTTTGAAAATTTGATAGGAAACTTCAGCGTGTTCAGGGAAGTGTACTTTACCAGATTCGTCTACTTGTCGACAAAATGGTTTACCACAATCATGTAGGATTGCATAACGCTTTAAAGTTTGCTCACTTGGTAAGTTAGATAGGATTAGTTCTCTATTTTCATAGATCCAATCTGGCATCACCCAATCATATTGTAGTGGTGCATTAGTTTCTAAGTGGTTAATAAGGTCAAATAGGTAATTCTTAACTGAAATACCATGTGTGAGGACTGACATACCCTTGGTTTGTTCACAATCTCTCATCTCTTTTAGTAATTGTTTAAATGTAATCTAGTTTTTCATATTATTAGTTTTTATTTTTTTCTTCAATTATTTGATTTATAGCAATTCTTCTATAATAATTTTGCTCAATTCTATATAGTGGTGCTACTCTCCAATGATACTTATCATTTGAGGTTCGTGCTTGAACAAGGGCTTCTAGAGCTTGTCCCTTAGTATTATATACTTTATGATTATGGTGATTATACCATTTATCCTTATCATTAACTGTATATTTAACTTCGATGACCCAACCGTATACCTTGACATTATCATCTTCATACTCATTAGCCAATTGACATTCACTTGAATGTACTAGTTTATATGTATATGGTTTCTGATTAACAACTGGTATTTTATACATACCCTCTTTGCATATACTACAAGTATACCACACTTTACCCGTCTGTATATAAAATATACCCTTACTATACATTATTCTCTTATTGAAATATTTTATCAATAGCTTATTGAGCCAGCTTTTATCTTTGAAAATTCTCATACAACTGTCTTATTTTTTAATGATAAGGGTAAGCCGGATAACTTCTTTCTCACTTCTGGTGTCCCATAGATACAAATAGAGGTATCAGCGTTGATATCGGGTTCAAAAAATTTGACCACGAAAGCACCTTGCTTTTGTAACTTGTCGTAAAGGTTGTGTAATTCTTGTTCGTCTTTGACTGAAAGACATACGATAGAGTTTGACTCTATCTTCCACGATTGGAATTGTTGTGGAAATTGTGCCGCAAAATCGGCGATTGAGTGTGCTGATTGAACCACTTGATACCCAGGAGCAATATCTGCTCTAGTAACAATCACCAGCTTGGTTTCTTCAAATTTTGAAATCTACTTCATGTTTTTATTTATTTTTAGTTTATACAAATATATATTAAAATTTTAACTTGGCAAATTTAATTACTCTGATTACTCTCTACATTAATAGCAGCACTGATATTAGTCATATATTTAAATCCTTCTTTAAGCTTTTCAGTTCCAGCAAAGCCATTTGTACTAGCGTAATTACCAAGATGTTCTATATAGATAGAAGGATTTGCTAAATCCTCAGGTGAAGCATTCTTCATTTTATCCATGACATATTCTCTGAATTTATCTTCAGTTTCCTTCTCAGTTATTCCAAATTTGGTCATAATATATTCTTGAAATTCCCAAAAAACTGCGGTATTATCCATCAACTCTTGTTTGTTGAATTTATCATCTGGTAACATAGTTAGCATATTTTGAAATGCTTTTTTTGATTCTGTCATTTTTCTTCTTCTTTTAATATGTCAGTTATTTTGTTATCTCTGACTTCTTGTTTAGGCTCATTTGAGCCTGTTTCCCATTTATCTCTAAATGTATTTATTACTTCTTTTCCTACCTCTATTGTTTTAAACCTTCGTGAGTAATTCTGAATATTACTAACGCTATATGGTAATTCATATTTATGCATATCTAATGTAAACATTTTACCCTTAGTAGTTGTTATAAGTGAACAAACATAATATGACCAATTAGCAGACTCAGTATCAAAAAGTCCAATTACACAAAGTTCAACCAATTGACCGTTGTAGGTCAATCCATTTGCACCAACTGAGTATAAAATTTTTTCACGTATCATTATATAACAATTATAAGCAAATATACAAAAAATGTTTTTTAAAATGATATTTTTTATATATACTAAAAATTCGTAAGCACAATTATGATTAAGAAGTATTCAGCGTTCTTAGAAAGCTTTAAAACATTAATAAATGAGTTCAATCAACAAGATAAGGAAGTTATCAGAAGATTAGATGATTACTTTACAATTGCAATAGAATACGAAATTTGTTCAAAAGAGGATCCAGAAGAAGAGCCAGCACCAGATGAAGAACCGGCAATAGAAAATGCAATTGCGCAAACTATGTTAGATCTTAAGCGTGGTAAAACTTTAGGTGCATATGGTTTCGCAGAGGTTAAGTGGGATGAAACAAAATTCCGCGAAAATGAAAAATCAATGTTAGATAACACACCGAATTTTGATAGTCTAACCAATAAGAAGAAAAAAACTTTACATAAAGAATATAAAACTTGGACATGGTTTCAAAGTTTTCTTGATGAGCTAACCTCACTAATTGACTTTGATGATCAAATAGAAACCGCTGAAAATTTAGACGAAGATAACTTCGATGATGATTTAGAAAAAATAATAGCTAATAGATTTAGCTATAACATTCAGTTATTTGGGTTTATGCAAAATATTGAATATCTTAAAGAAAAAGCCGAAGAGCATCTTCCTAACTTTTGGAAAAATTGGAGTCACACTTTCAAATACGAATTAGAGGGTGATGTTGATAAACAAAGAATATTAGAATTATCACCTAAAACATATGTTAAAGGTATCTCACAAGGCATTAAACAATTAGAAGATTTTTATAATGACTTTGAAAATCAAGACTATTGGTATTTTAATAATAGAACAGCACTACATATTAATGTTGGTGTCACATCTAAAGTAAGATGGAATCCAATTAAAGGATTGCTCTTAATGGGTGATTACGGTAGAGAAGAAAAAGAGCAAATGGGTAAAACACCATATGTATTTAAAGGTATTGAGTGGAGATATGGTAATAGATTCACTGGTTCTTTAATTGATGCAATTAAGAAAAACCTTAAAGGGGAAATGATGTATCAATACTCTGACATTGAATCAAAAGAAGTTAAAACAGGTGATATCGAAAGAGATAAAGTACAAGGACAAATTGATGCTATGTATGATGAGATTAAGTCACTAAAGGCAGAGATGTCAACTAAGTCTAAAATAGATAAGAAGGCTATAAAACAACAAATAGCCGAAATTGAAGATAAGATTGCTAAAACTAAACCAGTTATTTGGAATCTAGATATAAGAAACAGAGAAGAAATAGCTAAACACCCAGAGTCACTTAAGCAACATAAAGATTTATTGGATTTAAAGGATGTTAAAGCTTTTGAAGATTACTTCAATGAATTTTTAATTAAGGCTAACAAAGACTTCTACATTAAAGAATTTGGTATTAAATTAACTGAGATAGATAAGAATTATGTTGAGTTCAGATATGTTGGTACAACTATTGCTGATAATTTAGGTGGTGTAGATAAACAGATGATGATTGATAAAATGTACTATTTCTGCTATATCGTATATCTAATGACAAATGATGATTATAAAAAGAGAGAGTATTATAAGAAGTTATTTAAATTAACTGATGAAATCAAAACTTATATTAAGTAATTAATCAGCTATCACTTCATCTATTTTAGATTCCCGCACTAAAGCTTCGATTTCCTCGCTAGACATAGACATAAAAGGTTTATACTCTCTAACATTAGAGCAATTTATCTTATACTCATAGTATAAATCAGCAGTATCAATTCGCATAAATAAACGCAACCTAGATTTAGGAATGTGATGATTCACTGACCAAGTAAAGATATTGAACATCTCACCACGTAGCCATTCAAACATTTCAGTTGTATTCTCACACTCACACACAAACGGGAATGTATTTAAAGTACTCAAAGCACCTTCAGCTGATTCATATCCGATATTCAATGTTAGTGTTATCATAGTAGCTGTTCTAGTCTTTTATCTCTAAGTTCTTCTTTGAATACTTTAATATATTGATTCAAAAGCTTTACATCATATGTCTTTCCTGGTTTAGGGAAATTGATTTTTCTTTCTATAAATTTAATAGTATTGCTGATATGTATAATTGACATATCCTTAATTAGGAGTTTCTCCCCTCTTTCTGTTGTCCAATATTTCATAAAATTTATTTCTCAATTTTAACCCAAATTCACCAGATAACTCAGGGTGACCTTGGAATGCCATGACTTTCTCATTATAAATTGCTCTTAATACACCATCATCGCCGAGAATACCCTCATATCCAATTGGTATTTTGTTTATAAACCAACCATGATTATAGCACATATCTCCTTCTATACCAAGAACTACCATGTGCTCTGGGTCCTTTCTACGACCATCGGGCAATTCTTGTAAAGATTCGCCTGCTATAATAGATAGGATTTGCATACCCAGACAAACAGCAAATATTGGCTTATTGCAAGTTTTTAAGAAAAACTTCTCTAGAGCAATATCTGGCTCGTGTGATATATTTATTTCACCACCTGAGAGTATGATATAATCATACTGATTTGCGTGGTCTAGGTTAAAATGTGTGTAACATACAACATCACACCTGTTGAATAGTTTTGATAAGTCTGCGCTGTATCTACTATCATGGTTAATAATTAAACCTCTCATATTTTTGAGTTTTATTTTAAAGCAGTAAGCACACTCATAACAGAAGAATTTATTTCTTTATATGATTTTACTTCGTCACTTCTATAGATAAAAGCAACATGCTTGTTTTTAATTTGGTCTTTTATTGCGGAAACAGACACTCTCATTAAACGCTTGATTCTATTTCTTTGATTGGCGCGTTTAAAGGTCTTAGAAGAAACTGCAAATAAAAATTTAGTCTCTGGTGCATCAACCCATTTAACGAGTATACAACCAGAAGATTTTGATTTAGATTGAGCAAATATAGCATCAATTTCATCTTTCGATTTTAAAGACCAAGTTTTATCCATACTATGTAAATATAAGGAAAAAATATTAAAAGTTCAAATTTAATTGTAAAATCCTCTACAATACCAAGAGTACATAAATGTAACTTTTTTATATATAATAAAAAATTATAAGCCGGAAATGTCAACAATAAGAAATTCCTTCACAACCGTAGCAGAACAGATAATAAACTACAACAGAAATGCTGTAGAGCTGCTATCTAAATTAAACGATGTAGTAACAACCAGTGAAAACTCGGTTACTGTAAGCATGACTGATGAGAATGGCGTGATCAAAACGTTCAATCTACCAAGTATTGGTTTCTTAAAGGCTGAGATTGATAGGTTAAATAATAATATCAATACGTTATATTCTATTGACGCAGCAGGTGCTATTATTCAACCAGCAAATAATAAATTTAAAAAAATTATTACTGCGGATCTAAATCGCGAACCGACTACACTTAACGCACTAAACACCATAACAGCATTTACATCTAACAAGAATTGGATTTTTGACGGCTTATTAAATCCTATGTTAAACGTAATTGTTGATCTAACCGGTAAAGTTGAAGATAATGTTCGCAAGTGCCAGGTACGTAGATATATAATTGAATTTGCTAAGGATGAGGCTGGTAATTTAACTAATCTTGGTCAATCTGCATTAAATTCATTTAATACGCTATTTCGTGGACAAACAAACATTAAGATTGATGAATTTGATAGATGGCACAGAACAACACCAGGTGTACTCAATCCAAATGATCCAAACTACGATGAGCAAGTATTTGATTTGGAACCAAATGAACTACTATATAATGGTGTTTTTTCAGTTCTAAGAGTAGAACAAGATACATTAAACAGAAAACTATGGTATCATCTAGACACAATTGATTACTTAGTTACCGGAACAAACGAGATCAAACAATTAGCACACGGCGACGAGGTTATAATAAATGTTGATATATCAACAACTAGATATAGGGTCGTTGAGGTCTCAACACTTTCTTCTGATTATAGAGTTAGATTCGAAAGAGTAGAAGGTCTACAACCAATTGCGGTTGGTATTGGTACAATTAAAATATATTCACCGGTCGTGTTCAACAAGAAGGTTAAAATATCTATTGGATATGATGAGAGAAATATAGCATTTGTAAAACCAATGAATGCTGATAATCACTTACTAGCTAAGGATTGGAGTTTGGGTACTGGTTATTGGACTAATGATCTGCGATTAGATTCGTCGGATTCCAATAATGGTAAATCAATGGAACAATACTACACTGAGAGTGTTTATGATTATGGTGAAGTTTTAAAAGACTTGGTTGCTAAAAAAATACCAAATCAATTAGCGGGTACACCACCTCCACCAACACTAAATATAGATAATTTTAAAGTTATACAGATAAATAAGCACTTAACTGATACACCCAATGCTAATTTAATTAAAACTAAACATAATGAGCAAAAAAATATAAAGTCCGAGGTTCAGCAAATATCAGACTCTATAGCAGCTAAGAACAAACAACTTAAAGTTACTCGTTTCACATCTGATGCACAAAGAAAACAATTTGAATTAGAATTGAATAAACTAGAAACTCAAAAAGATTCTAAAGTAACACTACAATCTTCATTAATAAATGAAATTTTGGATTTAACAAAAACAACAACTGTTGGTAAAGTACAGCCAAAATTTAGCGTGCGTGGATTCTGGAATATACCAGACGCAGTTGTCACCCGTGGTTCAAGACCACAAGAGGTTGTTCAATTTCGTGTACAATATAAATATACAACAAAAGATGGTAAAGAACCAACTACTGAAACATTTAAGTTAAAACCAGTAGTGGCTGGTGACACAACACAAACTGGGGCTTTCTCAAATTGGAATGAGTTTAAAACAGATGCTAGAAAAAGAACATTGGATCCGGTAACAGGTGTATATACTTGGCAGATAGAAGATGTATCAAATGCTGATACTCCTAATATTAATCAATTAGATATCACAATTAGTCAGGACGAAAGAGTTGAGATTAGAATAAAATCTATATCTGAAGTGGGTTGGCCAGAATCACCAGTCGAATCTGATTGGTCAACATCTATAAATATAGATTTTCCGGATGATTTAAATAATATTCTTGCTGATGATCAATTTATCTTAAAAGAAGCAACACAAGATCAACTCAAAGTTAATATGCAATCTGAACTAGATGCTAGAGGACTATCTACCGTTTTAGATGGTATAACAATTGTTGGTAATAAAACATTCGTGTCATCATCTGATAAGATCTTATCAGGCTTTAAAGATGCTAATGGCACTGCCATAGATCTATATGACTATCTAAAAACTCTACAAGATAGAGTTACTGGATTAGAAGAGAAAATTAAAAGAGCAAAAGGTGAGCTTGTTATTACTATCTTTAGAAATAACGTTCCATTTGTTATTAAAAATAACTCCGAATTAACATTCAATGTTGAATGTGAAGATTATCTAGATAGTTATAGCGACACGGGAGTTCCGACAGGACGCGTATATGCAAATAATGTGTATATAATTAAGGACTTCTTATTAAAAGTTGAAAATAAATCAATTGAGTCTCCACTTGGGCTACTATCGAATAGAAACTACACAACCAGTTCAGACCTATATAATACAGCGGCACCACAGGTGTTTTGGGTAAATGAGTTGAATGAGATTTTATCAAGCTCAACCACCGGACAGACGTTAGCACAAAAAAATAACCAATTCATTTGGTCAGTTAATTACACAACAATTGAAGGAACTACAAATGTTACTAAATTATCAGATAATATTGGTAATTCTTTTACCACAAATAATTCAATAGTTCCTATTCTTGCGTCAACCGAATATAACATCGGATATTCTGAAACTAGTATTTTGAATTTTAATAATTCAAATGCATCTCTATTGGAGACTGCAAAATGGATCGAAAACACAGTATCAGTATCGAGCACAACTAAACTATTAACATCAGTACACCCAGTTGTGCAAGATTTAGATAAATTAGTTGAAACAAATTCTGATAAGGTTCATGTAATAGAAGGTGGTGCAAATAATACAATTAATGTACCTTTGAATATTTATTTTAAAATGAACTCATTAGACCCTAATGCTGGAACTGGCAATAACTATAAGTATATTACACTTAATAATGCAACACAAACAGTTAAACACATTAAAAAATTAAAGTTCTTTATAGAAAATGAATCTGAAAACAGACCATTCACATTCATACTTAAATTTAATATTAATAGAAATAAAGTGGCTGTACATAAGAGCTTTACTGCTATGCCAGTATCACAAAATATAGCACTATAATTAGATGAAGTCATTCTCAGTAATACGAACTAATCCAGGATTAACGACAAATACAAAAGTTATCGTCACTGCTAGCTATTCTTTATATATGGAGGCCATTGAGTCTAGTGCGGAACTATCTGCATCAAAGTATAAACACATGCTATTTAATAAAGATAATTACTATGATGAATTAGTTCCGCATTTTTTTAAAGGTACACCACCTGATATTGCATTTCATGTTAAATATGAGGATGACTCTGATCAGATGTTTAACACATTTGATCATCAATTTGATGATATTTATCAAATGGGTTGTAAATATATTTCAGATACGTTCTATAGCGAAGAATTTGAATGTTTTGCTCCGCTTTATATTTTTAAAAATGCAATACCTGAAAACTTCATCATATTAAGAGTTGATGGACCAGGTATCATCGATTTAACCAAAGATAACTTTAAAACTGAATTACTAAATAAATTTAAATGTGTAAAAGTATTCGATTTAACACCAAAAAGCAATGTAGGCGAATGGATTAAGAAAAACTTTAAAGATAATCCATCATACCCAACAACACCGTTAGAATTAGACTGGAGACAATTAGAATTTTCTAAATGGAGTGGTATTGAGTATGAATCAGGTGGATATTGTTCTAAATCATTTTTTCTAGATGAAACAATGTCGACTGAGCAAACATTTCATGCATTTGAATCTTTGGTTTCATCTGGTTATAAAAATAATAAAGTAGTATTTTCAAATATTGTAAACTTTAGCTTTCTATTTGATGATACACCAGCAACATCAAAAGCATTAAGAAAATGGTCGATTAATCGCTATTTCGGATTCTATATTGATAAATTTGAAGAAATTCTATCAGTATCACCATATCAAGCGCAAAAAATTGTCAACGGCTCAGTAATTAAAACTGGTAACATTTTAGAAACACCAGATGGTGGAGATCCATTTATTGGTGGTTGGACTATAAATTCATATGTTGAGATATATGGAGTTTTTCATAAGGTAGAACAATTTACGGAAACCATAGCTGTTAACAAAAGAACATCACAGAGAAAAGGATTATCATCTGATATAGACTCAACAGAAACTATAACTAAATATAGAATTATAGCGGATCAGGATTTGACTGGTTTAGAAGGCTTAATCGACGCCAATGTTATTAACATTGATTCAACTAACGTGTTATCCTTCACAAATAATCAACTATCTTATGCTAAATTAGTCGAAGAGTCAAATAAATGTGATTTATTCTTAATTAACATAAATGAAAAATGGCATGTTCTCAGAGTAAATGACTCAAATCAAATAGTCATACAAAGTGATTATGCTTTTAAACTAACTGAACTAACATTTGAATATTGGATAAATGAGGGAGATTCTTCTTATAGGACCATTTTACCATTAATTATTGATGAGGATAATCAACCACCGGTATTTAAAATTTATAAAATCAATTTTACGGATATTAAAGATTTTGATACTAATATAGTAGATACAAATTTTTCTAAATATGAATATGAAAAGAGCGATTCTTTAACAGAAACTCAACAATTAAAACTATATACGAAAGATTTAGAATCAAATGAAGATCCACGTAGATTAAGTGAATATGTTTATAATAAAAAAATGGTTCATATCCCGGCATCATCTGAATATAATGCTACCGGGGAATTATTTGAGATCGAGAATAATCAACTTAACACACTATGGAGAAAAAATGATATTTCGGTGAAGTGGGGCTATCAAAATTCAAACGCACACTTTGACGATCCATATCGAATGAATAACTCATTGGTTGGTGATGATTTTAATAGAACTGCTAATACATTTGAAACCAGACCAGTTAGGATGGAAAATAATTTAGACTATTTCTATACTATAAATTCATCAACAACATCATATATAGAGCAGAGTCTACATGTTCAAATATTAGATAGTAATGGTAATTTAGATACTACTTTTAAATTCAATCCAGATTTATTATTTAATGGTATAACTATGTCATATGGTACATATTCTGGAACAATATCATACTTTTCTTCGTTATTCAACAAGAAGGAATCACTAGGTAATAATACAATTTTGAGAAATACCAAAAAGCATTCTAATTTCAATACCGGTGATTCAGTTGTAACAAATCACACTATATTTAAGGGAATAAAATTCTATCTATATGCGGTTGATAAGTTAATTATTAAAAATGATACAATTGATTCATTAGTAACTAAAGCAACCAATATCTTTGAAGATTATAAATTCACAATATTAATGAGTGACTCAGCAACAGGATCAATTTTCCCAATTCAGAATACATTAACATGGGAGACCTTTGCTAATTTTAATCAGGAAAGTACATATAACTTTGGCGACAAATTTATATATGATGATATTATATATGTATATCTAGGTAAAACATCATACACATTCACTTCTATGAATCAATATCCTGGTTCAAATGCACTATCAACATTAAGAGTCGGTACTGTTAGTGGACCATATGCTAAATTATTTGACCAAATTTCATCAACTGCATCAATTAGTTACTATGACACCAATCCATACATAACATACACACCATATGGTACTATACCATTGGTTAATACCATATTATGGAATCCGGGTAAACTATATAATGGATTTGATGTACTATCTAGTATCACTTACAATTTTGGCGATTACTACTCATATTCAGTAGCAGGTACTATAAGCTTCTGGGATCCAAATACATCATATCTTGTAAATAAAAATGTTAATTATGCTGGAAAATATTACAGATCATTAGTAAGCTCCAATCAGGCATATCCAAATGATGCCAATTATTGGACACTTGATACTAATGTAACATCACTGGTAGATAGTGGTGCAATAATACCAAATTGGTTAAAGATACCACTATGGAATAGAAACACAAACTCTAAATATGTTGTACATAATGATATCGTGTATCAATTTGTAGGAATCCCGAACATTTCAATAGCATCAGATGAGCCAGGTACAACACTATCTTGGACAAGAGCTTATTCTATTGTTGATGATACAACATACCAATATAATAATGATCCACTAACTGGCAATAATCTAATTAAGTTTAATAATAGATATTATTACTCTACTGCGACAGCATCACAATCAACTCTTGAAAACGGTGCGAATGTTTATATCAATAATAATAATAAAGAAATAACATTACATATTTATGTAAATGATAACACATATGGTAATAATATTAGAAACGTCAATAGGGATGATTTATATACTGATATTTTCTCAAAATTAACAGCACATAATATAATTAACTATATCAATAATCCACACGAAAAATACGGATTTAGTGATACTATAAAATACTTCATTGATAGCACCACACAATCATATAACTGGAGTAATTTACCATACATATTATTAACAGAAACTCCGGATCAAGTTGATGTTAAATTACATTCATATTCAGTTGATGTGAATAGTCCAAATAAAAATTTAATAAAACCAATATATCTATTGGATAAGGCAACGATAAAAAATATATCACAGTTGAATTACTATAATGATATACCATTGGCTACTAATATCAGAATGAATAAGGGTGATAATTTGGTAGTTGATAACGAACATGGTTTAAAAAATCTAATCAATGCTTCTATTTGGAGATTCAGTGGGTATTATATGCCAATTTTCTACGAAATTGATCTATTTGACAAAACAGAGGCTAGTAATTGTAAGTTTGATACGACACTAACTAATTTCGGCAAGATGAAAGAAAGACGTTTTTCAAAAATAAATAGAAAAACGAATATATTGAAATTTAAAAATCAAAAAGATATAAATTCAATATACCCAATGCTAGATGAATATGGATATGGCTTTAGAGATCGCTTCATCTTTAAGTCTACATGGGATAATAAATACTACATTGAATCAGATGTCCCATCAACATCTCTTCAGAATATAACATTTCAACAATCAAATATAAATAATACACCATAATGAGAAGGAATTATATATCACCAGAGGTTACATATACAGAATTGAATGGTACATTTAATATGACGGAAGTTCGCTCTTTCTTTGGCTCAAAAATGGTCGATGTTGAAGATGTTATTTCCATAAAAAATAGCAATGTCATTTATTATCAAAACGCAAATGGTGAACAACTCGACGCTATCGTTGAAGGTGCTTTAAATCCTAATGTATATAGTGAGTTTAATGACAAATCTTCCAATCATACTATAATATTAAATCCGGCACAATCATCATCAGAAAAGGATAAATTTACAAAATGGGTTATTGAAATTAACTTAAAATCAATAGTTTTTAACTACATATATGCTAAGTTTAAGGAGGCTAGAACATTTGAGAGCATACTTAATTCACAGACTATAAATAATAATGTCAATATATCTATAAATGATTATATAGAAGCTAACTTGTGGTCTAGATATGGTTTCAAATCAGTAGAATTATATCTAAAATATACAGATCTTAAATCACAAAATGTAAGAAGATATCAGATACAGTATGATATATCCGCAGAGGATCCAGGTCTATTATTACAAAAGATGGAGTCTGAAATAACATATGATAAGAAAAAGTTAACTTTAAGATTTCAGCAGGAAAAGCCAAGTAGCGAGTATACATTTAGTTATTACTATAACATATATTTTGAGAGGATTTAATAAACCAAATAGGATTTTAAAAATATACTTGTATGGAAGAAAATAAAAATGATAAGATTTATCGCAATTTAGTGCTATTACTAAAAATGTTTAAAAATCGACCACATCATTTAGCAAAATTCCTATTAGATAATAACTCATTCAATAAGCGATTTTTAGATAAAATATTAACATCTAATAAATTAAATGAATTAGAACAAGATGAATTGGATAAACTTGCCGAAGAATTGGATACACAAATGTTCTTCGACATTTCACATGTAAATGAATATTACCAATCAGCAATAGTAAACGACAAGAATCAAAAACAATCATCTGAACAAATAGAAAAGGAACTTAATTATAAGTTGACCAAAGCTATTGAAGAAGAGAGATATGAAGATGCTGCAAGAATTCGTGACTATATGACCAAGCACAATATTAAGAAATTTTAAACTTTAATATATTACTTGGTATAACTCAATGTAACTTACTAAAAACAATAATATGACAGAAATCTACGGAAACGAAGAATTAAAAGATGTTTTTGAATGGTCAAATAAACCAAAAAGAACAAAAGACGGATACATGCTTTATAGCAATGATCCAAATGCCGAACAAATGTTAAAATGGTATCGTATGGGAGAAATGACTCTTCCAAAAACGGGTGAATTAATAAGCGCAAAATTTGTTGGGCTATTAGGTGAATATTTAAACTTTGACATCGGCTTTAAAGACTACTTAAGAGTTGAGGCAACAAAAAAGGAATTAACTTACATTCAAGCACTAAAACCAGATCAATTTGTTGATGTAATGGTTGTTGAGCAACAAGAGAGTCCTTTTTTAATTAGAGGAAGTATCTCAGCTATTTACGAAAGCGCGATTCACGCTGGACTTAGATCACTTGAATCAACTGATTTTGTTGAAGCTAAAGTTAAAGAATTAAATCCAGCAGGATATGATCTTGAAATACTTTATAATGGAATAACAATTCCAGCATTTATGCCGAATACATTAGCAGGCGTTAACAAGCTACACAACCCAACTTCGATTGTTGGTAAAACACTAAGTGTTATGGTTGAATCTTTTTCTGACGAAAAAGGAACATACATTGTTTCTCGTAAGAAATATTTACAAACATTAATACCTAAAGAAATTAAAAAGTTAGATGCTGAGACAGTCTATTCAGGACACGTAACAGGCACTACACCATTTGGTATATTCGTTGAGTTTAACGAATGTTTAACTGGTATGATTCACAAATCAAATGTAAACCCAACACACGCAGATAGAATTGATCAAATTCTACCAGGTACTACAATTGAATTTTATGTGAAAGAAATTATCAAGGATAAAATCATCCTTACACAAATCTTAAAAGAGTCACTTTGGGATAATATCAAAATTGGTCAAAAAATCAAAGGTATTGTTAAAGATAGTAAACCATTTGGTGTACTTGTTAATCTTGACGAAGAAACTATCGGATTAATTCATACATCCGAAGTAGAAAAATGTGGTGGAAAAACATTTCACGCAAATCAAGAGATACAAATTAAAGTACTCGCTATTGATAGATTGAATAGAAAAATCTTCTTGACTCTAGCATAATTAAATTACACAAATTAAAAGCCTCAAATTAATTTGAGGCTTTTTTTATTGCAATTACTCGATGTTTATTTGTTGATTGAGTGGTCTATTAAACATATCATAGAAGTCATCAGCCGCCACCAATAAGTTGAGATACTCAGTTGGTGCGTTTAGATCATAACTTGACCCAATACAAGCAGAATCTATACTAGATATAAATCCTGTCTTATCATTACCAGGATCACCGAATAAATTGGTGATTCTTGTATCTGCTGGTGGAAGAGGTGGATCACCTGGTTGTTGCAGGACTGGAAATGTAGTCCAGAAATATAACCAAGTTTCGAATGCATCAAATTGCGCTATTATCGAATCAAGTAATGCGAATTCTGATGGAGTCAAATGTGTATCATTTTGTACAAAAGTAAGTATCGGTGTTAATTTTCCCATAGAATATATATTAATTCCGAGGCATAAAAAAAGCCACCCAAAGGGCAGCTTTTTTTGAGTATAAATTTATTTCTTTTTCTCAGTATCTTCCTTTTTCTCAGTAGGTGCTACCGGCGCGATGTTTTTCTTCATCATTTCTACTAATTGTAGACCAAGTAGTCCTTCCATGGCACCACCTTGACCATTACCACCACCGATAAGAATATCAGGGATAACTTTAATGTGATTCTGTCCAATTGATTCAGTAACCTTCAATCGAGTAAAGTTATCTTCACCCATAGCAGTTACAGCAAGTTTATAAGCTTCTGCGTTTGATTTACCTAAAGCAAGAGTTTTCTCAGCTTCGGCATTACCTGTAACTGAAATTCTTTCAGCTTCAGCATTTGCTTTTAATTTAGTAGCTTCAGCGTCGGCTTTAGCACGAACCTCTACGGATCTAGCAGCACCTTCTGATTCTTTAATCGAAGCTTGAGCAGTCTTATCTGCGATTAATACTGACTGATCAGCTTTAACAACATCCTTCTGCATGTCTGCGATAGCATTTTCTTTCTCAAACGACTGACGTTCAATTTGAGCTTTACGTTGAGTCTCATATGTCACTTTTTGCTCTTCTGCTATCTTACGATCAGTTAGAGTTTTCATTAATGACTCTGGTGGTGTAATATCACCAATTAAAGTATCAACGGCGTGTACGTTATATTCTTCAAGAACTGCTGAGATATGTTGCTTAGCTGATTCTTGACGCTCTTTACGAGAACTTAAGAAAGAGATAACATCTGAATCTTGTGCAGAGTTACGGAAATAGTTACCAATGGTAGGCTCTAATACTTGAGAAACTAAGTTCTGCATAGCACCGAATCGAGCAATTACCTTTGGTGCTTCAGCCATAGGAATATGAATAATTTGAGATACATCTAAGTTAAAAGGGAAACCATCTTTAGAACGTACTGTAATGGTACTTAAATTAGCATCAAGTTTGTGTGCTTCATTTCTAGCGTTGGCCCAGTTCAATACAAGGTTAGTTGTTGGAACTAATTCTACGCGATGTGTGAAACTATTAATTGGATATTTACCGGGACCTAATGGTTCAATACAAACACCCTTTTCACCTTTAGCAACAATGTTACCATGTTTAAATCCACTACCAGTTAAGTCTTTTCCATCAATACCAACATAGGATACGATAACACCAACATAACCAATTGGAATTTCAGTCATAGGAACTTCTTCGATATTAACTGACCAAGGGTTAATATTATAGGTACCAGCTAGAATTACCTGTTGCTGTAAACCACGCTGACCACCTGTCGCAAGAAATTCGTCAAAATCTTGGAATTTATTATGCTTACCATTTAATTCATTAGCAGCAATTTGACCTTCATCCAGAGGCTCACCGTCTAAAGTTGTAACAACACCAACCATATTTTCGTTGATATGAATTTGATCAGTTATATGAACTTCAAATAAGTGTGTATTGATACGATACGAACCAGATACTAAGTATGCTGATTGACGACCTTTTTGTCCACCATTGTTTAAGAATTTTACACCATCTTGATAGTTGTCAGATTCAACACGTCTACCTAAGATGCGACCATTTTGTGGAACAACACCGTCTTTAGAAGAGATTAATCCGATTTGACCTTCTGGAATAACAGTAAATGCTTCCATATCAATTTCAAATTGCCAAGGCCACATCCAATAATAGATACCAGGAGCAAGTGCCTTAGCTTGAAATCCTGCTTCGCCTTTAGTAGCGATAATACGTCCGTCAGGTAAGGCACTATCAGCACCGAATAAAACGAACTTTTTGGTCACTAGACCGATTTTATCTTCTGGAATAATAACTATCCCGAAAAGACGGAAGATTAACTTATATGAAACCAGAGCTAAAATAATAGCACCAATCCACCAATAAGAACCCATTGTACTTAATACATTATGCATTTTGTTTATTGTTTTTGTTTCCCTACTCTATTAATCAGGCTTTTCGGGTTACGCCTGTTTGATTATGATATCTTTTCAGCGTTCTTCTCAGCCAATTTATTATATGATGATGGGTGACCTTTTATACCATTCTGCATCCAATCAATATATTCCATATTCTCAATATAGTCTTGTGCTGTTGGTATAAATTTCATGTGAAAATCTTCTAAAATATGACGTTCACAGATATCCTTCACTGCAATAATGCGACCATCACTATTCTTAATAGTATATCCAAATAATGGTATCATAACTTCAGTTACCCAGAACATAGTATGAGTAAGTGCACGGTGTCTATTATCAGACACATAAGCCTTTGAACAATCCATTTTTTGATGGATTGGCATATAATCTTCTGCGACTCCGCCAAACTTTTTAGCGGATGAAGTTGAGTGTATCCAAGCGTTTGCCATTTATATTCGTGTTTTAAATTCTTCTTTTACTTCTTCATCAGATAGTTTATTCCATCCTTTGAAACCATTTTTAATCCATGATATGATATAATCATCATTATCATTAAGCACTGCTTCTTTAAGCGCTTTAACATCATGTTGAATGCCTAAATTACGCATATCATCTTCTGCTATAATACCTAGAGCAATTAGCTTCTCATCTCTAAGGTGTTTTCTACCATCTAAAGTAAAAGTAACTCCTAATTTAGTAAGCTCTCTCTCCAATATAAGACTTTCAGTAGCACTTAGGTATAATGATAATGATTTATCTAATTCCAGATGTGCTGCGTTATATGACATATTATACCTACCTTCCCAAGTATCTACGATATCCTTAGATTCCTTTAATCCGTAACCAGTATAATCCTTAATCAACTTAACAAAGCCAAGCTTTTGCGGACCACAGTGTGTGACATGTAATTTATGTAAATATTTATTTTCGTCCATTGTCAATATCAATATATTTAACTACTGTTTTCCAATTGGGGAATCTCTCACTACCAAAATGAATGTGTTCTCCTTCAAATTCCCATATATTATCATCAATTAGATAGTCACCCTTTAATAGGTTCTTATCACAACATAAGATCAATCTTTCAACTACATCAATACCTAAGTTGTCCCAAACCCATTGTGCTTTCTCTGTGTAACAATTAACATTACGCGTTGATGGTCTAGTTAAGATCCAAACATCATAATTTTCAGATAGATATTTAAAGGACTCTATCGCATCAGTAACTGGTTCCAATTTAAGAAAGAAACCCCACTGTGATTGTGGATATGGTTGCGCTGGATTTTCCAAAAGTGCTTTACGAGCCGCTTCATAAAAGCGACACAGAACGCCATCCATATCTATATAAATTCTTTTTTTCATTACTTACAGTGCTATTACTTTATCGAAGCCTTCTTCATTATGAATTGGTTGATATCCAGCTATCATACTTTTGATAACATGCTCTGGTATCCACTTATTCTCTTCTTCACTACGTTTCTTATTACGCTCAGAATACTCTTCATCTTTAAGAATAGGAAATATAACGGCAACCTTATAATGATTAGGGAAATAATCTAAATTGAATTTACGTCGCTTAGAGTTCATATGTGTCATATCAACAATAACATTATTATTTGCTTTAGCGGCATCAGTCATTTTAGCAAGTAATTTACGATCAACCTCTTTTTGATTGACTTCTTTGAATGCGACAGAATAGTTATTAGAACCATGAACCTCAAGCACGGTTTCATCACGAGAAATCATAACAAAATCAGCAGGATCAAAGTTTTTATGAACCCAAGTTGTTTTACCAGATAATGGTGGTCCCACTAAAATAATCACAAAAGGCTCTTTTAAGTTTAATTTATTCATACGTTGTAAATATAAGGAATTTTTAGTGAAATTAAAAATTTAATAGGTGTGATAAATACTGCGTCATATCAAATTTTAAAACGGCGGTATTAAATAACGCAAAGATTACTAGAAATATAGTCAGCGCGGCATCAACTCTTATCCAAAGAGTGTGTTTCTTAGGAATTAAAGACAAAGCAAATATAATTGAATATATCCACCAATTAAATGTTAATAAACCAATAAGCAACCAGCCTATATAGACTATTTGCATAGATAATCTATATGCTAGACTCTTGGCTAACCCGATGTTTTCTGCAAAGAGCTTCTGAGTTTCTTCTTTACTCTTACCCTTCATAAGGGCTAAATCATCAGATAGTCGTTTGGATCCAGTTTTACCTGAAATCATATTATTATGTTCAAATATCACTACTGGTAGTGAGAAAAGATAAAAGATAAATTTGAAAAATAGCATAGTTTTATTTATAATCGTTATACATTTGTTCGTAGTTGTCCCGCATTTCAATTAGAAATTGCGTTATTTGAATGGTATCGAAGTCTATCATTTCACCAATATGAGTAATTTTCTCATGATTTAATTGTAAAACATCAGCAAAACTAGGCGGACTGTCGGAATAAACCTTAAACCACTTATGATGCCATTCAGCGGCATGATATAATAAATCCGTTTGTTGCCTTGTTAATGTCATCTTACCAAGTAGCTTTGATTAACTGCATTTGTGTATTTAAAACTAATTTGATATTCTCGTATGCCAATTCTTGTTGTGGAAAATTTCTACGAGCCAATTTCAACATAGGTATAATCTTTGTCTCAGCTTCAGTAACATAATTCTTCTGTTTGTCTTTAGTAAAGACACCAATCATAGATTGTAAATTATGCATACGGTCACCACCCTTACCAATTGAGGCGATAGGATCAGTAGCCATTTCGGAAAAATATACTTCTTCTGATTTCTTAATACCTCTATGAACTTTAGTAAGTTTCCAAGTAGCATTAGCAACTAATTCCCCGAATCTAGATTGAATTTCATTAATACCAACATCATAATCTTCTGGCACATCGTGTAAAAACACAGTTGTTAATGTCTCAGCAGGATACATTAAAGTATCTTTAATGGTGCGTATATAATGCGCGATTGTTAATTGATGAACGAATTCTGGTGTGATACCATCTTTTCTTAAGCCAGAATGAAACTCATGAGCCCATTCCATAGCTTCGATACATTTATAATATTGTGGATCAGCTTGAGCTAAACCCAATAACCAATACCTAAGTGTAATTTGTGCTTTCTGATTCTTATCCATTGTTCCCATATACAAATATACGGAAAAAACTTGAAAATAAAAAATATTTGATTATATCACCATTTACCATCAGGACACTTGTCCCTAACTGATAATACCTTCATTGGTATGAAACATTTACATTTGGAACAGAAATTAGCTTTATTAAATGGACAGTCAGCACATTTAGCCGCTCTTTTATGTGCCATTTCTCGAATCTCATTCGTTGGTATAATGAAATTTTTTAATGCGTCTATTATAAGTTGAAAATTAGTCATTTACTTCTTTAATTGTTAAGAGGTCGGGTTTGATCTCTTGTATAATCAACTCATGTAATTGTAGTAAAGCAGACTCTTCATTCTGTGCTTTAACTCTAATAGTTATAGGTTTGGTTTTTATTAACTCACCATTAACTTCTACAGTAAAAAGACTTGGTTGTGATAGCCAAGATATTTTAAATTGAATTTCATACACTTTTAGTTCTGGGTCCCATTTGGGAAACCATTTTCTAATCCAAATCGGAACTTTTCGATATAGGATAATACCCACTACAATACCAATTATCAACATCAATAAATACATCATTAATCTAATAAATCGTCTAATTTTGAACCTCTCTCAACCGACTTACCTAGAAGACTATTAATAGATTTTACACCATCCTCCATAATCTTCAATGAACGTGCATTTTCGGCTTCTTTCGTAGTCTTATATATATTATATACATATTCATAAAATTCATCATTAAATGGCCCCTTAAATTTAAATGAGTTATGATCATAACCTGCATCGCTTTTCAACTCTACTTCACGTATAGTCATTTCTTTATTATCATTCGTATAAAAGTCATAATCAACCTTCACCGTTAATTTAGCAGTACTGCTTTTATCGATAGGTTTTTGTTTGATGAATTCCATATAACCATATGATACAGAAGATTTCCAATCAACATCATTCATAATAGAGAAAAATGTGTTGTTAAATAATTGACGAAGGTAGTCCGCTTGATTAAATGGTTGAACTTCAGTTTTAGCAACACGCTTAACATCTTGTACCTCATTTGTCTTTTTATTATGTGGTTTACGATAAATATCATACCATATACCAAATGCTATCAAAGATAAAACAGCAATTATTATACACCAAGTATACCAGTCCATATTAGTAATTCCATATTAGTAATTATATATATTTATAGTTAAGTTATTATCATGATCTTGCATGAAATAAGTTTATTAATTTTTTAAGAAATCATCCAATTCATTTGGCCCTGGATAACCTACTATTTCATCACAAACAACACATACTTTACATATCTGTTTACCACCATCAACCATTTGAATAGTTGATTTTGTGTGATGACAAGTCTTTCTTATCTCCTCGATTTCATGCTTTGACTGTTTAATTAGCTCCGAAAGCTCATTAATTCTAGCCTTGATTGACAATTCCTGTTCGTTCATATTTCATTATATCATTATGGATAAAATCCACTTGATTATCAAGCGGTTTAATATCGTCATAATTATGAATGATATAATCAGCTTTCGCATTTTTATCATACTCATTCATTTCTTGTGTCATGGCTTCCATAACAGTCCATTTATTAGAAGAGTTTATACTATTACTTAGATATCTATCTACCCTTATTTTAAGTGGACAAAATACATTTATTGTAGTATCGAAAGTTTTTTCTAACCTACGCTCAAATAATATAGAAGATTTGAAAATTGTATAGGTATACATAGAATATCTTAATAACCAACGATTATATGCTTCAATCATATCAAACTCTACAATATCAAATAGTCTATCTAACTTAGCGTCAGTATCGAATTTCTGAGAATCGATCATACCATATCTAATAGTATTAGCACCAAACTCTTCTTTTATTTTTGAAATTGCTTGATTATTATAATTAATAATAAATTTAAGCACCGTATCTGAATCAAACACAGGCACATCATGTGATTTAAAATGTTTTATAGCGGTATTCTTACCAGAATATCGATTACCTGTTAGTGCGACTTTTATCATATCAGTTTATACAGAATTATAAGCAAATATAGCAAAATAATTTCATTAATACAAATTTTATATATATGTCATATGAACATTAGCAAATTCGGAGAATTTTTATATGAATCGGACTCATGGTCAAGTTATCATACAAAAGATAAAGGCTACTTTGATGAATTATTCTATAATTTATTAGAAATGGATTATGAATTAGAAGTTACGACATTCTTTGGTAAAGATAGTGGTAGACATTTTGAACATAGTTCAAGTCCAGAAACTGGATATAAACCAGCATATACATTAAAATTCTATCGTGAATCATTACATAATAAGCGTTTCACAGTTGGTGAATTATCAATCATTACTGAACTACTAAATGAAGTGAAGGCTGGTTGTAAAAGATTAGAAGCAGATTTAGGTAAATGTTATATTGATTTTGAACCGGGAAGAGTTGAAATATCCACGATTGAATCAGAAGCTTCGGATATTGAGATAAAAAACGAAGATCTTTTAGATTTTCAAAGAACAGTTAAATCTAAAATTGGAAAATATAATAGTTATATACCTATTAAAATGATAGAAGACGGTATAGACGTTGATGCTTCAGCATTAACATCATCACAGAAAAATACACTAATGAAACACATTAGAAAAATAAAAGATGAAGAATGGGGTCATAATTTTTTCCAAGATGTTGAACGCATTGACCAATTTAAAGAGCGATTTGAATTTGATATTGTGCAGAAAGATAACCATTACATTATAACTTTTGATAAAAAAATCGTGAGATATCCATATAGAAGCAAAGACTAAGATGAAATATTTACAATTATTCGAAGAATTTAAAATAAAGAAGTTCAAAAAAATATGGCATTCATTAGATGCTAATGAGGATGATTATGCTGATTGGTATCCAGGTGCAGGTGTTGGTAAGGTAACAGGTGCAATTCAACGAAAATCAGATAATCCACTTAAGAAAACATTCAAGAAATTAATGAAAAGAATACTTGATAGTTTTAATTTACCCGACACCGAAGTTAGATATTTAAATGCTGGTCAATATGGTATGGCTTTTCTTGTAGGTGGTGATAAGATTATTAAAATCACATCAGATCAAGGTGAAGCAAAAATAGCCAAATCATTAATAAATAGAAATATTCCAAAATGTGTAGAATATTATGACGTTGTAAAGTTAAAGAATGGTTTATTTGCTATTCTAATGCAAAAGGCTGACCCATTAACTCAAGAAGAAGAAGATTTAATAAGTGATCTTATTGATAATTTTAATGATGAGGATTACGCAAAAAATGCGGCTAAGCGCGGACTTAAACATCATTATAGCAAAGGATCACTAGAAGACATAGCTGAAAATCATGGTATAACCATTGATAATGTTAAAGAATATGCTAAAAAATTACGCGCAATATATAAATCCTTCAAAAAGCATAAAATATCTACACAAGATTTACACACAGGTAATATGGGTTATGTTGGTGATGATTTAGTACACTTCGATATAATGAGTAATACATCACCATCAGATTTATCAAAAATCACAAAACTATAATTAATATATACATTAATAAAAACTAAACTACTACTATGAAATACCTTAAGAAATTTGAAAATTTTGACTTCTCAACTGGAAGAATTCCAGCAGATGATGAGCAACCAGAAGTATCAGACATATGTAAAACATGTGGATGCAACTGCACTACAGATGAGTGTACTTGTGAAGATTGTGATTGTGAAGCATGTTGTGCTAAGTGTTGCGATGAAGATGAGGTAGCTCCAGCAGACACATATGCAGATTATCGCAGATTTGGTGCTAAAAAACCAATTATGACAAGACCAACAGTTGGTGATGAAGTAGTAGATTTCAATGAAAAGAAGAAATTTAACTTTGAGAAGAAAAAGTCTGATAAGAAAGAAGACAAGGAAGATAAAAAAGAAGATAAGAAAGAAACAAAAGGTCTTTCTGCTTCTCAAAAGAAGCTCCCAACAGGTTTACAAAAAGCCATTTTAGCAAAGAAGAAATAATAAAAAACCCACTCGAAAGTGGGTTTTTTAATTCATAAATCCTAGTATCATATCAGCATCAAAATCGGGATCTTTAATTCGCAAATCATAATCCATAAACCTATCAAAATCTCTAATATCACCACTTAGACGCCTTTCATATGAATCTGAATCATTTAGATTATTTAATCTTTCAATCAGCCTATTTCTTCTAACTTCTAATGGAATATCTAAATATACTATAAAGCATTGTTCTCTTTGTTCTCTTGTTAATTTGGTAATTGCCGATGGTGTTTTAATAAACACTTGACCATCATCAAAATCTTGCCAAGTTGAACCATAATACCAAGTAGCATTTTGTCCGTTTTCAACAACATCAAATGACTCCCATTCATGAAATTGATTGCCCTCTATCATTCGTTTGAATTTAAATTCATCAATAAAGAAATAATCAACACCATCAACTTCACCTTTTCTTGGTGGTCTAGTTGTCCATTTCATACCTCTTTTTAGACCTTTGTTTACACAATAATTAATTACGAAATCTTTACCAGATGCGGCAGCACCCACGATTATAATTTTCTCAGATTTATTAGAATAATCAATATTTTCTGACATTCATAATAGTTATTTTTTTATTATAGTAAAACTGAGAGTATAGTTTATAACGAAAAAAGCCCACTCAATCGTGGGCCTTTTTTAATTCTTATCGAATAGAATATCATTTACTGCTTTGACTACTTGGTCAAATTTTACCTTATTCATAATCTTTATTGTCAGCTCATCACCCGTAACCGGTTCTAAATCAGCTTCCTCTATCATCGAATCGGCTCTATTAGCTATAAATTGTGCTAGCATCCCAAGTTCAGTTTCTCCTAATCCTAAATTCTTTTTGATCAGTAAATCTTCAGCCAAATCAATATTCATATCTTGAAGATTTTGCATAACATTTTTTATAGCACCTTCATATATTTTAGACTCCGTAACTTCAAGTTTTTTAACTTTAAGTTTTTTAACTTCATCTTTAATAAACTCACACATATTTCCAATAGAACCCAAAGGGAAAGTATGTGACTTTTTATCACCAATACTAACTGCAAATTTATTACCAGAATATTCAATTGTAAATAACTCAGCTTTAATTTTTTCACCACTCGACTTAGCACCAAAATTAGACAATTTACCAGCAACGTGCTTCATAATAGATTCTCTTTCTTCTTCGTGTAGTTTGCTAATATTACCCTTAGCAGCTTTAGTTATAAGCTCGTGTATTTTTCCTTCTTTAACATGTGTTACTTTAGATAACTTATCAACTGAAAAGTCACTAAAACTCATTACCTTTTTTGGTTTCATATCATTAACTTTATTTGTTTTAGCAGCCGCAAGATTTCTTAAATCAGAAACTTGTGATGGACCACCTTTAAATCCTCTAAGTCTAGAAGGCTTACCAGTCATCGCACCGTGTGACATACCTTTCTTCTTTCTTCTATCTGGTGAAAATCCCATAGCAGGAATCTTTTGAGCCAATCTAGCACCACCGATTGCGGTAAATGGCACACCAATACTTTTTGGTTCATCACCTGAACCCGGAGATCCAGCTGTACCAGGTATAACACCAGGCTGTGCAGCAACCACATTACCTAAACCACCAAGACTACTCTGTGATACCATTGCAGTACCACCACTATATCCAACACCAGCACCACCTTCATCTTCATTCATCTTTCTAAAAGACTCAGATATTGCAGACATTTTACTTTGTAGTACATCATTTACTATTTTAAGTATTGAACTAAATGTAGTACTATCTTCATCATTTTTTAAATAATTTTTAAACCTCTGTAATGAAACAACATCAATCTTTGCAAATTCCGCTTTCATTTTTTCAGGATCATACATGAAATCATTCATTATTCTTAATGGTTCTTCTAGTCTGTTTTTCATTTAGGTATTTATTTTATAGGGGTATATATTAAAATTTTATTTTTTATTTCAGCAAACAACATCTCGCTTTATATATATTTGACATGGACAAGATAAAAAATCTCAAATTGAAAAAGATATACAAAGAATTTGAGTACCTACAATCAGACTACGAGTATAGGCAAGAATTAATATCTGAAATAGATATTGATTTTATAAAGAGTGTTAATGATTTTTTAAATAAATTTCCCGAACTTAAAGATTTATATGAGAAGAAAACACAACAGAAGCTAGATGATATCTTAGAACAAATTAAGAAAAAACAACAACAAGAAATTGAAATCAGCGAAGCTGAACCAGAAAATCAAGAAACCGATATAGTAGATAGAGAAGATGTTGATGAATTACCGGATATCGAAGAAATAGTAGATGTTGATGATTCCACATCTCTTAAAATAAGACAATTGTATAGAAGTATTGTAAAGCTAACACACCCAGATAGGATTAAAGATCCTATCCTTAATGAGCTTTATGTACAGTCTACTAAATACTATGATGAGAAAGATCTACATAACCTATATCGTATATGTGATCAATTAAATATTAAATATGAAATGGATGAAGGAGATATATCAGAATTGGAATCTAAAATAAATAAGCTACGACAGAAGGTAGATTTCACAGAGGGTACATATACTTGGAAATGGTATCATTCACCAAGTGAAGAAGTCAAAAGTGCACTAATACTTGAATATATTAAAAGACAAATAGGTTAAAATAAAAAAGCCCTCTTAAGAGGGCTTTTATTATATTGCGTTATATTTTACTATAATTTCATCCGTTGTATCAATATCAAACCCTAATGTACTCACATTTGACCATAAATATTGCCCTATGTAAATAGCATTTGAACCAGTTACGGAACCAGAATATGCGGTAGCACCAGAGAAAAAGAAATCCGAAGATGTCGCAGATCCAACTGGATAATTAACACCATTTACAAATACAAATGCTTCACCATCTGATTGTCTAGAATAAGTCACACCATTATTAACAATAACAGGAGTTGATATAGATGATAAGAATGTACCAGTTGGATTATTATATGTTGCTATAAATGTAGCAGCTTGTAAACCATTTATATAACTATCAATAGCAGCTAATGCTGATTGAATGGTTGAGTTTGTAGCCACGTTTGAACTAGGTAAAAATGCGGTTGTTAATATCGTATCAGCATCCGAGAACAAAGCATCACCACTGAAAGTAACACCCTTAACAACATTAATATTTAACTTACCAGCAGATGCAGTTAAACCACTACCTTCTAGTGCTATAGCTACTGCAACATAATCTACTGCAACAGCATCTGATGATACTGTTATACCAGCACCAGCACCAACACTTAACGTTGATCCAACCGCCGTCAAACCAGCACCGGCTAAACCTTCTGCTGATGTTATATTAGCTACTAATTGACCAGAGTTATTTCTTGTTATTGTTGCGTTATCAATCATGACTGATAAATAACCAGCAGATGCTGTCAGTGACGATGATGTCCCACCAGATACTAGTGCATTACTAACCTCTGTGTAATTTACTTGTATATCATTACTATTAACAGTAATACCATTACCCTGACCGATATTTATTACACCCGATGCCCAAGCTAAACCGGACCCGGCAATATTTGAATCAATCGTTAATTTAGTTGATGAAAATGTCAAACCAGAACTAGGTGCTAAATCAACACCAATAACATTACCAAGATTTGATAAACCATCACCCCAAATAAATGATCCACCACCAGAAAATTGTGTCCAAACAATTGGAGCAGTATTTACTGGTAATACACCAGACCATGTACCACTAGCTACAACAACAAAACCATTGCCACCATAAGTTGTACCCTCAGTTACGAATGAAAAATTACCAACTGATATTTCAGCAGTTGGATTACCATCCATATCGGATGATCTATACCATGTAGAAGTTGCAGTTGCACTAATGACAACATATATACCATTTTCTCTAGCATCAATTTGATCTTTTACTAAAATTCTATCACCAGCAGTAAGACCAACACCATCTAGTGTAATAGGTGCCAATAACATAGCACCGGTACCAGAAGTTCCACCGGTAGGTGAATACGTAGCACCAATTGATATCAAATCTACTAGTGTAGCAACCCTAGATGATTCTTTCGGATCAAATCCTGCCGCGACAGAGTCAACATAATATTTATTAGTTAAATCCTGATCGGTAGTTGGTGCCTGAGCTTGTTGAATTTTACTGTTTCCAGTCAACGTTAAAGTTTGACCGGTTGATGGATCTATTTTTACCAGTTTTATACTAGCGTCTTTTATCTGCTTACCATGTATCTTTGATGACATATCTATGATTTAATTTTAGTTATTACTATATATTATTTTTAATAAACATTTAATTCAATTCTAATCACATCTGAAATATCCATTATATAACCTAAAGATGCTTCATCAATATTTAGTGTTGTTGTTAATTCGTCATAGGTCCATTCATATATAACAACACCATTCACCGTAATGGAAGTGATATTATCTCTTCTAACATTAGGTGGTGATAATATTGGAATAGATGATGTGAAACCAATAGGTGTGATAATATTATTATTACCCCCTAAAAAATTAAAAGTTCCTTTTCTACCAGTGTATGCCCAATAATCTAATGATGGTGGATTTGTTGGTAGTATGACATATGAACCTGTTGATGAAAAACCACCATAGAAAGTAACTTGTGTAAAGTCTTCACCAAATTCTAATGTCCAATTATTAAATCCAGGTGATACGGTTAATCCATCATATGTCTTTAATATTGGTGTATAAAATGATCCATAATCATTCATACTTATAATATCTAGATCACTCGGATATCTAAATGAATATGAGTTTGATAGATATGTCATTGGTGCACCTATAACATAATCCACAATACTAGATGTGGCGGAACCTGTTCCGTTCATAGGAATTAAATTAGACTCAATCCATATATTTTCGACGATTATATCTTCTTTATTCGATAAATCTCTATCATCTAGATATTGAACTATTTTCCAATCACTACCATTCCAAACAAGAATTCTATTAAGAACTGTATCAAAATAAATAAGACCCTTATCCTCACCTATGTTTGGAGTTGGTATAACATCATAGCTACTATTTTCTAATAAAACCTGCTTGATTTGGTTCTTATTAAAATTATAATCAATGTATATTTTTTTCTCTATTGACATTAGATTATATTGATTTTGATATTCTTATCTGAAACAAGTTGTTGCAATTCTTCTTTTCTTAAAGACTTCTTAAAATCCTCAGTCTCATCACCGGATTGCATAACCCAATCGTTACCACCATTGCTAGTTCTATATATAAACTTATTATCACCTTCCGTTATCTCAATTGTCTTAGATGTCAGCTTATCATAAAACTTCTTCATATCCTCTTTTACTCTATATAGATTAGCATCTTCCCATCTTGATAAAGAATCTGTCCAAAATTGAATAGCAATATAGACTGGGTTTTCTAACTCATTTGCCTCTATTCTATAAATTGGCATAAATTTACAAGACTTATTAAGAAGTGTTTCATAATCATCTGTATTCTGAACATCAGTCCTCTTTAGACCTAAACTAGATAATGAATTTATGAATTCATTATTATTTGCTAGATAGTCTAAATCCAACTTTAATGTACGTTCAAGTTTTAATTCATCATAGAAATCTAGCTTCTCAGCATTTATAGAATTTAATAATGAATCTTGCCAAATTGACAGCGACTCCTGTATGTTTAGATCATACATAGATGTGTCTATCTGTATAGATTCTTTAAAATTTAGGTAGTTTTTTAAATATTTCATAGTTATACAATCCTATATATTAAAATGTATAAATAATATATACAATCAATGAAACATCTTAAGGGATTTAAAATTTTTGAAAAAGATCTTACTTATATCAAAAAAGATATTGAGATTAGGTTTGATGTAGAGGCATCACCACACGCACTAACTCGCAAGTTTAGACATGGATTTCATAAGAGTGAGCTAATCCATGAAGATGAAGTCATTGATTTAGTAGAAAGATCAATTGAAGAATTAACTATCGCATTAATGCAAGATCGACTAAATGTTGAGGAAAGATTTGTTTTGAAAGATAAAAACTCGGATTTAAATGTTGTATGCCTTATACAAGCAGGTAAAATATCATTCAATTTAATTATTATTACAGTTATGAAAAATTCAGATTTTAGAGTCCAATCAGACCAATTTGTTTTAGAGATTTAAATTTAATATATACATCACATGAAAAAGATAGCATTATTTGAAGAGTTCGATTCTATGGGTAAAATAGGCAATAAGAACCTATTACCATGGACAGAGAAGTCTGTTATAAAACAGATAGGGCTATATAAAATGACTGATGGAATATATGCAGTTAGAATTAATGATATGAAAATTAGAGCATTTTTATTTCTAAGATGCCAAGAATACTACGAAGGAACTGATGAAGATATTAGAAGTAAGAGATTCAATATAGATCAGTATATCAAATGGTATATGAAGTATACCAAACATGCTGACTTATTTACGTATCAATATGATTGGAGTGGATTTAATATACCATCACCAGTTATAGAAGAATGTATGTCAGATGTTAAAGATCCAAATGAATACGATAGAATTATGAATTCCATAATTAAAACAATTAGAAAAGATAAACCAGATGGTAATTTTTATCTACTAGGTGTGAATAAGGTATCTGGTGGGCTATTGGAACATGAAATGGCACATGGTATGTATTTCACTGATCCAGATTATAAACAAGAAATGGATACGATAACTAAATCTCTACCAAAAGAAACAAAAGATGCGGTTGCTCAAAAAATACTAGATTATGGATACCCAGAACTCGTAGTTATGGATGAAATACAAGCATATATGTCAACAGGATTATCAAAAACTATGGATGATATTCCAAATGTTGAAGATTTTAGAGAAGATTATATTTCAGTTTTTCACGCATTTATGAGTGATGCTGAACCACAAAAAATGCCAATTGATTATAATTAAATGAAGAAATATGTAAAGAGCTATACTTTATTTAAAGAGGCTAAAGAATATAAATATAACAATTCAAATATAGTTAGTGAACTATGCGTTGCTATGCTTATTATTAATCCAGATTTCTTAGATAATCTTTTAGATAAAGGCTTAAAAGCTAGGTATACTGAAGACTCATCAGTATTTCTGAATGATCTTAAAAATTTAGTTTATGCTAAAAATAGATTAACTCTCGGTAAATTTGTTGATGGTAAGTGTATTGAAGATGATAATCTCTCTAAAATAAATAATGAATTTCACTCAGTTGATTTTAATATTGAAAGAGATTGGAATAAACTAGTTAATGCTAGAATAACAGCAAGAAATATTTATGATAAATTACTTTTAGATGAAAAGCTTAGAGAGGAAATGATTAAGGTAGTTTATTGGTTAGGTCCAAATAAATCAAAAGAGTATAGCGAGGATATTATCATTGAAACACATGATGGTAAACAATATTCATTATTTGTAAATAAAAATTTAAATCTAAGTAAGTCAGCATCCTTTGCTAATTTCGCAGAAGATTTAATGGCACAACCAATGGAGGTTATTTTTCACCAAGATTATATGCCCAAGTGGGATAAATTAACACAAGAATGGGTTAAACTTATATATGAAGGTGGTACAAGTGAAGCAAGACAAATGATCGAGAAATTCATCGAACCCGATAGAATCGATTCATTGACTTATTTTGATTATTTTGCTATTAAACACAAAGATAGACAATATCAAAATCTTGGTGAATATTTTCATTCACTTGATAAAAACATTTTACACCTAAATGATTTATTAACTGAAATGTGGAAAGAAAAAGAGAAATTCTTAAAAGATGCAGTGACTGTTGATAATGAATGGAAACAAAGAAAAGTTTTAATTCTAAATTCTAAAATTTTAGAACATCTATTAACTGAAAATCTAAAGAAAGATTCTGAAACTGAGATTAAAAGACTTGATGATGGTATGAAATTAGCAGAAGGTCGAGTTAAAATGAAACTAGTTAAAACCATTGTTAATAAATTAGGTACTCTTGATAGAGATGGTTACTATTGTGGTAATAATGGTAATGTATTTTATCGTGTACCATCTAGAGAATTCTTCAGGCAGTATTATGATGAATTAACAGCTAAGTTTGATTATCATGTTAAGTTAGCTATTGATACCGTAGAAGATGAGAATAATGATTTTAAATTCAAAATATCTATTGAATTAGATTCTAAAGAACTAATTGGATTAGTCATTCATGTTAAATTTACTGGTGGTGAAATGTCAGGTAAATTGTCAGCAAAATACAAATTTGAATTAGCTGATGATTTCAATTTAAGAATCACTGAAAAGGGTAAAATTCAGGAATAGGGTTTTTAAATATATATTAAATGCCAATAGAATTCCATGTTCCGTTACAATTAAGAATACCAATTCCACTAACTCAACCGATTAGTAGTCCACCATCTGATGGTGTTGATAAGCTTAAGCCTATACTATTAGTGCCTGATATTAAATACTTAACTAATTTCGCAAATGGTGAGTTAGGTATAGCTGATTCTATTAAAAAGCAAATGGTTTCTAGAAATTTGGCTAGTCCTCCAAATTTAGATTCACTTAAAATATTCACATCGGTAAGTGATTCTAAACTATCACAAGATCCAAAATCATTCGTAAAACCAAATGGTAAAATATCGGTACCCAGTAGTGCTATATCACTAACATCTGGTGATGATTTCATGGGACTAAAAGCACTTGAAAAAACCGCAATAAAATCCATCTTCGAAACTCAGAAGCCTTATATGGAAATAATTAAACTAGTAGTTGAGAATCTTGTTAAATTAGAAGATGTTGCTGCTAGACTTTCTACAAATTTAGATTTTACAAATCCAATAAAACCACGTGGACTTAAACCAAAAGTAAACCCAAGAGCACTTGGTTATAAAGGAGATAGGAAAATAGAGGAAGGTTTAAGCAAATTAGCATCATTACAAGAAAAGACAAATAGTAAAGGTAGTACAATTCCTGGTCCAGTGCAAACACCGAATATACAAAAAGGTCCAAATGGTAGCGCAAATTTAGATGGTTACAACGCCACATATGAAATAGTATCCGAGCAATATTCGACTGGTAAAAAATTAGAAGGTATTGATTACGATATAACATATCGTGATATTATACAAAAAACAAATGGTATTGATCCAAATTCACTTGATGATTCAGGTGGTGATATACCCGAAGATGATTTTAGTAAAAATTTTCCAGAAACAGTTGTGTTATCTATTTTTAATGACAAAGGAGAAGCAATTGCACCACCAGCTTGGTTGGCTGATAGTGGTAAATGGTTTGGTAAATTTGAATTTGTCGGACCAATTGTGTGGTGGTGGAAAGCAAATACTGGTGACCGCGAAGCAAGTGTTACAAAACCAGAACCAAAATGGACTGGAGATAATAGAAGTTGGGAGAGAGTCAATAAGAAAGACTCTAATGGTAATGATATACCAGATGAATATGAAAAGAGTTTTACGAGTGGACAAATTCAAGATTATATAAATTTTGTACACAAAGGTATAAATCTAAAAGTAGATGCTGCAAAACCAGATACCGGATTTGATGCTCTGCTTAGAAATAAGTCAACTACAGATTTTACCAAAGATAAAGAAGATGCTAGAAGTTTTGTATTATCAAAGTTTAATACCTCAGAAGCCGAGGTTCAACTAGATGCTCTTTCCACTGGTGGATTTCTACCGGGTATTCCACAAGATATTACCGCAAAGTATGGCTTAACATTACCGCAACAACCATTTAGACCAGTTGAAAGAGTTATAAAGGGTAATAATTTATTATTGGATCCGGAAGGTGATTATGAAATGCGCATAATAAAAGTGAGCACAACATTTGATGTTACATATCTTGAGAATCAAGGAACACCAGAGACAACTGCTACAATTGTGAGATTTTTAAAAAATTCACATGATATATCTATGTCAGATAATACACCCTTTGATATTTATTTGTATCAATCTGGTTCATTGGTAGCAACACAATCAAGTATAAGTGTATCCGCTGCGTCATATGATAATTTAGGTTTAGATGAGAATAGTAATACCAATGCACAAATACCATTTAATATCGAAACGTGGAGAAGATCAGCACCACTTGATTTTATAGCATATACTACACTGGTTGGTAATACAAATAGTAGTGGAGGTATATTAACTGACGTAAGACAAAAATCATCATCAAAAACAACTGCTGATAGCCCAAGCATATGGGAATATAGACAATACAACTCAGTATATACTACTACTACTTTTAACCCGGTATCAGGCAATCAATTAAATTCAGAGAGCATTTCAATTAAAAAGCTTAGTTCACCACTTACTACAACTAATAAAAAGGTAGTTGATTTAAAAATAAACAGCAGTCAAACTACGGATGTAGGTAAGGTAGTACTATATATTTACGATGATAGTACAACGTCAACTACACCACCATCAACTTGGTTGGGAGCATCCGCATCGACATCTTATAGTGATACTTGGACAGAATTAAGTGGGGATATCAGTAGTAAACTAACCGTAGCAACATATAAACTAGAACCCAATTCAAATAATAGCCAATATTTTCTATCTAGGAGTATAGCGACAACAACTAATGTTGAAATAGCAGTTCCAAATGGAACTATCGAATTTAATGGATTTACCTTTGATGTAGAATTAAATACTATCACTAGGTGGAAATCATATATAGGTGCTATTACACCAGAACAAAATAAAAAGAAAGTTATCTCTATACAAGGAACAAAGGACGAGATAGTACAACCATCGGTATCAGACTTACCAATTAATGCCATTAGAGTAACATCTAATATACCATCAGGGAAAATTATATCCGGTAATCAAATTACAAATAATAGATTAAAAGTTGAAAGACCATATGCTGCGGATGAATTTGTTATGAATAGTGCTCCACCTGAAATGAAAGTTACTGGATATGGTGAACAAGAACCTTTTCAAATGTGGCGATATCCAACATCCGAAACTGATTTATTTACGATGTATATCGTTGAAGCCGTATTACCTGAGAAAAATAAAGGAGCTAATAATGCCGGAGCAAATGCCGCACCCGGTGGCGGATCTCTTTGGTATAAGAGACCACACTCAATTGGTGCTATTAAAGTATTACTATCTATACTTACTGATATAATGACCAAACTTATCCCAAAGATCAAACAGCTATTAAAACTTATTAAAAATCCATCCAGTTTTATCTTTGATATCCTACAAGAAAAATTAGCAGAGAATTTTGATATTTTTGGTGAAGATTTTCAAGAAGCATTAAAGTCTATACCACCATCTGCATATAAAATAGCTGCGGCACAAGCTGCGGTGGATTTGGCAATTGGGGATATAGATTTAAGAAATAAACAAACCCAACTTAAAGAAGCGATAAAGGAACTATCAGATAGGATAAAAAATTCACCAGCATATAACTTTGTACATATTCATCCAGAAACAGGAGCAGCCAAATTTCTATTTGATGGTTCAGCAACAATTAA
>Ga0315288_10000654_pt1 | contig 43702 bp, 38 predicted proteins | sample YL17G11_20_MG_FD_203454 | JGI IMG/M metagenome (GOLD analysis project Ga0315288, IMG submission 203454) | Sediment microbial communities from Yellowstone Lake, YNP, Wyoming, USA - YL17G11_20 | ecosystem: Environmental > Aquatic > Freshwater > Lake > Sediment | place: USA: Wyoming | collected... | reverse complement strand
AAACTGGGTGCCAAGGTGATTAATTTTCCCTTTTCTCATTATGTTGAACCGGCAAGAAAGTTTGGTATAGATCAGGTAAAAACCGATTGGGTTTTTATTCTTGACGCCGATGAAAGAATTTCTCCTGATCTTGTCCGGGAAATAAAAAAATCTCTTAACAGTAAAGAGTTCACACACTATAAAGTACCGAGAAAAAATATTTTTGGCACCACCTGGCTAAAACATGGCGGTTGGTGGCCTGACTACCAAATTAGATTAATCAACAAAAAATTTTTTAAAGACTGGCCAAAACAAATTCATTCGACACCCATAGTCAAAGGGGCATCTGCCCTCTTACAAAACCCTTTAGATCATTATTTTCATGGAAACGTAGAAAAAATGGTCGAAAAAACCCTTGTCTTTGAAAATATTGAAGCGGGTCTTTTATTTTCTGCCAAAAAAAAGATCAACACGGTAATTTTTTTTAGGAAGTTTCTGGGCGAACTTTTTCGCAGACTTATAGGACACGCCGGTTTTCTTGATGGTCCCGTTGGTATAATTGAAAGCATATATCAGGCTTTTTCAAAAACCATTACCTATCTTTATCTTTATGAAAAAAAACACAAGTCGGCCTGCATACCGGCAGGTAGGTCTTTATAACCCATATCTTGATACTCTGGGTGGGGGCGAAAAACATATTCTTTCTATCATAAAAATATTTGAAGAAGAAGGGATGGATATTAATATCTTTTGGGACCAAAACCTTCTTAAAAAGATTAACGACCGATTAAAACTCAATTTAAAAAGGATTTCTTTTAAAAAAAATGTTTTTCATAATAAAGACCTCCTTGGAAAAATATCAGCCTTAAGGAAGTTGGATTATTTTTTTTATGTCCCGGATGGTAGTTATTTTTTTTCTCCCGCGAAACATAATTACATATTTTCGATGGTCCCCAAAGAAAATCTCTACCCGGTTAGTTTTATAAATAAAATTAAAACTTTAAATTATAAAATTATCACCAACTCTATCTTTACCCATAAAAAACTGGCTCGCTGGAAAATCAAATCCGAAGTCATTTATCCTTACATAGACAAAGAGTTACTTGAGGTAAAAATTGATTATCAAAAAAAAGAAAAAATTATTTTATCGGTCGGGCGATTTTTTAGTTATCTTCATTCAAAAAGACAGGATCTAATGATAAAAACCTTTAAAAAACTAAAACAAATTAATCCTCTTTTTAAAGATTTCAGGCTCATTCTCGTTGGTGGCCTGAAACCGGAAGATAAAATTTATTTTGATAATCTCAGACAAACTATCGGCAGTGATTCTTCGATCGTTTTAAAACCAAATATTGATTCGGACGAACTTTATCAACTTTATCAAAAAGCGATCTTCTATTGGCACTTTGCTGGTTATGGCATTAATGATAATAAGTCACCAGAACTTGTTGAGCATCTAGGTATCAGCCCGCTTGAGGCAATGGCGTCCGGTTGCTTAACTTTTTGTTATCGGGCTGGCGGACCCAAAGAACTTATAAAACATAAGGACAATGGGTTTTTATTTACAAAGGAAAAAGATCTTATTAAAGATATGGTCTTCTGCCTTAAAAACCAGAAAAATGCGCAAAGAGTTGCCAATAATGGTAGAGTCTATGTCGCTAAAAAATTTAACTATCAAAGCTTTAAAAATAAAGTTAAAAAGGTTTTTCACCTAATATGAAACTGTCAATCTCTATTGTTATCCCCGTCTATAAAAATACTGACATCTTTTGTCGTAACCTAGAGATTGACAAACAGTTTTTAACTGATCTGGAAATAATAATTATGAACGACTACCCATTAGAAAATATTACCGAAGTCGTTCATAAAATTATTCCTACGGCCAAAGTTTATAACAACCAACAAAATCTTGGTTTTGGTAGTAATGTCAATAAAGGAGTTAAAAAAACTCATGGTCAGTATGTTTTTTTGCTCAACTCTGACGTTGTTCTTAAAGACCGATCGTTTGAAAAAGCCCTGCATCTTTTTGAAAAGGATGACAAACTATTTGCCGTTTCTTTCGGTCAGTTTGAAATCGATGAACAACTGGTTGGTGGTAACACGGCCAGGTTTGAAAACGGTTTACTCCATCACAGTCGAAAACAAAGACAGAAAATTGAACCTAATTTTTGGGCTGAGGGTGGATCAATGATCTTCAAAAAGGATATTTTTATAAAACTAGGCATGTTCGATGAGCTGTATTCGCCTTTTTATTGGGAAGACATTGATCTTTCTTACCGAGCCTGGAAAACCGGCTATCACATCCTATTTGATCCCCAGATAAAAGTTGAGCATCATCATGAGACAACCATCGCTAAGTTTTTCCAAAAACAAAACATTTCGAAAATAGTTTATCGCAATCAATTTATCTTTCATTGGAAAAACATTACTGATAAAGACAAAATAACCTCCCATATAAAATCACTGCCCAAAATGTTTTTTTATGCCTTAATTAAAAAAGATTGGCCCTTAATTAGAGGTTTATTTATGGCGATAAAACTATTGCCCAAAATATTAAATAAACGTAAACTACTAAAGTCAACCTTTATTAATAATGACAATCAGGTTTTAAGTTTATTTAAAAATGATTAAATCAATCTCAAAAAAAACCGTTTCCTTATTTTTATTTATTATTATTTTACTGTCGGTTTTTTTTACTTTTTATAAACCGGTCATTGGTTTCCCATGCCTTAATGCTGACGAGGCGGCTTTCGGTTATAACGCCTATTCAATACTAAAAACCGGCAAAGATGAATACGGCATATCAACTCCTTTAAGACTCAAATCATTTGCCGATAATAAACTGCCTCTTTATTCATACCTAAGTATGCCTTTTATAAAAATATTCGGTCTGAATGAATTTTCAACTCGCCTGGTCAGCAACATTGCCGGGATTCTTATTGTTTTGGCAGTTTTTTTCCTGACAAGATCTCTTTTTGAGAATAACATTATCAGTTTGATTGCTTCTTTTTTAACGGCGCTTTCCCCGGCTTTATACTTGCTTTCCAGACAAGCTCACGAGGGCGTTTTGGCCAGTCTTTTTATTTTACTGTCTTTAATATTCCTGATTAAATTCTCAAAAACAAAAAAATCTCTCTGGTTAATGATTGGTAATTTGTCGGTTGTGGCGGCTACTTTTTCTTATCACACAGGCAGATTTTTTATTTTGATTTATCTTGCTATCCTGTTGGTTATGCTGAAAAAAAATATTAGAAAAAACTTGGCGACTCTTTTAATAACTTTTTTCATTCTGTTGGTTCCTTTTATTATTGATTTTAAATTAGGGGCTGGTAGGGTCAACAATCTTCTTTTTATAAAAAACCCTGGCTTTTCCATGCGGATTGCCGAATATCGGGGCGAGCATCCAACAAGACTCTGGCATAACAAATTAACCGAAGGAGTCTGGGAAATAACCAGGAAATATTTTAACCAGCTGTCTCCGGAGTTTATCTTCATTACCGGAGATGCCAACCCCAGATTTGGCTACCCAGGAATAAGCCCGGTCACCGTTATCGAATATATATTTCTCTTTGTAGGACTTTACTTTCTATTTAAAAATAAAGAGAAAAACCGTGTCTTAATTATATGGTTGTTTTTAGTTTCACCGGCCACCAGTATTCTTACCTGGCAAGAAGCTTCAATAAACCGATCGCAAATATTTTTTTTCTTCTTGGAAATCATCACTGCCTACGGGATATTCTCTTTGTTAAAAACAGTTAAAAAAACATCAATAAATACTTTTATTATCATTTTTGTCTTGGCTATCTATCTTTTCTTTGCTGCCCGAAGCTGGGATATATATTTCTTTCATTATCCAAAAAGAGCTCTTGTGGAACGAGCCTGGCAATGTGGTTATAAAGACTTGGTTAATTATGTCAAGATAAACTATGGTCGATTTGATCGGTTTGTGATTACCGAGCGCCATGGCCAACCCTATATTTTTTTTCTCTATTACTTAGGATTTGATCCGATGATTTATCAAAAACAAGCGCAGTTATCACTGCCCGACGAATACGGCTTTGGACAAGTAGAAAAGTTTGACAAATTCTCCTTTAAATTTAATTTTGATCCTAAGATGAAAAAGACTTTGTTTGTTGGCTATCCCGATCAGTTTAATAATGCAAATATAAATGTGAGTAAGGTAATCAAAATTAAATACGAAAATGAAGAAATCTTCTGGCTATATGAAAACTAAAATCCGTCCGAAGGCGGATTAAATGAAGAGTAGAATGGCAATATTGTAAAAGCTGTGAATAAGAATCGGCAATATCAAGCTGCCACCTCCCAAGAAAATGAAAGAGATTATTAAGCTTAAAACTAAATCAGTGGCCATAAAAAAAAGTAAAAGACTACCGGTAATTTTAGGATTGGTAGAAAGCATGGGAATATGAAGAAAAAAATACAAAATACTGGCAAAAAAAGATGAGGTAAAAATGTTTTTTGATTCTTGATAAAGTCTTTTTAAAACAAATCCTCGGGATAAAATCTCCTCTGAAACACCAGTTGCTAAAGCAATAATAATTGTCAAAGTGATTAACTTTGGATCACTGATTGACCGGTTAAAAAAAATAAATTTTTTATATTTTAGGAAATTGGCCAAAATGGCCGCCAAGTAAAATAGTCCTCCAATAAGAAAACCCATAAAAATATCACTTTTTATTTTTGTTGCTTTTAAACTTAAAGCGCTAAAGAAGTTTACTTTTTCGTATCTCTTTATATACCAATAAACTGGTAAAACAAAAACCAGTGGTTTAGCAATAAACTCATCAAACCAATCGGGCAGTTTAAAGTTAACTCGGTAAATACTCCAAAAGATAAGAATAATTGCCCAAAGATTGAGAGCTCTTTGTGTCGGAGTAGTTTTTTCTTTCATGTTTAGAATCTAACTTTTATGGCAAAAAAAGTCAAGTTACTCCAAAAAGTCTTTCAATTTTCTCGCCCGAGTCGGGTGTTTTAATTTCCTGATCGCTTTAGCTTCAATCTGCCTGATTCTTTCTCTGGTAACCTTAAACTCCCTACCAACTTCTTCAAGAGTTTTTGGCTTACCATCTTCAAGTCCAAACCTCATAATCAAAACTTTTTTTTCTCTTGGTGATAAAGTCTCCAAAACATTGTTAAGAGCATCTTTAAGCAGTTCTCGGGAAACCCGATCATATAAAGACGGTTGATTGACGTCGGAAACGAACTGCTCCAAGGTTGCTTCTTTGTCATCACCCACCGGAGTTGATAATGATTTTGGCTGTTGGGAAATTTTTATTAAATTTTCTATTTCATCAGTGGTCATTTTCAACTCTTTGGCAATTTCTTTTACCGTTGGTTCACGACCTAGTTTTTGGGTTAAACGACGCTGAGTTTTGTAGTACCGATTAATATGATCAACCATGTGAACCGGAATTCTGATTGTCCTTGACTGATCAGCAATTGCTCTTGTTATCGCCTGCCTAATCCACCAAGTGGCATAGGTTGAAAATTTAAATCCCCGGCGCCAATCATACTTTTCTACTCCACGAATCAGTCCCCGATTACCTTCTTGTATCAAATCAAGAAAAGACAGTCTTCTCCCTAGATATTTTTTTGCAATTGAAACCACCAAGCGAAGGTTAGCTTTAACAATTTTATCTTTCGCTTTTTGGTCACCTTTTTCATATTTTTTTGCCAAGTCTATTTCTTGTTCAAACTTCAAAAGCGGTGTTTTGCCAATTTCTTTTAAGTACATTTTTATCGGATCAAGTGATTCGCCGTGTTTTAAAACCACCAACTGTTCCAGTTCCTTTTCAATCTCTCCAGCGCTTTTTCTTGCATCTTCTTCTTCTCTGGTTGACACGGTTTCAAAAATATCAATCCCGTTTTTTAGAGCCTCATCAAAAAAATTATCAATCTCACCCAGATGTTTTTCCGGCTCCAAACAGACCAAAAAAATATCGTCTTGAATTAAAAATCCGTCTTCTTTTCCTTGCTTAAGAAGATCTTTTAGGGTTTTAGGAATTTTTTGTTTGGTCATAAACAAGTTTATTTTATACTGCTGAGAGCTTTTTTTCTACCTCTTTTAAACGTTGGTTAAGCTTCTTTACCTCTTTATCAAAATCATTATTATCGTTTTTTTTATTATTTAATAACTCTGACATTTTTTTCTTTAGGCTGTCTTTTTTTACTTCATAAATTAATTTATCGATATTTTCCTGACTCAGGCTGGTTTCAACATCGGCGTAAAGATATAGTTCATCAAACACCGGTCTAATTTCACTAGACAGATTATTAACAAAATCTTTTATGGCAAAAGTTTTTTCTTTATTTTTAAAAAAAATCTCTAAGATTTTAACATGTGAAGGTTGACTAAAATCACTTATCTCTAAAGTAGAAAAAATTTTTTCCGCGATCTGGTATGGTTTTTCGTTTTGGAAAATAAGGCTTAAGAGATATTTTTGGACTAAAAGTTGGCGCTGATCGGCGGTTGCCCCTTTTGTTCTGAAACTGACCGTTAACTGTTTATAATTATTTTTAAATTTGATCCTTCTTATAAGAGATTCAATGCTTGATTCGGAAACGTCAAGCAATGCGGCTAATTTTTTTACATAATGAGAGCGAACAATCGGGTTTCTAATTTTTTCCAAGTATAAACAAACTTCTTCACCAATTTTCTTTTTATCAAAAGGGCCATCACTTGGATATTTTTTTTGAGATAAATTGATTATAAAATCATAGATTGGGATTGGCTTTTTAATAGTTTGTTTAAACTTTACCGGATCGATTCGAATCGCTTCATCAGGGTCTTTGGCAAAATCAAGAGAGACAACTTCGGTTTCAAAATCAAGCCCTTCAGCTGTCTCAATCCCCCTTTTGGCTGCCTCTTGGCCGGCCATATCAGCATCAAGTGTCAAAGTAATTCTATTGGTATATCTTTTTAACAACATTAGTTGTTCTTTGGTAACCGCCGATCCTTTGATAGCAACAATATTTTCAATTCCTTGTTGGTATGGTGAGATCATATCAAACTCTCCCTCGACTAAAAAAACATTTTTTTCTTTTTTAATGGCTTCTTTGGCCAAATCAATTCCGTATAGAGTTTCTCTTTTGTGGTAGATCAACGTCTCAGGCGTATTAACATATTTAGCCTCTTTTTCTTTATTATCAAGTAACCTTCCGGAAAAACCAATAATATTCCCTCGTAAATCTCTGATTGGAAACATAACTCTTCCCCGGAAACGGTCATAATAACTTCCCCGCTCGCTTTTCACCAGTAGTCCCGAATCTAAGATTTCTCCGGAAAGATATTTTTTTTTGTTCAAAAAATTATAAAGTGAGTCCCAAGAAACCGGTGCATAACCTAGCTGAAATTTCTTGATGGTTTTCGGATTAATCTTTCTTTTGGTTAAATAATCAAGGGCTTTTTTACCAAACTTAGATTTCTCAAGAATATATGAGAAAAAATCACTGGCCAGATTGTTAATCTCAATCAGTCTCTCTTTTCTTTTCCAGGTTTTATCTTCAAAGTCAACATTAACCAGTTTAACACCGGTTTTGTTGGCCAGCTCTTTAAGGGCTTCGTAGAAAGTGATGTTTTCCCATTTCATTAAAAAACGAATCACATCGCCGCCTTCTTGACAAGCACCAAAACAATGCCAGATCTGTCTGTCAGGAGAAACAACAAAAGAAGCTGTTTTTTCTTGATGAAAAGGACAAAGAGCTTTAAAATTCCTACCGGTCTTCTTTAGCGTGATATATGAACTTAAAAACTCAACAATATCGAGCTTGCTTTTTATTTGGTCTACCGTACTTTCCATAGTTTTTTAGGCACCCATATTCTATCATTTTTATAGGGCTTGTTTTTTACATTTGGTTACTACTATAATTTAATAGAATGATCTATTTATCTTTAGACAAAAATCAGATTAAGCTTTTATCTTTGAAAAAAAGTATTGTTAACCAATATGAGTGTGATTCGTTTGAAAAGAAATATCAAACCGATCTTCTTATTAAAGGAAAAATTACCAATATTGACTTAGTCGCTTCCGCTATCAAAGAAGCCATCAGTTCTATCAGCAAAAAAAACATTGATAAAGAGGTTGTTTTAATTCTCCCCCAAGAAAGTTTTTCTTTCTTTCGTTGTCAGATACCGGTCGATCTGGCTCCTTCGGCAATCACTTCTTTTATAAGAGATAAGGCCCGGGCCGAACTAACAACTAATATCGATGCTAGTCTCTATGACTATTTTGTTGAACAAGGGTCGTTTGAAAAACAGATTAATTTTTTTTCTATTGAAGAAACAACCGCTGTTCAATTTGCAGAAACATTAAAATTGATTGATCTTAAGTTAACCATGATACTGCCAGAAACTCTGGCATATTTTAAACTTTTTGAAAAAACTCTAAGAAAAGAAAAGAAAGAAAAGATATTTTATACCATCTATGATAAAGATCTTGTAAGAGGATATCTTTATGACTCTTCGGGGTTGCTTGATAAGAACAGATGGGACAATGTCTTAAAAGAGGCTGAACCAATCGAGCCAATTCTTAAACAAAAAACCTCGGAGCTGGAAAAAGCCGGCCATAAACTTAACCGATTAATTATTTCCGGAGAAAAGTCAGACAACATCCGCCAGGATACCTTTACTAAAGAAGTGGGCGCCTGGACTAATCCTCTAAAAAAGATTATCCCTAATTTTTATGAAGAATATCTAAAAATGTTTTTTAATCACGACAAAAAGCCCTTTCCGTTCTTAAATTTTGACGTTTGTTTTGGGGCGTTTGTCTTTACTAAAGAAAATAATCGTTTTTTAATCGTTAAAAGAAAAGGTGGTCCTAATCTTTCTCTCCCGAAAATCGGTCTACCTAAAAAAGAGTTTTTTATATTTTTAGCTTCATTTATTCTTTCGTTTATCCTTTTTGTTTTCCTTTCCAAATTAAATCTTAACTTTTCCTTCTTAAAGAAAATTGGGTCAATAACTACCAACAAAATTACCCCAACTATTGCCCCACCAACCGCCACCCCAACGCCGTCTTTTACAAAAGAATCCCTAAAAATAAAAGTTCTTAATGGTTCCGGTACGGTCGGTAAAGCTTCAGAAGTAAAAGACATACTAAAAGACCTAGGTTATGGCGAAATTTTAACCGGTAATGCCGATAGTTTTGATTTTTCTATTACCGAGATAAAGGTTAAAAAAGATAAGGCAGAGGCGGCCACCATGATTAAAAACGATCTTAAAGATTACACGACTTCTTTTAAACAGTCGCTGCTTGATGATACAGAGGCGGCCGATCTTGTCTTGACGATTGGAAAAGATTTCAAGTAAAATACCCCCATGGAAATCCAAAGGGATGAGTTGAAAAAAAAGTTAGATAGTATTTTGCTTAAATTTGACCTGACTGCCAAAAAAAAAGAGTTAAGCGATCTGGAAAAACAAACCTACGAAACTTCCTTCTGGCAAGAAGCCAAAAAAGCGGCTAACGTTATGAAAAAGATTAACGACATAAAAAAAGAAATTGAAGAGGTGGAGATGATGCAGTTTTTATTTGAGGAAAATGAGCTAAAAGAAGCGGAAAAGCTAATCAATAAATACGATATTCTTCTTTTTTTATCTGGTCCTTATGATAAGGGTGATGCTATTTTTTCTATTCATGCCGGCCAAGGTGGAACCGAAGCCATGGATTGGGCCAATATGCTTTTTCGTATGTATACTCGCTACTTTGAAAAAAAAAGTTGGACGTTTGAGGAAATTGATCGGGTTCCTGGTGAAGAAGCTGGTATAAAAAGTTCCATCGTCAATGTTTTTGGCCGATTTGCTTATGGCTATTTAAAAGCAGAGGCTGGTGTTCACCGACTGGTTCGTCAATCCCCTTTTAATGCGGACAGGCTAAGACAAACATCTTTTGCCCTGGTTGAGGTTTTGCCGATCATTGAGGAAAAAGATGTGGAAATTAAAGATGATGAAATTGAATGGCAGTTTTTCCGATCTGGCGGACACGGTGGTCAGAATGTTAATAAGGTCGCCACCGCTGTTCGACTGACTCATAAACCGACCGGAATCGTCGTCGCCTGCCAACAGGAAAGATATCAGGGACAAAACCGGGAAAACGCCTTAAAAATTTTAAGAGGAAAACTCTGGCAAATTCAGCAAGAACAAACCCAAAAAGAAATTCAATCTTTTAAGAAAGTTAAGATTGCCTCATGGGGACGCCAAATACGTTCCTATGTCCTTCACCCCTATAAACTGATCAAAGATCTAAGAACTGGCTATGAAGAAAGCAATGTGGAAAAAATCCTTAATGGCGATCTTGATGATTTTATTGAGGCCTACTTGAAAAAAAATACCTAATCCAGAGACTTGTATTTTAGTCATTTTCTTGCTATCCTAGTTTTCATATGGAAAATTTAATTCATAATATTAACGAGGAAAAAACGGCTGAAGGAATGCCGGTTTCAAAATTAATTATTTTTTTGGTAATTACTATTATTGTAGGGGCTGGAATTGGTTTTGGAATTTACAAAATAAGTAATTTGGGTAAAGGTTCTGCGACGACCGGGCAATCAACTTCAAAAAAAACTGCCGGCGTGGTTAATAAAAAGAATTTTAAAGATAAGGCTGAAGGTATTTTAAAAGAAGGCGGAATTGATGGCGAAGGAAACTTTCACCTTGAAAGACCGGGTGGTGAATCACAAAACGTCTATCTTACTTCAACTACGGTTGATCTTTCTCAATTTATTGGCAAAAAGGTTCGTGTTATGGGAGAAACATTTAGCGGTCAACAGGCTGGTTGGCTCATGGATGTTGGCTATGTTGAATCTCTTTAATTGAATTAACCACCAATGATAACTTTTGATAAAGTCAGTAAAAAATTTCCCCTAGGAAATATTGCTATTGATGAGGTTTCTTTTGAGATCAATGATAATGAATTTGTATTTCTAGTCGGGCCATCTGGTGCTGGTAAAACAACCATTCTTAAACTCATTTTAAAAGAGATCTCTCCTTCATCTGGTACGATCGTCGTTGACGAGGTTGATGTCACTGATAAAAAAATAGCTCTCTTAGAAAAATTAAGACAAAAAATTGGCATTGTTTTTCAAGATTTTAAAATTTTACCTGACAAAACTGTCTTTGAGAATGTTGCCCTCGGTTTACAAATACTAGGAGCTAAATCAAGCGAAATAAAAAAAGAGGTTAAAGAGGCTTTGACTCTTGTTGGTCTTTCGGGAAAAGAAAAAGTCTTTCCGGTCCAGTTATCTGCTGGTGAGTTACAACGAGTCTCGATTGCTCGAGCAGTTGTTGGGGACCGGAAAATAATTTTAGCTGATGAACCGACCGGCAATCTTGATCCAAAAACAAGTTGGGAAATAATAAAGATATTTAAGAAATTGGAGGGAAAAAGAACTATTATTATCGCCACTCACAATACCGATGTCGTCAATAGCTTACAAAAGAGGGTAATTGTTATTAAAGCTGGTAAAATCATTAAAGATGTTAGAAAGGGCGGGTATGAACTATGAAAGAAATTATCAAATCAATTAAAAGAGCGCCCTATCAGTCTTTAACCGCTTTTTTGGTTTTATTTTTTACCTTATTCCTTTCTACGGCCCTATTTATTTCGATAACCTTTCTCCAAAGTCTTCTTAACTATGTTGAGACCCGACCGCAAGTTACCGTTTATTTCCAGACTAAAACCACGCCGGACAATATTTTTAAGGTCAGAGATGACTTACAAGCTTCAGGCAAAGTTTTGTCCATAAAGTATATCTCTCAAGAAGAAGCTTTTAATATTTATAAAAGCTTAAATAAGGATAATCCTCTGCTTCTGGAAATGGTTACGGCCGATATTCTTCCGGCGTCATTGGAAATCTATGCTAAAAAGCCAATTTTCTTACCGGAAATTGCCGAGTATCTAAAAAAACAACCTGGAGTCGATGAGGTGGTCTTTCAGAAAGATATTGTTAACCGACTATTAAGTTTAACCAACGTAGTCAGAAAATTAGGAATTGGTTTTTTTGCCTTTTTGATTTTCATGGCGGTTGTTGTTTTAATGACAACCGCTTCATTTAAGATCGCTCTAAAAAAAGACGAAATTCAGCTAATACAACTTCTGGGAGCAAAAAAATCGTATATCCGCAGACCTTTTTTATTTGAAGGCGCTTTTTTTGGACTGACCGCTTCGCTAATCTCTTTTTTAATTATTGCCGGAGTGCTGGCCTATTTTAACCCTAGCCTAGGATCATATCTTAAAGGTATCCCTAGCCTATCACTAAACCTTGAGTTCTACCAACTGCCTGTCTGGCCGTTGAATTTGATTTTTATTGCCGTAACTTTCTCCCTATCAGCCTTTTTTGGTATCGGCATCGCTCTCCTCTCTACCTATTTAGCTACTAATAAATACCTTGAATAAACCAACTACACCTTATTCTGTCAGTATTTTATAATTAATTACATCATGAAAAAGAAATTATTAGCGATTGCTCTATGTTTTTTTATCCTAATGACTACTTCAGTCATTGCCGATGATCAATCTGATCTGCAAAAAAAGATTGAAGAATATTCAAATAAATTGGTGGAAATTAGACAGCAAAAAAATACTCTTTCTTCACAAATCCAATACATGGATACACAAATTTATCTTACTCAACTAAGGATTCAAGAAACCGAGACAAATATTGAAATCACGCAAAAAGAAATTAACATTCTTGGGGATAGAATTGATAATTTGGACTCGTCCTTAAATCAACTAACCGAATTACTCCGCTTTCGAATTGTTAAAGAGTATAAAGAAAGGCCTGTTTCCGTACTGACAATGATTATTGATTCAACCACGGCTAATGATTTTTTTACCCATTTTAAATACTTAAAAACCGCTCAAGAAAATAATCAAAGACTAATCGTTCAAGTACAACAACAAAAACTTAATTTTGAAGAGCAAAAAACAAAAAGGGAACAAAAAGAAAAAGAACTGAACGATTTAGTCATCAACCTCAATAATCAAAAAGTTGATTTGAGAAATCAACAGAATGCTAAAAGAAGTCTGTTAGTTATAACAAACAACAACGAAAGCACATATCAAAGATTATTGGCGGAGGCTCAAAGGGAACTATATCAAATACAAAAGGCTGCTAGCGTACTTCAAGATGCGACACCTGTTCAGATAAAAAGAGGTGAGTTTATCGGCACACAAGGAAATACAGGATACTCTTTTGGTGATCACCTTCATTATGGTGTCTATAATTATTCTTCAATTGACCAAATATCTGCCTTTGATTGGTATTATGGTAATTGGATTGATCCTTCTGAAGTATTATCATCTAGAACGGTAAAATGGGATGTTGGTTGTGGAGAATCACCCACAGATAAAACATTGGGAAGTGGTAATTTTGAATGGCCAATGGATTCACCAACAATATCACAAGGATCGGGTATGACTTGTTATTCAAACGCTTACTATCGAGGCAACCCACACCCCGCTTGGGACATGTGGGGTCCGGTAGGAACATCTATTAAAGCGTCAGAGGAAGGAAAAGCTTATTTCTGTCGAAATTGTCTTGGTGACGGTGGAAATGGCGTCTTTATATTCCATCCTAACGGTAAAATGACCATGTACTGGCACCTTCAATGATATTTTTGTTGTCTATAGTCCGTTGACAAAAATATATCAAAGTGCAAAGATCAAATATCAAAGCCTAGTTAAAAACCTAAAAATGAGTAAAAAAATTTACTTTGTTTTTTTATTCTTTGTTTTTTTATTTTTGTTTACGAAAAAAATCTTCGCCGATAATCTTATTCAAAATCCTGGTTTTGAAAATGAGATACAAAACTGGAAAAGTAATAATTCAACGGTTCTATTTTCTGCAACAAACGAAGAATTTTTTGAGGGATCACAATCGGCGAAGATTTTCAATCCCAGAACCAGTTCTTACGGCATTGAACAAACTTTGACTGATATCAGTTCCAGTCTAAACTATCAGATGAAGGCCAATGTCAAAATTATCCCTCCCTATCCGGAAAAAACTTTTTTTAGAGTCGCCTGGTACAAATCAACTGACGGATCTGGTTCTCAATTATCAACCGACGACTCAAACTATGCTACTTCATCGGCAGACTGGCAGGAAATCAGTCTGATAAAAAATCCCAGTGAAGGTATTAATTCGGCCAAGATAAGACTATTAGTTGCTTCTGGCTCAGCTTATTTCGATAATGTCAGTTTTATTGAGTATTTTTATCCTTCAGCGACACCTATTCCAACAAACACGCCATTCCCCACACTTACACCGACTCCACTTCTCCCGCCTATGGCGGGATTCGAGGGGCAAGCACTAATTTCCTACGATAATATTTTTCTTTCTGAGGTAATGGCCAATCCGGATACCAATCAAAAAGAATGGGTAGAAATTTACAACAACAATGATTTCTCTGTTGATTTGACTGACTGGTACATTGATGATCTGGAAAATAGCGGTTCATCACCAAAAAGTTTTTCATTAACTTTAGCCGCTAAGAGTTATGGGGTTATTCAACCATCCTCGTCAATATTTAATAATGATACTGACACGGTTAGACTTCTAGACTTTAATAAACAAGAAAAAAACAGTTTTGAGTATGCTGACAGCGAAAAAAACAAAACCTGGGGAAGAATCAGTTTTGACTCAGATGATTTTTGTCTTCAGGAGCCAAGTTTGGGAACAATGAATAATCCTTGCATTGGCGAATCGACAGTAGATCAACCTTCTATAACCAGTTCTGCTCCCACTACCATTAAGAATGCAATCAACAATCCTGTCCAAAAAAAAGTCAGTCTAATAAATCAAAATGTTTCTTATGGTCAAAACTATAATTACATTCCATCCGGACAAGTTTTAGGAACAGAAACTAAAAAACAGTCGAATAATTTTTCTTCTACTGTTAACAGTTTGTCTCTCTCATCTTTTCTCTACTCGCTTTTGACTATTGCTTCGGTTTTTCTTAAAATAAAAAAGTGGATATAAAAAAAATTATTCGCTTTTTTTCTTACTGGTTGCCACCATTATTATGGATGGCAATTATTTTTTATCTTTCTTCCCGTTCAAGAATTTCCATCTCGCCAACCTATATTGTCAACTTTATTTTTTTTAAAACTCTTCATGTGATGGAATATGCCTTTTTATATTTCTTGTGGTTTCGGGCTTTTAATAGTCTAAATAAAAAATCAGTCAACCGATGGTTTCTTCCTTTTATTATCGCTGTTCTTTTTGCGGTTTCCGACGAGTTACATCAAAATCTTATACCAACAAGACAATCAACCCTAAGGGATGTACTTATTGATACCGGAGGGATTATAATAATGTTTATATATATAAAGTATTATTATAAGAAGCTCAAAAAACTATTATGAAGAGACTAAAAGACTTTATTACTCATCTATTTATCCCTAAAGAAGAAAACAATTTTAAAGGTAGGGCACTTCATCTAGATTTTTTAACCTATTATCTTGTTTTTGCCCTGGTGATTTCCATCGCTTTTAAAAGGATGGGGACAAATTTTAGTAATGTCCTTGGTTTTGCTACCGACATTACCGTTGATAAGCTTTATCAACTAACCAATGAACAAAGACAAAAGAATGGTTTGACAGCTCTACAATATAATGCCAAACTGGCTGAAGCGGCCCAAAAAAAAGCCCAGGATATGTTTATTAAAAACTACTGGGCCCACTATGGCCCAGATGGTAGTACTCCCTGGCAGTTTATTTTAAGTTCTGGTTATCAATATGAGTTTGCTGGAGAAAACTTAGCTAAAAACTTTTTATTTTCTCAAGGAGTAATTGATGGTTGGATGAACTCACAGACGCACCGGGATAACATTCTTAAATCGGAATACTCTGATGTTGGTTTTGCGATTGTTAACGGCGTTTTAAACGGTGAAGAAACAACTTTAGTTATCCAGGAATTCGGTAAACCGTTATCAGCTCCTGTAGCTATTAATAAAAATAACCTTTTACCAATTCCTCAAGCTAAGGCCGAGGAAATAAAAACCCAACCGGTTAAAACTGAAATACCAGCCGTCATTAGCCAATCAAAGACTCAACCAAAAATTAATTTGACTAAGGTCTCCTGGGATATTAATGTGGTTTTTCTAGCTTTTTTGCTTTTTGCCCTTACCTTGGATTTTTATTTTGCCGCTAAATTCAATATTGTCAGAATCGGCGGAAAAAGTTTGGCTCATTTTATCTTTATTATGTTTATTTTTCTCGGATTATTATTTTTCTTCACTAAAGGCGCAATTATATGAAACACCTATTAAAGAATATTAAAAAAGAGTTAAATCGACATATTTTTGACTATTTGATTCTGATCACCGCCGGGGTTTTCTTTTTAATATCATTAAACCTTTTTAAAGGTGAGAAACTATCTGAGTTTGTCATCTTGTTTGTTTTTATTCTTTTTTATATTATCTGGGGTGTTTACCATCATCTAACCGATAAAAGCCTTCATTTAAAGACTGTGCTAGAATATATACTAATTGCTTTTATTATTGTTTATCTTTTAAAAATTTTAATACAACCATGAAAGGAGTTGTTTTGGCTGGTGGCTTAGGAACAAGAATCTATCCTCTTACTTATGCAACTAATAAACATTTGTTGCCTATTTATGACAAACCAATGATTTATTACCCGATTCAAACATTGGTTAATGCCGGCATTAAAGAAATACTGGTGGTTGTTTCCGGTCCTCACTCAGGCCATTTTATCCCCACGCTTAAAAATGGAAAAGAGTTTGGGGTTGATCATTTAGAGTATGCCTACCAAGAAAAAGCCGACGGCGGCATTGCCGATGCTTTAAAACTGGCTGAAGATTTTTCTGATAATCAACCAATTACGGTTATTTTAGGTGACAATACTACTGATGCTGACATTTCCGAACCGGTCAAAAATTTTAAAAGTGGTGCCGTCGTCTTTTTGAAAAAGGTGCCCGATCCTCATCGTTTTGGTATTCCGAAATTCGATCCAAAAGACAACTCAAGGATTATGGAAATTATTGAAAAACCAAAAAATCCTCCTTCTGATTTTGCCGTTACCGGCGTTTATATTTATGACAAGAACGTTTTTGATTATATAAGAAAGTGTAAACCGTCAGACCGCGGCCAGCTGGAAATCACTGATGTTAATAATTTCTATGTTAAAGAAAAAAAACTGTCCTGGACAGAACTAAAAGGATACTGGCTTGATGCCGGAACCCATGATTCATTATTTCTGGCCAATCTTCACTGGGCCAATAAAAAAGGAACTGTGTTTCTGAAAAAGATGATAAAAGAACTTGTTTATTAGTTTATTAGTGTTTATCATGAAATTATGGATACCACACAACTATTGCTAACCGTAGTCTTAACGATAACGACAATTTTATTAGTCATTATCGGCATTCAACTAATCTTTGTTCTTAAAGAACTGCGTCAAGTTTTAAAAAGAGCCAACCAGTTGGCTAATGGTTTTGAGAAAGTTGGTCTTTCGGTTGAACACGGTTTTTCTGAAGTTTTTGGTTTTTTGTCGGGAATAAAAACTATTTTTAAAGTATTTGAAGTCATTCAAAACAAAAAAAATGGAAAAACAGACGAATCCTAAAGCTTCTAATTTTTGGTCTGGTTTTATCTTGGGGGGAATAACCCTGGGAGGACTAGTTTTTGCCTTCGGAACAAAAAAAGGTCGCAAAATGATGAAACAGGCCCTGGAAATATCTGAAGATTGGGAAAAGAACTTATTAGAAATAATCAACAGCCTTAGTGATGAGATTAAGCATGAGCTACCCCAAGGACTTAAAACATTGGAAAAGAACGTCGCTAAAATAGAAAGGAAAAACCCTACAATTAACTTGATTATGGAAAAAATAAAAACACTTTCTCCTCTTTCAGAAAAAAAACCAACTAAGAAGTTTTTTACTAAAGATAAAAAGACTACTTGACTTTAAGACAAAACTACGATATATTATATAAGTTTTTTTATCCCCTTTAAATCTAGGGGAGGGTTTATTTTTATCTAAAAAATTAGTGTTGCAAACCGATGAACAAATCTAATCAACAAAATAATCACAAAAGAAAAGAACTCCTCCTAGGAAAAGAAGACAAAGATTTAGAAGCCTTCAATTTGATTGAAATTCAGAAACAATCGTGGGAAAAATTTCTCTATCATAATCTTAAAGATATTCTTAATGAGTTTTTTCCGATTGAGGACTATACCGGAAAAAAATTTACCCTTTTCTTTGAAGATGTTTTTTTTGGCGAACCCCGGTATCCTCTCGAACTCTGCCTACAAAAAAAACTTACCTATGATCTTCCCGTCTACCTAAAATTAAAACTGGTCAATAAAAGAACCAACTACGAAAAAACTCAAGACGTCTACTTTTTTAACTTGCCAAGAATGACTGATAGAGGCACTTTCATCATCAACGGCATCGAAAGAGCGATTATAAATCAAATCGCCCGATCACCAGGTATTTATTTCACCGCTGAGATTGATAAAACTACTGGTTTAACTATCTATAACGCCGAGGTCAGACCTTATATTGGCGCCTGGCTTGACATTTCAATCAATAAAAATAACTTGATTGAGATGAAGGTTAATAAAAAAAGAAAATTTTTATCAACCGTCTTTTTGAAAATTTTTGATAATGAAACCAATAATGAACTTCTCTCCCACTTTAGTGATGTTGATAAACAATTAATTGATAAATATCTGGCTCCGACCTTAAAAAAGGATCAAACCAAAAACAAAGATGAGGCGGTCTTGGAAATTTATCGTAAGGTAAGACCGGGAGAGCCTTTAATCTTGAAAAATGCCTATGAAACTTTAAATAATCTATTTTTTAATCATCGCCGCTATTCATTAGCCGATGTTGGTAGATACAAAATAAATAAAAGACTATCTACCAATCTAGATATTAGTCGTGAAAATTGTCTTTTGACTAAGAATGACATTGTTGTATCAATTAAATATCTACTTAATGTCACGGTTGGAAAAGGTCATTTTGACGACATTGACCATCTAAGCAATCGTCGATTAAGAACGGTTGGCGAACTGGTTGGGATGTATGGTATCAGAGTTGGCATGGTCCGGGTGGAAAGAGAGATTAAAGAACGAATGAGTTTAGTCACTAGCGAAACTAATGTCGCCCCTTCCCAGATTGTTAACTCTAAACCGTTAATTGTCAGTATTAATTCTTTTTATCGCACCAGTCAATTATCGACCATTGTTGATCAAACCAATCCTTTATCAGAACTTGATAATTTAAGAAGAATTACCGTCGGCGGACCAGGAGGAATTGAAAAAGAAAGAGCTTCCTTCTCTATTCGTGATATTTCTTCATCTCAGTATGGTCGTATCTGTCCAATCAGATCACCAGAAGGACCTAATATTGGTGTGGTTACTTATTTAGCTCTATATTCAAGGGTTAATCAATACGGTTTTCTGGAAACTCCTTATAAAAAAGTTATTAAAGAAAAAAAAACCGGAAAAACAAAAGTTAAGATCAGTAATGAAATTGTTTATATGCAGGCCGATGATGAAGAACAATATTATATTACCTCTCAAGGAATTAATATTGACAGTGATAGTTATATAACTGATGAACAGGTGGTTGTCCGTCACCAAGGAGAGATTGTTGAAGTGGCTACAGAAATGGTTGATTATATTGACGTTTCTCCTCGACAGGTAGTTGGTGCTTCAGCCGCCCTTATTCCTTTCTTACAAAATGATGATGCTAGCCGGGCCCTGATGGGAACCCACATGCAATGTCAAGCCGTTCCTTTAATTAAGACACAAGCACCAATTGTCAAAACCGGACTAGAACAAAAAATTGCTACTTCTTTAAAAAGAACTGTTTTTGCTCCTGAAGATGGAGTGATTGAATACATTGATAGTCAAAAAATTATTTTTAGGGGCAAAAACGGTAAAAAAATTGAATATAATTTGGAAAGATATCATCGAACAAACAAAGACGTTGCTTTTGATCAAAAACCAAGGGTTGAACCAAAACAAAAAGTTAAAAAAGGTGAGGTTATAATTGACGGGCCAGCCACCAACAATGGTCAGCTCGCTCTTGGCCAGAATCTGGTTGTCGCCTATACTTCGTTAAACGGTCTTGGTTACGAAGACGGTTTTGTTATCTCAGAAAGACTGGTTAAAGAAGATATTCTTACTTCGATCACTATGGAAGAGTTTATTGCCGACTTAGTCGACACTAAACTCGGACCAGAAGAACTGACTCGTGATATCCCCAATGTCCGTGAAGAGATTCTTCAAAATCTTGATAAAGACGGCTTAATTGTTACCGGAACCGATGTTCATGGTGGTGATATTCTAGTTGGTAAAGTTGCTCCAAAAGGTGAAAAAGAGTTGACAGCCGAAGAAAGACTTTTAAGAGCTATTTTTGGTGAAAAGGCTAAAGACGTTAAAGATACATCACTACGTATCCCTTATGGAAAAAGAGGCACGGTTGTTAATATCGAGTCTATTGATGCCAAAAAAGATCCTAATGAACTGGAACCAAGTATTTTAAAAAGAATCATTGTCCATACAGCCCAATTAAGAAAGATTACTGTCGGTGATAAACTAGCGGGTCGCCATGGTAATAAAGGTGTTATCTCAAAAATTTTACCTGAATGGGAAATGCCCTATCTAGAAGACGGCACCCCGGTTGATGTTATTCTCTCTCCTCTTTCCATTCTTTCCCGTATGAATCTGGGCCAGCTTTTTGAGGCTTTGCTGGGAATTATTGCTTATAATAATAATTATTCTATCTCCGTACCGGTTTTCGAAAAGATTAAAGAGGCTTTTATTATCTCTGAGCTTAAAAAACTTGGCTTACCGGCTGACGGTAAAGTAACTCTTTATGACGGTCAAACCGGACAACCATATAATAAAAAAATTCTCGTCGGTATCAGCTATATTATGAAGTTGATTCACATGGTTGAAGACAAATTCCACGCCAGATCGGTCGGCCCATATTCTCTGGTTAGCCAACAACCACTTGGTGGTAAAGCGCAGATGGGAGGACAAAGATTTGGTGAAATGGAAGTCTGGGCTTTGGAATCACATCGTGTTCCATCAACCTTACAAGAACTTTTAACAATTAAAAGTGACGATGTTCGTGGGAGAACCAAGGCGTTTGAAGCAATTATTAAAGGAATTGATATTCCTCAATCAAGCGTGCCGGAATCTTTCCATGTTTTGGTAAAAGAATTGAACGCTCTAGGATTGTCAATTGATTTTATTAAATAATTTATGGATGAATTTAACTTAGTTGATTTTTCTGGTTTAAGAATTAGCCTCGCTTCACCCGAGGCAGTTCTTAACTGGTCTCATGGCGAAGTCACTAAACCAGAAACTATTAACTACCGCACTTTTAAAGCGGAAAAAGACGGTCTGTTTGATGAAAGAATTTTTGGTCCTACCAAGGACTATGAATGTTACTGTGGCAAATATAAAAGAATGCGCTATAAAGGCATTGTCTGTGACCGTTGTGGTGTTGAGATTACCACCTCAGTTGTCAGACGAGAAAGAATGGGTCATATTAAACTGGCAACGCCAATTTCTCATATTTGGTATTTTAAAGGACCGTCATCTATCTTAAGTGTTATTCTTGAGGTTCCCCCTCAAGCTTTGGAAAGAATTATTTATTTTGCTCTTTATTTAGTTAAAACCGTTGATAAAGATAAACAAAAAACCGCCGTCGGCTTTCTTAATGACACTAAAAAAACTGAAATTGTTGAACTAGAAAAACAGTTTAAAGAAAATCAAGAACTGATTAAAAAAGATTTTGCTAAACAAAAAGAAGATTTGGATAAAAAGATTTCCAGTCGAGAACAAAGAGAGATTGCCAAACAAGAAATCGACTTCAAAGAAAGAGAGCAAATTAAAGTTCTAACTGATAAACTAACCGAAAAAAAATCTCAAACCACTGCTTTATATGACCGCATGACTAAGATTATTAAATCTTTAAAACCATTAGACACTTTTGAAGAAGATGATTATCTTTTCTTAAAAGAAAAAGGGGTTAATGAATTTGTTGAGGTAGGTATGGGAGCCGAAACTATTTATGAAACTTTATGTTCGTTAGACATTGAAAAAAAATACGAAAAAAATCTCAAGGAATTGGCTGAAGCTCGTGGAGAAAAAAGAAACAAACTGTTAAAAAAAGTCCGCGTTCTTGAATCCTTTATCAAAGCAAAAATTCAACCGAAGTGGATGATTTTAACCGTTTTGCCGGTCATTCCCCCTGATCTTCGCCCAGTGGTTCAACTACCAGGGGGTAAATTTGCCACTTCTGATCTTAATGATTTTTATCGCCGAGTAATCAATCGCAATAATCGTCTTAAACAGTTAATCGATCTGGGGGCTCCAGAAATTATTTTGAGAAATGAGAAGAGAATGTTACAGGAAGCGGTTGATTCTTTGATTGATCTGCAAAAAACCAGAGGCCGTACTAAAACTCATCATGGGGCCGCTTCTAAGATTCAAAAATCTTTATCGGACATTTTAAGAGGTAAACAGGGACGTTTTAGACAAAATCTATTAGGTAAAAGAGTTGATTATTCCGGCCGATCAACAATTATTGTCGGTCCAGAACTTAAGATCAATCAATGTGGTATTCCTAAAGAGATGGCCATTGAACTTTTTAAACCCTTCCTTTTACACGAAATAATTATTCGAGGTTTAGCGCCAAATATTAAGAGCGCTAAAAATTTCTTGGAAAAGAAAGAACCGGTTGTTTATGACATTCTCGAAGAAATCACCAAAAATCATCCAATTTTGCTTAACCGTGCCCCTACTTTACACAAGCTGTCAATCTTAGGATTTTATCCTGTTTTGACTGATTCTTATGCCATCAAGCTTCACCCAACCGTCTGTTCTGGATATAACGCTGATTTTGATGGTGATGCTATGGGTGTGTTTGTCCCTTTATCAAAAACGGCGATTGATGAGGTTAAAAATCGAATGTTAGCTTGTCACAATCTTCTTAAACCGGCTGATGGTTCACCAATCGTTCTTCCTAATAAAGAGATGGCTCTTGGTTGTTATTATCTGACAACTATTAATGAAAAATTAGTTAATAAAAAAGACGAGGAGTTAAAGTTTTTTTCCAATGAAGAGGAAGCTACCATTGCTTTTAATCTTAATAAAATTTGGCTAAGAGAACCAATCTTAGTCAGAATTAATGGCAAGTTTATCAGGACTTCTGTCGGAAGAATCATCTTTAACCAAACTCTTCCTCAAGAACTGAAATTTGTTAATCAGGATGTTAAAGCGGCTGACATCAAAAATATTGTTGTTTTGGCAATGAAAATATTTGATGATGAGAAAGTCGGCCAGATAATTGACAATATCAAAGAAATTGGTTTCTGGGCGGCTACCCTAGCCGGTGGTCTGTCTCTGTCGATTTTTGACTGTAAAATTATTGACGAAAAAGACAGTATTATTGCTCAGACGGAAAAAGAAATTAATAAAATTGAAAAAAACTATCAACAAGGTCTCCTTACTTTGGAAGAAAAAAAACGTTATTCCAATAAGCTTTGGATTGACACAACTGAGAATTTGGCTGATAAAACCTGGGCGGCTCTTGATGAAGAAAATCCGGTTAAAATGATTATTAAATCAGGTGGTGCTCGTGCTTCTCGAGAACAGTTAAAACAGCTTTCGGCTCTAAAAGGTTTGGTGGTTGATCCTTTAGGAAAAATTATCGAAGTACCTACCAAATCAAACTATCGCCAGGGACTATCAATTTTTGAATATGTGATTTCTGCCCGTGGTGCTCGAAAAGGTTTAACCGATTCAGCTCTAAAAACGGCTGACGCCGGTTACTTAACTCGACGTTTGGTTGACGTTTCCCACGACATGATCATCAAAGAAGAAGATTGTCAAGCCAAAGAAGGTTTAATTATCAGCGTCATTGATAAGCGAGGAAAAAAATTTAAAGAAAGAATCAGAGAAAGATTTTTAGCTAAAGATATTGTTGCTGAAGATAAAAAAATTATTCTTAAAGCCGGAGACGTGATAACCCAAGATAAAATTGATCTTATTGAAAAGTCTGGAGTAAAAAAAATTGTCGTTCGCTCCCCTCTATATTGTCAATCAAAACAAGGCGTCTGTCAGAAATGTTATGGTACCGATTTATCGAATAATAAAATTGTTGAAATTGGTGTTCCGGTTGGCGTAATGGCCGCTCAGTCAATTGGCGAACCAGGCACTCAGTTAACCATGAGGGTGAGACATTTTGGTGGAATTGTTATCTCTGACGTGACTCAAGGCTTACCAAGGGTGGAAGAACTTTTTGAAACAAGAAACCCAAAAGTCGTTTCTCCAATCGCCGAGTTTGATGGCAAGATCAGTGTCAAAGAAGATACTAAAAAAGAAATGTATCTGGTTAAAGTAACCTCGACTAACAAAACTCCTGCCAAAGAACAGGAATTTATTATTCCTATGTCCCAAAAACTTAAAATTAAAGATGGTGAGTTAATTACTTTAGGGACGCCTTTATGCGAAGGTTATCTTAACATCAACGACATCCTTTCCATTAGAGGATTAAAATCAGCCCAACTTTATCTTCTTGATGAAATTCAAAAGGTTTATGAGTCTCAAGGAATTGCCATCCACGACAAGCACTTTGAGGTAATTATTAGAAAAATGAGTGATAAAGTGATTATCGAAGACGAGGGTGACACTTCATTTATCAAAGATGAGGTGGTTTCTAAAATCCGTTTTGAAGAAGAAAATAAAAAAATTCTTGCTCAAGGCGGTAAACCGGCCGTCGGAAAAATTTCCATTCTTGGCATTACCAGAGCCTCCATTCACACTGAATCATGGTTATCGGCCGCTTCGTTTGAACAAACAACCAGCGTCTTAACCAACGCCGCCATTAAAGGCCAAGTGGATTATTTGCTCGGTCTAAAAGAAAATGTTATAATTGGCAGGCTAATACCGGTTAATAAAGAATTAATTGATAAATATTACGGGAGATTTTTAAATAAATATGCCCACAATCAACCAACTGATAAAAAGACAGAGGAAAACAAGGCTTAAAAAATCAAGAGGTGCAGCTTTAAAAACCGTTTTCAATACTCTGAAAAGAAAGTATGTTCCTACTAACAACTCTTTTAAACGAGGCGTTTGTACTGTGGTCAGAACCATGACGCCAAAAAAACCAAACTCAGCTTTAAGAAAGGTTGCTAGAGTCAAGCTTTCCAACAAAGTTGAGGTAACTGCCTACATCCAAGGGGTTGGTCATAATTTAGCTGAACATTCAATTGTTTTAGTTCGTGGTGGCCGGGTTAAAGATCTGCCCGGTGTTAAATATCATATTGTCCGCGGTAAGTTTGATACGGCTGGTGTGGTTGACAGAAAAACCTCCCGTTCAAAATACGGCGCCAAAAATGATAAAGTTAGAACTGCCTAAATTTATTAACTATGCCTAGACGTTCTTATAAAAAAATCGAAGTAAAAGATGATCCTGTTTATCAGAGTCTCGAAGTGGCTAAATTCATAAACTATGTTATGGTTGATGGAAAAAAAGAAGTCGCCGAAAAAATCGTTTACTCAGTTTTAGATCGTATCCAAAAACAAAATCAAGATTCTTTAAGAATTTTAAATCAGGCAGTTCACAATGTCGCTCCTACTTATGAGGTTAAACCTAGAAGATTAGGAGGCGCTTCATACTTAGTACCAACCGAGGTGAGAAAAGAACGAAAACTTTATTTAGCCTTAACTTGGATTATTGAAGCGGCCAAAGCAAAACCAAATAAAGAGTTTCATACTTTTGCTGATAAACTTTATGCAGAAGTACTCGACGCTTCTAAAAATCAAGGACAAGCAATTAACAAAAAATTACAGACTGAAAAACTAGCTGAAGCCAACAAAGCCTTCGCCCACTTAAAGTGGTAATCAAGATAATTTAAAATTTTAAATTAAAAAATGGCCCAACAAAGCATAATTACCAAAAACAGAGATGTTGCCTTAGACAAAATCCGCAACATCGGCATAATCGCTCACATTGACTCCGGGAAAACTACGACAACAGAGAGATTCCTTTTTTATACCGGGAAATCATATAAAATCGGCGATATTGATGAAGGAACCACTCAGATGGACTGGATGGTCCAAGAGAAAGAACGAGGAATTACGATTGTTGCTGCGACCACGACTACCTTTTGGAAAGGCGTTCGTATTAACATAATTGATACTCCAGGACACGTTGATTTTACCGCCGAAGTAGAAAGATCTTTAAGGGTCCTTGATGGTGGTGTGGTCATCTTTGATGCCGAAGAAGGTGTTCAAAGTCAGTCAGAAACCGTTTGGCATCAGGCAGATAAATATAAAGTACCGAGACTCTGTTTTATTAATAAAATGGATAAATTAGGAGCTAATTTTGAAGGAACGGTTGGCGAAATTGAAGAAAGACTCGGAGCTAATCCAGTTGTCATGGTCTATCCTATTGGTAAAGAAAAAGAATTTAGAGGCATAGTTGATCTATTAACCTTAAAGGCTTTTATTTGGGACAAAAATGATCAGTCTCAAGGAACTAAATATGAAGAAACCGATAAAATTCCAGATGATGTGAAAGATAAAGTTACTCATTTTAGAGCAAAACTGGTCGAAAGAATTGCTGAAACCGACGATGCTTTATTAGATAAATATCTAAATGGCAAAAAGATTACCGTTAACGAACTTAAAAAAACTTTAAGAAAAGCCACTATTGCTTACAAACTAGTTCCGGTTTTCTGTGGCACATCACTACGCAATATGGGCGTTCAACCAGTACTGGATGCGGTTGTTGATTACTTACCTTCACCAGCAGATTTACAACAGGTTAAAGGAATTAATCCTAAAACCAACGCTGAAGAGATTAGAAAACTAACTAATGAAGAAAAATTTACTGCCTTTGCCTTTAAGATTCAGCTTGATCCTCATGTTGGTAAATTAATCTATACGAGAATTTATTCTGGAACTTTGGAGTCAGGTTCTTATATTTACAATATTAGTAAAGATAAGCAAGAACGGGTCAGCCGCATTCTTTTGATGCATGCCAACCAAAGAGAAGATATTGATAAGGCTTATGCCGGAGAAATTGTTGCTTTAGTTGGTCCTAAGGAAACTAAAACTGGCGATACTTTAGCCGATCCAAACTATCCAATTATCTTGGAAAAAATCACCTTTCCAGAACCGGTTATTTCTTTGGCGATCGAACCAAAAACAAAAGCTGATCAAGAAAAACTTTCTTATACTTTACAAAGACTGGCTGAAGAAGATCCAACTTTTAAGGTCAAGATGAATCATGAAACCAACCAAACAATTATGTCTGGTATGGGTGAACTTCATCTTGAGATTTTGGTTGACAGAATGAAACGAGAAATGGGTATGAATGTCAATGTTGGTAAACCACAGGTGGCTTACAAAGAAACCATTAAAAAAACTGCTGATGCCGAAGGAAAATATATTAAACAAACCGGTGGTCATGGTCAGTATGGTCACTGTGTTATTAAAATTGAACCTTTACCTCACGGTGGGGGTTTCAAGTTTATTAACAAAATCAAGGGTGGTACCATTCCTTCCGAGTTCATTAATCCAATTGAAAAGGGTGTGATTGAAGCAATGGAAAAAGGCGTTCTTTTAGGTTTTCCCCTGGTTGATCTTCAGGTAACTCTTTATGATGGAAGCTACCATGATGTTGATTCTTCAGATATTGCCTTTAAAATTGCCGGTTCAATGGCCCTACAGAATGCCGCCAAAATTGCCGGATTAACATTACTGGAACCGATTATGAAGTTGGAAGTAACCGTTCCAGAAGAGTTTATGGGCGTGGCCATTGGCGACATTTCCAGTAAAAGAGGCAAAATTTTAGGAACAGAAAAAAGAACTCGAGTTGTGGTTATTAAAAGCTATGTGCCCTTGGCAGAACTTTCCGGTTATGCAACAATTATTAGATCTCTAACCGAAGGACGCGGTTTTTTCTACATGGAACCCTCCCACTACGAAGAGGTTCCTCAACAACTAATCAAAAACATGGTGGAAAAAAATAAATAAAAATATCTTCTAGTAATTTCCTCTTGACAAAGTAAACAACTGTTTACTATACTGATAAACGAATGTTTACTAGGTTAAATCAAAAATCAAAACTTAAAAATCAAAATTACAACTCAAAATTCAAAAATATATGAAGCCAGTAATTTTTTTACGACTTGGCGGGTGCGCAGCGAAGCGAGCACAGCCACGGAGATAAAAAAATGCTGGCTGAATATATAAATTAAACTTATTTTAAATATGGCTGTTGACCGATTGACAATAATCAAAAAATTCTTTAAACGTTATCGTCGTCTTCCTTCTTATTCCGAAATGTTAAAACTCTTTGGTTTGTCTTCTAAAAAATCAATCTATGACATTGTCCACCAATGGATTGATGAGGGTTTTTTGAAAATTGACAAAAACAAACTTTCACCAACAACAAAATTCTTCAGTCTCCCGCTTTTAGGGTTGGTCAAAGCTGGCTTTCCTATTATGGCTGACGAAAATAAAGACTATGTCAGTCTGGACGATTATTTGATTGAAGATCCCCACTCTTCTTTTTTGCTTAAGGTCAGTGGCGATTCTTTAATAGGAATTGGTATTTTTGATGGTGACTATGTTGTCATTGAAAAAAGAAAGAATGCCTTTCCTGGGGATGTCGTCTTGGCTGAAATTGATAAAGAATGGACACTAAAAATTTTACGCAAAGATCGTGGTCGAGGAAAAATCTATCTTCAGGCCGCCAATCCAAAATATCCACCCCTCTACCCCCATCAAGAACTGCAGATTTTTGGGATTGTCAAAGCAGTCATAAGAAAACTTGTAAATTAATTTTTAACCTTAAAAAGCTCGATACCGTTTTTTTAGACCGCTTCACCCAATCTAAGGGGTACCCAAGCGATTGTCTAAAAAAAGATATCTTCGCTTTTAAAAATTAAAACTTAAAAATTGATTTTAAATTTAAAATTTTAAATTAAAAATTAAAACCTTGTGTTCCAAATATACTCGTGGCCTAATGTAATTCTTCATCTTGACGGTGATGCTTTTTTTGCCTCAGTCGCCCAAGCCATCAATCCTCTTCTAAAAGGTAAACCTGTCGTTACCGGTAAAGAAAGAGGTATTGCCACCGCCATTTCTTACCAGGCCAAAAAATATGGGATTAAAAGAGGAATGACTATTCAACAGATGAAAAAAATCTGTCCCGATTTAGTTTTGGTTGAGTCTGATTATGAAACCTATTCGCTTTTTTCTCAGAAAATGTTTGACATCTTAAGATCGTTTACCCCTTTGGTAGAAGAATATTCTGTTGACGAAGCCTTTGCCGATATTAAAGGACTGCGACGGCCACTAAATAAAAGTTATCAAGAAATCGGTCTGGCAGTAAAAAATAAAATTGAAAGCTCTTTGGGAATTACTGTCTCGGTGGGTATTTCTTTAAATAAATCTTTAGCTAAGCTCGCTTCTAATTCTCAAAAACCTTCCGGTTTAACCATCATCAAAGGATCTGAGATTGAGTCTTTTTTATCAAAAATACCAGTCAACGACATTTGGGGAGTCGGCGAAAATACCACCGCCTATTTAAACAAACTGGGAATAAAAACCGCCCTAGAGTTTGCTCTAAAAGAGGAAAATTTTGTTCTCAGAAATTTAAGTAAGCCTTTTTGGGAAATTTGGCGCGAGCTTCATGGACAAATGGTCTATGATCTAGACTATTATGGTAAAAACGAATATAAATCAATTACGAGAAGTCAAACTTTTTATCCACCGACTAATAATAAAAATTTTTTACTATCTAAAATTTTTTCGCACGTTGAGGAAGCTTTTTCAAAGCTACGTCATTTAAATTATTTGACCGGAAAAATTATTATTTTTTTAAAAACTCAACAGTTCAGTTGTCAGGTGACTGAAGTTGAGCTTCGGGAAAAAATCGGCTTTCCCATGCTTATTAGAGAAGAAATAAAGCAGGCGTTCCAAAAAATTTATAATAAAAATCTTTTGTATCGAACCGCCGGCTGCACTTTGACTAATTTTGAAAGTAACCAACTTATGCAAACCAGTCTTTTTAACGATAAAAAAGATCTTGAACAAAAAGCAAAAAAGATCTATCCGCTGATCGAAGAAAAAAAGATTGATTTTGGTACTAAACTCTTTCAAAAGAACGAAGAAAAACCATCCAAAGACTATTCTAAATCCCGATTAAATCGGGATAAATTTAAAATCCCTATTTTAAATATCTAAATCAGTTTATTTTTCTTAAAACTAAAAAAATTGTCCCTAGTAACAATTACGTGGTCAATAACTTCAATACCAATCACCTTTCCCGTCTCAACCAGTCTTTTGGTTAAATTAAGATCATCAAGCGATGGCGATGAGTCACCTGAAGGATGGTTGTGACTAATAATTAATCGGGCGGCTAAATATTTAATTGCTGGCTCAAACACTTCTCGTGGATGAACCAAGCTGGCATTAAGAATCCCAACAGAAATCGTCTCTTTCTTGATAATCTGATTGCCCTGATCAAGATAAAAAACAATAAAATATTCTTTTTTGTGATCGCGGATCTCTTGTAACTCTTGCCAAACAATTTTTGGTGAAATAATCGGGTTAACAGGCTTTTTTTGGTGAAGCCTCTTCCCTAGTTCCAGACAGGCAATAATTTGACAGGCTTTAACCGTACCAATCCCTTTGGTCTTTTCTAGGGATTCAAATGAGGCTTTCTTGATGCTATCATCCGGATACTGTCTAAAAACGCTTTGCGCCAGTTGCAAAACATTCTTTTCTTTTGTCCCGGAACTAAGAATGATAGCTAAAAGTTCTGGATTGGTTAATTTTTTTGGTCCGTAATAGATTAACTTTTCTCTTGGCCGATTGATTTTTAGTGTATCTTTGATTCTCACGAACACAATCTATCTCTAAAAAATCTTTCTGTCAACGGACTATATGCTACAAAAATATTATGAAGTAGATTGCAAAAAACCTAACCTTAGTATATCTCTGTGGAACTAATCCCTCTTTCACGTTTGGCGGACTTTGTCCGCTGAAACCCACTTCAGCGGGCGAAGGCGGAACTCTCGGGTCTGAAACAGTTTAATCCTTATAGTTAATAAATATAACCTTCTCTTGCTTGATAGTGTGCATTCAACGTACCCCCATGCTGCATAAAATGTCTGTAGGCAGATAATAAAAGCTGACTCCCCGTTTTTGGCCCCCACCAGTCATAGGTTTTTGAGGCGGTTGTAGGATCGGCAAACCTTTCGATTAAAATATACGTACCTTTTAGGTACAAATTAAGGAGTCTTTCAGTGTCAAGACTAATCAAATCTTTTTCCGGCGGAATTCTTGTTTTGTCCTTGCTTATGACACTAATTCTTTTAAATAGGTTCAATACTTCGTGCCTTAAGTCGTCTGCAGGAGTGCTACCTATTCCGATTGGCTTATCAATTTCTTTAACTGTTTCTCTCCAACGAGTAAAATTAGCTAAATGTTCGTAAGAAAAATGATTATCTAACGCGACTCCTCTCGTAGAGTAAGCTACAATTTCAAGGAACTTATTAGGCATCTTTGGCAGCTCATCATAACCTTCGATATAAAAACCCGGCACTCTCTGGTCAAGTAAAGGAATTTGGTCTCTGAGTTGTTTTTTGGTTACCGGCAAAGGTTCTTTAAGGAGTGATTTAGTTTGCTCGGATATTTCGGATTCATTTTCGATGATTGGTTTTTTTCCTTCAGGTCCCCAACTTAACTTTTCAGGACGTTTAACGGTTACCCCCTTAGCTCTTAAAGCGTCGATGTGTTTAAGAAGTTCTCCTGTATTTTGTGCCAACTGTCCATCTGCTTGCAAAAAAAATCCGAAGCCGGTTATTTTCATATCTAGTTCTTCAGGTAAATTTAATTGATGAAAAAGCGGATCTGGGACTAAACGTTCAAAAAAGGCAGGATCATTTTGAGATTTAGAATATATATTCTTTGCTTGTTTTTCAAAAATCTCAATTAATTCTTCAGGAGTTTTTTTTGCAAGAATGCTATTAGAAACCGGTTCACCGACGTTTAGCGCGGTTGAATACCACTTATTAGTAAATATTATTGCCCGTTTTAACGTATGGCTTGGGCTCTCGCCGACAGAGTCTTTTCTACAAAATTTATCTGGAGAGGCTTGGTAAATTGCCCTAAAACAGGATACATTGTCATTTAAATCACTTAAATAAAATTGACTTAACTCTTCAAGAATTTTTGGTTGTTCTTTAGGACGATAGATTTCTAGCGACGACTGACCCATAGAATTACCTCTAATTTTATTTATTTTTTAAAAAAATACAAGTCTAATCTACGGTGTTTTGGAGCGCCGCCAACCTCACAAGTTGCTTAAGGCATTATTATTTTTTCCCGCTTTGAAGAATATAGACATAGTAAAACATATAGGCGGTAACGCAATAAATTCGCAAAAGCGAATTTAAGCGTTCCAGCAGCGTTGAATCCCGACTAAATCGGGATTCTTACGCTGCGGAGACGGAGGGATTTGAACCCCCGATGACCTTGCGGCCATACTGGTTTTCGAAACCAGCCCGATCAACCACTCTGGCACGTCTCCTTTAGAAACAGTTATCGAGTTTACGAGATTTACTGTTTCTTAAGTCCACCGTAGTTTTAACGAAGGTGGACCTTAGATTATAATTTTACCAAATTACCCTGTTATCGAAACAGGCGACGATCGTATGTCATTTCGATAACAAAGTCAGAGTTTGATGATTGATTTTGAGTCTTTGGAAAGGCTGAGTGACTCCGGTTCGGCCGAAGTAACGATTGTTTGATAGTTTTTTATTAAGCGAAGGATTAGTTTCTTATTTTTTAAATCCAACTCGGAAAAAATATCATCAAGAAGGATAATCGGTTTTTTATTAAATTTTTCTAGGTAATACTTAATCTCATTAAACTTCAACCAAAATATACTCAGGCGTTGTTCACTTCTTGACCCAAAATGATGTAAATCTTTATCAAAGTTACCCTTCTCAAAGATTATAAAATCGTCTTTTTGAGGACCAATGAGTGTCTTTCGATATTTTTTTTCCTGATAAAAGTAGTCTGCCAGCCTTTTTTTAGTCAAAGGGTTTTTTTCATAATTAATGTAAAATTCTTGACTGTCGATTTTTTGATTTTTGTTTAAAAAATCAACATATTCTTGTCTTTTTTTTGTAATATAAACAGCCTGCTCCTCTAAGTAATTATTCCAAAATGCTAACTCTTCTTTCAATTTTTCTTCATCATGGTGGATTTCGAGAATTTTATTTCTTTTTCGTAAGGCCGTCTCATAAAAAATAATTTTTTTTCGGTATTCAAGTTCATAGGAAGAAATTAGTTTATCAAAATACTCCCGCCTTTCATCAGGTGACCCGGTAATAATCTCTATCTGGCTTGGTGAGAAAAGAATCGCCTTGATCGTTTCTTGTTGAAAAGAAGAAAAGGCTTTTTTTGTTTTATTAATAAAGAATTTCTTTTCAATCTGGCCATGATTCTCCCTTAATAAAATAAGCAGGGTTTTTTTCCCTTCATCTAAAGAAAAATCCCCTTCAATTAGAGTTTCTTTTTCCTTAATTTTAATTAACTCTTCTTCTTTACTTTCGCGAAATCCCGCCCCATAGGCTAAACAGTAAATACTTTCCAAAAGATTAGTTTTTCCTTGAGCATTATCACCAATAACAATGGTCAATAACGGATCAAGTTTAAAAGAGGCCTTACTAAAATTACGAAAATTGCTAAGATGAATCTGATTTAAAATCATACGCTGGTTTTTTTCTTAAGTAAGAATATTGTCTCAAAAAATGACGGTAATTTAAAGAAAGAGCCTCGCAGTATAGAAATATTTCCCGAAGTAAAAAAAATATTTTGCCAATACTTTTTTGAAAAAACAGACAGATGGGAAAAATCGGTTTTATGGGTTAGGGTAATCCAGTGATTTTCCGGTGTATAAATTTTATGAAGAATATATTTTCGGGAAACCCTAATACTTTCTTCAGCGGCTTTTCTTATCTTTGATCTTTCTAGATGTTCCATCACATCATAACTAACCACTAAATCAAATTGGTCATCTTTATAAGGAATTTTGGCAATGTCGCCGTGTTTTATAAACGGTTTAACCTTGATATCAATAATGGTTAATGCTTCTTTAGAAATCTCAATCCCATTAGCTTCAATCCCAAAAAATTTTAACCATCTAACCAGCTTGCCTATACCACAGCCAACATCAAGACAGTTTTTTGGATTTAAAAAAAGTTTAATTAGTAAAGCTCGGTAAAAATTTATAAAGTTATGGATTATTTTGCCGAAGAAAGATTCGATATAACCCAGTCGATACTCACCTTTTTTACCAGCATAGTATTCTCGATCATAAAAACCAGCATCAATATTAAAGGGCATAATCACTGTGCCTCTGAAGGCTTCGCCTTCAACAATGTTTTCCAAATTTTTAAAGTCAGCCCCATTAGCAACAATGACGGTTAAATTAAGCTTTTTTGCCAGTTGGGCCGCCACCGGATCAAAAGGAGCATTAATACCCGGACTCCACTTGGTACCAACTAATCTCTCCATTTCTTCCCAGGTAAGTTTTTTAATAATTTTGGCATCTTTATTTTTATTAGGGTCTTTATCATAAATCCAGTCAATATCGGAAAGATTGATCATTACTGATCCTTTATAATCTCGGGCCAAAATGACGGCATCGTAATCAGTCGACCAACCCGGTTTCCAACCGGATCCGATCACCACCGGCTCTTTCCATTTGGTTATCTTTTCGTCATAGTTATCAATAATTTTTGGGTGAGCAATATCCTGAAAAATGGTTCGCAGTAAATGAGCGTTTAATCTCGTCGAGTGAATTCCCAACCAATCAAGGTCTTCATCGGTCATGGTTCCGACAACTGCTTTGCCCGCATCTCGATAATGGCGAGCAATCATTCCTCCGCCGGCTACTAAAAAAAATCTTCTCCCTTTGGCCACTTGCTCACGTATAAATTTATTTAAACGGGATAAAAATTTTATATTGATCGCTCCATTGGGAACAAGCAGACTGCCTCCGATTGAAATAATAATTGGCGGTTCTTTATGTAAAAACATATTTAAAGTCTAAAAAAATCCCCCGATTTTTTTGGTCGGGGGTAATATTAAAAAGACTAAATAAGCTTCTTTAAATTAATAATTGATTGTTGTTTATTTTTCATATGATGTTAATTAGGTATTATAGTCTTCTGAAAGAATAAATTCAAACTTAAAAGAAGCCGCCAGTGATACCAAAAATCATCGTAATCACCTTGACCAAAATGTAAGAAGTAATTAATAAAATAAAACCAATAATGGCCGTGGTAAGTTTGGCCTGGGCAGATTTAATCTTGTCAGGCGTTCCCCCAGACATCATATAATCATAACCTCCCCAGATTAAAACCAAAAGCAGAATTATCCCAGCCACAGGAATAAGAAACTGCACGACGCGATTGACAATTGCAGCCAATGTAACATTATTACCCGTCCCCTGTCCCACATCTAAAGGTCCTTGGATATTTTGCCCACCGACATTAATTGACTGCGCCAAATATTTTAGATTCATTTTATTTAAGAACCGAACGCAAACTTTTAAAAACTAAAACTACACTTAAATTTACTGCTAAAGAAAATATCAAGTAAAAGTTGATCTCTCTAATTAAGTTTAACAAATTTTCAATTAATTTTTTATTGGTTAAGAGTTGGTTTATGTCAATTTTAAAAATATAGACTATTGCCCAGATAATTAATATCAAAGGAATAATAAAAATTATGTCAATCAGGTCTTGTGGCGAAGAAAACATCGTTGATGAAACCGTATAAATCAGGTAACCAAAAAGAATATTTAACCAAAGGTTTTCATTAGGAAATAATTTAAACTGTCCTAAAACCCAAAAGAAAAATAAACCGGCAAAAAAAGGCGCTATTCCTACCAAAATTCCCCTAAAAAAATCTTTCTTTTCATAAACAACGCTACCAAGCTTTATATAATTTTTTTGCCATTCAGGAAAAATTTTCACCTCACGGACACGAAGCATTAAAACGGTTGCCCCAAAAAAATGGGCGATTTCATGGATTAGGGTTCCGGGAAGAAAAAAAACCGTTACCAAACTAAAAATAAACTTATCGTTTTTAAAAAAAATTCTCAGAAGATGGAAAATTTCCGTAATCGCCTGCCTGGAAAGAATATATATGAGAACGATTTCCAAAAAAAAAATAATCGGCTGAGAAAATAAATTACTCATTAATAGTCGGACTCAATTCTGACTCCGGGGTGGCAATTTGTGAAGATGGTGTCGCCTCAAGAGGTTCTGTTGGAACGATCTCTCCTGTTGGTTCAGGACTGGGAGACAAGACTACGGTTGGAATAATATCAGTATTTTTATGACTGGTTTCTGATTTTTTTTGGATTAAGACAAAAAGTAGAACTACTAAAACGCTGGCGGTAACAATCGCCATAAGAAGCAAAATATTATTTATAATACCACCATCTTTTTTAAATTTTTCCGGATCAATTGGGGTGTAGTTCATTTTTCTTTGGCTCAATAATCTCTTTAACTTTTTTTGACTGACATTTAGGACAGATCTGGGTGGTATTTTTTACCACTTCGGAAACAAAATTATTATTACAACTTAAGCAAGTAAAACTTTTTATTAACTTGCTTTTATCTTCACTTACTAACTCAGTTTTTTCAACATTAAAAACAAAGTTGTCGTCTTTAAAATCAACTTGAATCTGGTCAGTTGGTTTAACTTTTTGTTCAATGATTAAACTGGAAATTGGATTCTCAACTAATTTCTGAATGGCTCTTCGAAGGGGTCGCGCCCCATACAAAGGATCAAAACCCGACTCAGTAATCTCTTTTATGGCATTATCGGTATAAGCAAAGCCAATATTTTGATCTTCCAAGAGTTTGCCAACGCCTTTTAACTGTAGTTTAACAATCGCCACCATATGTTCCATTTTCAAAGGCTCAAAAACAATTGTTTCATCAAAACGATTAATCAATTCTGGTCGGAAGAACTTTCTCAACTCCTCCATCACCTTGTCCTTTACTAACTGATATTTATTATCTTCTGTTTTTTTGTCTGCCCCGCGTAGCTTTAGCGAAGTGGGGTGATTTTTGATTTTTGATCCCGATTTAATCGGGATTGATCTTTGATCTTGGTTTTTTATCATCTCATCCTGTATTATTTTTGTCCCAATATTTGAAGTACAAATAACAACCGTGTTCTTGAAAGAAATTGTTTTACCTTTATTATCAGTTAAACGACCGTCCTCAAGAATCTGCAATAAGATATTAAAAATCTCCGGATGAGCTTTCTCCACCTCATCAAAAAGAACCACTGAGTAAGGGCGACGATGAACCGCTTCGGTTAACTTGCCGCCTTCCTCATAACCAATATAACCGGGCGGGGCGCCAAGGAGTTTGGCCACTTCATGTTTTTCCATATACTCGGTCATATCAAAGCGGATCATCGCTTCTTCTTGACCAAAAAGAATATCCGCCAAGGTTTTGGCCAGTTCGGTTTTTCCGACACCGGTTGGACCTAAAAAAATAAAACTACCAATTGGTCTTTGGGTTGATTTAAGGCCGGCCTTGCCCCGACGAACTGCCTGGGCAACCGAAGAAACGGCTGCTTCTTGATCAATCAACCGTTCATGCATAATTTTTTCTAGATTAGCCAGTCTTTCTATCTCAGAAGAAGTAATTTTAGAGACCGGAATACCGGTCCAGCGGGCAATAATATCTTTAATTAGGTCTACGGTAACCGCCGAAGTTGTCTGCGATTTTTTTAAATTGTACTCTTCTTGTTTTTCTTTTAGATTTGACTGAATTTCGTCAGTTTTTGATCTTAAAATCCGGGCTTTAACCTTATCGCCTTTTTTTTCGGCTTCCTGCAGTTCTTGGGTCAACTGAGCGATTCTTGTCTGTAACGAGGTAATTTCTTCAGGTAAAGAAATTAGGGGTAGTCTTACCGCTGATGCCGCTTCATCGATTAAATCAACGGCTTTATCGGGCAAAAAACGGTCTCCTATATAACGTTTAGACAAAACTACCGCCGCCTCAATCGCTTCGTCCGGAATCTTTACCCGGTGAAAGGCTTCATACTTATCTTTAATGGCTTTAAGCATTTTTATTGCTTGTTCTTCGGTTGGCTCAGGAACAATTACCGGCTGAAAACGACGCTCTAAAGCCGGATCTTTTTCCACATAGCGACGATATTCTGTTAGGGTAGTGGCGCCAATTAGCTGAATTTCACCTCGAGAGAGAGCTGGTTTTAAGAAGTTTGAGGCGTCAAGAGAACCTTCACCCGAAGCACCAGCACCAACAATGTTATGAATTTCATCAATAAACATAATGATCTTACCCTGGCTGTTTTTAACCTCTTCAATCAGATTTTTCATTCTTTCTTCAAAATCACCCCGGTGCGAAGCGCCGGCAATTATGCTCATTAGATCAAGTTGAAGAATTCTTTTATCCAAAAGGGGTTCGGGGACTTGTTTTGAGGCAATTTTTTGAGCTAGACCTTCAACAATAGCGGTTTTACCAACTCCAGCTTCACCGACTAAAGCCGGATTATTTTTTGTCCGGCGGGAAAGAATATGGATGGCTCTTTCAATTACTTCTGACCGCTCCACTACCGGATCTAAAAGTCCTTGAGCGGCTTTGGCAGTTAGATCAATAGTATATTCTTCTAAAGCGCTTTTTTTCTTTTGAGCGGCTTGTTGCTCGCCTTCCAAGCCTTCTTTGCGGCCGACAACTTTTTTATTTAAATCTTCTTTTTTTACCCCTAGTTTAGCCAGTATTCGCGCACCGGCTCCCTCACCTTCATCGTATAAGGCTAAAAGAATGTGTTCGGGTGAAATAAACTCAAAACCTAGTTTTCTGGCGGTCACCAAAGAGTTGTCAAGAATCCGCTTTACCCGAGGAGAAAGTTGAGGGACATTTTGGCTTGCCTCGCGAATCCCGCCATAGGCGAGAGAAGTGGGGTAAATTTTGGCTAGTTCTTCTTCGACAAGCTGTGGTTGAACTTTAAGCTCAACAAATAAACTGTAGATTTCATTGTCTGACAACAAACCATGAAGAATGTGTTCGCTGTCAACCAACTGACTCTTAAGCTCTTTGGCTTTGGTTTGGCTGGCCACAAAAACCCGGTTGGAACGCTGGGTTAGATGGGTCATTAGGTCAATCTCGCTTTTTTTATCTTGACCAGGTGAAACTGGAGGTTTAACAGCTGATTGCCCATTGGGCTTTACCGGTGGCTTTAAATTTGGATCTGAAACTAAGTTTTTTATATTATTAAGTTGTTGCTGTTTGGGGGGCGGCTGAGGTGTTGGGTTAGTGGGTGGCTGAGTTTTTGGTGTCGGCGCCGATGGGACAACCATACCAGAATTGGCCACACCCACATTGGTTGGAGCGCTTGCATTTGTCTGCGGATTTTTTATAAAATCAAAGAAGTTGGCCATAGTTTCATTATTAAGGATTTATTAATTTTTGTCAACGAAATAAATGGAAAGTCGTGCTTTGAGAATATCAATTGTCGTCGCTGGAATCATCCTCGTTATTATTATTTTAATAATTGCCATTTTTAGCAAAAGGTCTACTATTAGTGGAAAAAAAACCATTACTCCAACACCGGTTGAAAATAACTACCAAAAAGATAGTTCTAAAACAGATTCTAAAACATTAGATACTACATATAATAATTACCAAAAGGATGGTTCTAAAACTTCAGATGGAACTTACAATTATTATGAAGATAGTGACTTTACAGTTCGGTATGACCCAACAACTAGCGACTACATAATTAATCAAAAAAACTCTCAGGCCGGGAAAAAAATTACTGAATGGTTGGCTCAACATCCTGAACTAGGACAAAATGTAACCATTGAAGAAAACAATGGAGCAAAACAAGCCACCAGTGGCTCAGAAGCGGATAATCCAGAAAATATCGTCAGAAATACAATCGTCGGCCTACTTAAAATGATTTTTTTACCAAGACCTATTTCTACCAGTTCTTCATTTATTAATTCATCAAATTATCCATCATTACCCAATCAACCGTCAACAACAACCAATGGTCTGGTCTATTACCCCCAATGTAATGGGTCCTATGATGATTATCCGATTCCATATAATTGTAATGTCTGTAAAGCTGGCTGTGGACCAGTGACCGTCGCCATGATTGTCGCCTCTTATGTTAATCCCCAAGTTAAGCCGCCGACGATCGTTGATGACTATCAAAAAAAAGCCCAATCCCTAAGTTGCTCCGGGTCAACTGCCACCTCGGCCAAGATGATTCTGGAAAGTTATGGCATCAAAACCTCTGATTATTTATTTTCCTATGGCTTATATCCGATTAATGAGGTGGCCGATGATTTTAAAAATTATTTAAAAAGCGGTTGGACCATCTTTGCCAACGCTAATTTTAAACCCGATGGCGGCGGGCATTTTTTCTGGATTGTTGATATTGATGCAAATAATAATATCTGGGCCTATGACCCGTATTATGGACGTTTTCAAGCACCACCGCTTAATGAAAATAAATACAGTCCGTTTCCCAAATACAAAATTGCTTTTGCCATTAAAAGGAAATAAAATTTTTATATGAATAAGCAGAATTTTCGAATCTATTATATTGTCGCCGGCGTTTTAGGAATCCTATTCATTATTCTTCTGCTTGTTCCAACAAAAAAACAACAAACAACCGAGTCTGGTTTAATAACATCATTTCCTACTCCTACCAGTTTTGGATTTTATAAAACGGCAAGAGAATCGCCAACTCCGTCAGAAACCAGTTCGGCCTCAGCGCTGATTTCACCGGTTGATTTTACTGGCGTCCAAGAAGAAACTCTTCCAAAAGAAACATCTGATTTAATTACTCAGAAACAAGCGTTAAAAAAGAAACTACCCATTCAAGAAACTTCATTCACAATTAGTTTTAATTATAATAATGACAGTTTTGTCGTCGTCTTAAAAGAACCAAAAGCCGAAAGCCAAGAGAGTTTTGAACAATGGCGAAGCTCAAACTACCCCGCCATTCCAGCCAATAGATTTATAATTATAGACGATTGACTTTATTCTCTTCTTTTAGTTACAATCAATATATGCTCCCTTTTTTAAAAAAAATATTTTCTCTTGCCAAAAAAATACTTCTGGTTTTGGTTGTCTTTTTGACAGTTATTTATCTTTTTATCTATTTCATTAACCGTGATAAGCCTCGGATAACCTATGATCCAATTCAGAAGAATCGCCAGGAAACTTATAAAGTTATCAATGATCCAAAGCTTAACTCAACCAGGGAGGGAAAAGTTATTATTGCTGGTTATCGACTAATCACTTGTGGACTGGTCGGTGAAGGCTGTACAAATAACCCCACTGACGGGAATAAAAATTATCAAAGAAGTGTTTTTGGTTTTATGGGTAATCTTATCACTTTACCGTATGCTAATCCGTCAGCTTCAGGTGTCTACTGGGTCTATTCTGGTTTACAAAGGGCCGGTTTTATCCCCAAGACTTATGCCGCTGAAGGACTTGGTTTTGCCTCTCTAAAACCAATTTTGAAACTTTGGTCGGTCTTCCGAGATGTAGCCTATATGCTTTTGGTTTTAGTCCTGATCGCTATTGGTTTTATGATAATGTTTCGGATGAAGCTTAATCCCCAAACCGTTATCTCAATCGAAAACTCCCTGCCCAGGATTATCATTTCTCTCATTTTAATTACTTTTTCCTTTGCCATTGCCGGTTTTTTGATCGACCTAATGAATGTTTTGATTGTCCTCGGTATTGCCATTGTTTCTCAAGCAGACAAAAATATGAATCCGCTTCAATTACAGAACAAGTATCTCGTTGCTTCGTTTAAAGAAGTCTGGAACGGCCTTTTTTTAAATCGTGGGTTTACGGGTTTTACAGCTTTAATTGACCTTGGTAACTCAATTATGAGGATATTGCCTTCGTTTATTAACGACATTGTCCGTCTAATTACAGGCGTTATCATAGGTATGCCTCTAATCCAAATGCTAGGAAATATTGTCAAAAATACTAATTTTACCGGGGTATTTAACAATATAACTCTTTTAGGAGTAGGTATAGGAGAAATTCCAAGCTTCGCTTTAGGCGGCACTACTGGTATGATTTTGATATTTGTTGTTCTAAGTCTTTTAGCCCTATTCGGCCTGGGCTGGGTTTTGGGGCTTTTAATTTTTTTTACCTTAGTTTTTTTGTTATTCAGGATTTTTGCTCTTCTTTTTAAGGCTTATCTACAGATCTTTATATTGATTATCCTCTCGCCGATAATTCTACTCTTTGAAGCAATTCCCGGAAAAAATGCTTTTAGTTATTGGTTTAAAAGTCTATTGTCAGAAATTTTAACCTTTCCCATTGTTATTCTTCTTCTTTTAATTGGTCAGGTGATTACCACAATCGCACTTTCTGGCCCCACGGATGCAACTTTATGGACGCCGCCATTTCTCTTCGGACTTAACTCCCAAGCCTTTTCATTCCTCCTGGGAGTGGGTATTATTATGATGATTCCTGAATTCTTAAAAGCAATCAAGCAATTTATGGGGATAAAGGAAGGCTTGCCAATCCAGCTTGGTCTGGGAACTTTCTTTGGAGGTGTCAGTACAGGAGTTGGTGGAATAACTGGTCTTCTTGGACAGTTTAGTAGTATCGGTCTAGGAATTGGGGCAATTTTTGGGACTCAAGACGGGGGATTGCTTGGTATGCTTGGTATAAAGAAAAAACCAAAAGCGACAACATGACATCTATTTAACTTAGCTGAAACCAGGAATTCTAAGGATATCCACTCCAATTAACCTTAAAATAAAGATTGAGAAGATAATGAGCATTAAGCCCATGATGCAAGAAGTAAGCATTTCTTGAGATTTTTTGATTTTTTCCGGATTCCCAGCTGATGTTTGTAGTTGAAAAGCGGCATAGATAATACAAAGCAAGGCAATCATCCCTCCTAGCCCTATGCCGATTCCAAAAACATTTTTTTCAATAAATGATTTCATATCACCATAAATACAAGCCAGTCCTGTCCAAACTCCACCATCTTTTATACATGTTTGACACTCTGATTGTTCGCTTGAATTAGTAATCTTACTGCAAAGACTACTCAAGGATATTAAATATTTGTTTTCTTCCGGAATACAAACACAGTTAGGATCGGTTGGGTCAGCCAAGGTGGCTTCGGCACCAGTAACACAAGATGGTGTTTTAATCATCTGCTGAACAACAGGAAGAATATTATTTAATATCAAACCATCAACTACTGTAGTTAACGGCCATGAAACAACTGATAGGGCCCCATCTATAAAGGCATTTCCTGTCTGTAGATTTGATTTTAAAACGTCATGTGGCAAAGCACAACATTTATTATTACTGGTGTTGTCAGGAAGACCACAATTTATTCCTGGAAGAACATTAAACTGATCTATAAGACTCACCGCTTTTACTTTAAAAATCTTTGGCGATAAGAAAAATAACACAAAGAAAGATATCAATAATAGAAAGATGTTCTTTTTCATAGTTTTATTACACCGAAAAAAACAAAAAAACGCAAGCGGTCTTATTTCTTATGTCCCTCAAGTTCTTTTTGGGCTTCAGAAAGATACTTCCATAATAAAAACAGTAATACCACTGGCAGCAAATTAC
>Ga0315288_10000653_pt1 | contig 43716 bp, 61 predicted proteins | sample YL17G11_20_MG_FD_203454 | JGI IMG/M metagenome (GOLD analysis project Ga0315288, IMG submission 203454) | Sediment microbial communities from Yellowstone Lake, YNP, Wyoming, USA - YL17G11_20 | ecosystem: Environmental > Aquatic > Freshwater > Lake > Sediment | place: USA: Wyoming | collected... | reverse complement strand
GGATCTGGCGAGAGTATTTTTCGCGGTTCATCGCAAACCGTCCGCACCCGTTTTGGCCTCAGGGGTGGCTGACCGTCTGCATTATAACCTTCTCGCGCCTGGGGCGGGCGGCCTTGTGCCGTTATGGAGGGGGGTAGGAGTTTGGAGGTCACAGAGAGTCAAAGGCAGTCCAAATGGCTCAAAATAAAGGGATGGGGGTGGGGGGCGAGGGTGAATAGTTTGGAGGAAAACCAAGAATGTCCGCGAATTTTGGGTGCTAGTTGCAACTCGTTTTGATAGGAATCAGCGATTTATGGGGAATGGACATTTGCAACTGGCGCAAAAATCGCGGACAGGGTAGTGCGGGAGTAGCCAAACCACTGAAAGGAAAGGAGAAAATTCGCGGACAGCACCATAAATGGTGCAACTTTTAGGGAATATTCGCGGACAAAGCCTCGGACACAGTTTTGGCAATTTCCCGGGGTATCGGATCGGAGACCACGCCTACGGTCCTCCCAGGAAACTGGGCAAACACGACCTGAATAGTGACAGATTTACCGCCAGGAACGTCAACAACCTCCTGAAAGTCGGAATACCCTTCCTTATATATAAGGATGCCCATCCTGCCCGCAGCCACCTCGACATCGACCGGCGTCTTCCCACACTCAAACCTATCAATCCTGACGGTCGCTCCAGTGGGCTGGGAGAACAGCCGAACCAGCGACGGCCGGGCCCGCTGAAGTTCCCGGCGAAGTTGTTGTTTCCGCGCCTTCGCCTCTCTGGCCCCGCTCAACTGTTTTTGCCAGGTGGCATTAACCACTAACCACTGATTTAACACGCCCTCGCGAAGCAGGCTTTTTTCACTTTCATCTTCCCACCAATGGACGGGGTACAGGTCTGCCATCTCAACCGCCGCACGATAAGAGGCTTCCAGGGCTGGATTTGTAGGATCAACAAACGCCCAGCTCCAATAGGTATAGGCGAGACTGCCACGGACACGAGCCTGGCCATCCCTAACCTGGGAATAATCGTACCCAGAAAGCGCGAGGAGAAAAACCAGCCAGGCCCGAAGGATCCGCCGGGCGCTTCCAGGCCAGAGAATCATCGCCATCACCGCCGCCAGAATCGAAATACCGTAGGCCATTCCGGGTCCCTCCTTATTATCTTATGCCGCCAGCGCTTCAGCCAACCGAGCGGTCATCAGATTCTCAGCGATCCGCAGGGCGGCGAGCCCCTCAGCGGCCCGGGGGCACCTGACGGCGCGGTCATAGAAATTCAAGGCTAGAACCATCACACGATCTTCCGCCCGCAGGCCAGTTTCAGAGACCAGGCGCAGACCGCGCCTATCCTCTTCGTATGCCCCGAGAGGCCCCCGGTCGTCCCCCGTTGAAAGCCGCACATCATCGGGGGAGATCCCCCACCGTTTAAGATCGGCGAGTTGATAGGGCCGACGCCGGTTCAACCTACGTGCGAGAACCAAGATGGCCAGGGCGAGGATCGTTAGAGCGAGGGGGTTGAGAAGTTTCGCCAGAAATTCCATGGCAGACTCCCAAGGTCATTTCTTCAACTTTCGATTCCAGCTAGGGTCTCTTTGAATCTCCGGTCTGAGCGAACGCTGGGCGCCGGCAATTTGACATTTCCCCGCCGCGTCGAGCAACTCGTCGGCCAGATGCGCGAGTTTCTGGTCGGCGAACCCTCCGGGGCGAGCTGCGGCGGCCGCGACCAAGGTTTTGAGCGCTTCAACGGCACAAGTAGTATGACGGACGATCGCGGCTTCTTCCTTGCGCACGTTCCCACCGGCATCTCCTAAGATGCGTTCTAGGTTAATCCCGCCGAGATAAATGTCAAGCCAAAAGTGAATCCGAATCACGGGATCCTCAGTCAGGTCCGCGATCCGGTCGAACTGCGCCTGGCGGGGTTGGGCTGTGCCGTACTCCCATTGGCGCCAAGTGGTGAGTGCGACCGGCAACGCGCGTGCCGCACCCTCCTGGGTCATTCCCAAGGCTTTCCGAAAGCGACAAATTGCCGTTGCGAAAATTCCTGGCCGAACTTCAACTTTGTCCTTGACAACCGTTTTTAGTCGTGTCATTTTCTACGATGTCTTAGTAGGGCACTATCGTGCCCTCGGTTCCAAACGATGAAGCATAACACAAAAGTTCGACGCAAGCGAAGCAACGACGCAGCCGCGAATTTACTGCGTTCGGAGCGCGGAGCAATCTCGCGAATTGCCCGGCGGCTCCGCGTCCACCACTCGACGGTCTCGCGCGTAGCGAGCGGCCAGAAAACTTCCGAGCGCGTGCGCTTGGCCGTCATACGTGAGTGTGTGCGCATTGCCGGAATCCACCAGGGCGCGGCGGCGGTGTTGTAGGCGAGGCAAATCATGGAACGCTTGAAATCCATCCTGAGTTTTGCCGGCGGCATGGCCGTAGTGGCTGCGTTCATCTTTCTCGGTGGGTGGATTGCCGCACACCCCTGGGCGGGCATTATCCTCCTGGGGACGATGGCCGCGAGTTTCCTAGGCATTCTGGTAGCGCTGTTCCTTATTCTGCCGCGCACCCCGCGGTCCTGAAGGCCGAACTTAATGGCCGCAGTTCTCATAGATCGCAACGATGATCTTCTGACCACCGTCTCCCTGAAGATTCCCCGCTGGGTGGAGGATGAGATCCTGCGGGTCTGCCGAGACACCGGGTTGGATTTCTCAAAAGCTGGTCGAGTCATCCTCATCGAAGTTGCCAAAATCTTTCAAAAGTACTGGCGCAAAGGACCCGCACTTGGGCCGTTTCTCGAACATCTGGAATTCAAAGCCGAACAGTACAACCTTTTTTTCGAACGCCGAAGGTAAATGGCAAAATCTACGCAATCAACCGAAGGGTGGGAATGAACAATGCGGTGGCCGTGGCAGAAGACATCGCAACAGGCTGTCACTTCAATGGAAATCTACAGGGCGGGCAAGAAGGGGATCGCCGCTGTGACGTTTTCCGCGAAACTAGACTTACCGACGGCGGAATGGGTCGCACGGTTAGCAGTGGAATGCGGGATTTCCCGATCAACCGTGGTACGGGAAATCCTCACCTGGACCAGACGTGAGGCATTCAATCGTTGGGATGGCAGACTAGGGCTACGACAGTTTTTGGCGCGATTCAAAGTTGAGCGGAAAAGTTGAGATCTATGGCCACCAAGAACTACATCCCGCTCGACAAAGCCGCCACACTCGAAGACATCCCTTACGACCGCCTGCAAAAGCGTCTGCGGCGATCGCCGATTGGCTTGATGAACGATCCAGAAGATTCCCGACGCAAACTGGTTCCTCTGACTGCGCTTTCTCCTCGCGGGTATGAAGCCTGGCTGAAGGAGCAGGCCGCTCTGGCCTTTGCTTCGCCCACGCCGCAAGCCCCCCCCGATGTTTCCGCAATTGTTCCCACCTCTCCGGCGGCGCTCCTTCAGCCAGACTTGCCCTTTGCCCCGCCCCCAGCTCGAGAGGCGGCACGCCGGGCGGCGATCCCACCGAGTATTCCCCGGGCACTTTGGGACTATCTCGAGAAGTGGACGACTTGCCTCGCCACCTGCACGGATGGAACCTGGCGGGTCCATGCCCGCAATGGCCTTCCCCACGGCGGAGTCACCGTCCGCAACCGATACGATTTCATCAAAGGGGAAGCACGCGAGCGGGGGAGAGGGTTTTCCCAGAGCGCGATTTTTCAGAAATTGAAAATAGTCCGGGAAGTCTTTGCCGATCCCAACATTGCCCAGGAAGACGGGCCGCGTTGGCAGGAAATTGTCCGTCGGCTCATCCCCAAACCCAAACCCGGAATGACTGGGCGATCCTTTTTCGACCGCGAACAAAACGCCTGGGGATATCCGATACTCCGCGGGCTCTACCTCGACTGGCACAAGCCCTCGATGAGGCATGCCTGGCGGGCCTACTGCGACCTGGTTGATGTGAAACAGGATGCTGCGGGCGTAGAAGAGATCTACGAGAAACCGACGCTCGACCAGGTGCGCACAGTCCTAAAGAAAATTCCCTGGCCCACCCGCATCCTCGGCCGTGAGGGCGACAAAGCCTATCGGAACCGCTGCGAGCCCACCCTTTCCCGCGATCCCGACACTCTGCATTCCAACGATCTCTGGGTAACGGACCAGCGAGAGGCAAACGTCATCCTGCAGGATGAACAACACCTCCTGGGCCGCATCTGGAAGGTGAACGATCTCGATGTCGGATCGTTCAAGTGGCTGGAGATGGCTGCCGGGCCTGTCCTGAATTCCGATATGGTGATGCGCGCCCATGTTGGCGCCATAGCGCGGTATGGCGTGCCGTTCAACATCCATCACGACCAGGGCAAGGAATTCAAGGCGGTGGCGTTCAATGGCCGGTTCCACCGGATGTCGCATCGCACCCTCTTTGGAGAGGCGGAAGGATTCTGGCAACGGATAGGCATCAATCCCGTACCCGCGATCGGCGGCAATCCGCAGAGCAAGACCATCGAACGCTGGCATCACGAGATTGATGAATTCGATAAAACCTTTCTGACCTGGTGTGGGACGGACACTGACGAACGTCCGCAGGAGGAACTCGCCCCCATCATCGCGCAGCACCGCGCCTACTGGTTCGAGGGAAAAGGCCACGATCCCCACATCCCCACGATCGGGGAATACCTCGCGAAAGTCCGTCAATGGGCGGAAGGCAAATGGAACACCGAACATCAGGGTGAAGGGAAATATCTGCGCGGCCTGACGCCGAATCAGGCCTACATGGCGAAACGTCCCCGCGAAGGTTTCCGGTTTATCTCGCTCGAAGAACTCGAGGAGAAAAGCGCCGAGCATCGGAAGGAAACGGTGCGCCGGGGCGGCCAGGTGAACCTCAAGTTCTTCGGCGTGACCATCGAATATCGCGCGGCGGAATTGTTCCAATTTGCCGGCGCGAAGCCTCCGGTAGAAGTCGAAGTAATAATCAGCCGGTGTTTGTTGGAGGCAGTCACGGTGTGGTATCCCGTGGCCGGCGGCCGCGCCTCCTGCATCGCCGAGGTGAAAGATCCCCACCAATGGCTGCCAGCGGCAGGCTCGCAAGCGCGGGAAAACATGCGGGCGGCACTGCGCTCGCGTAGCCATTTGAAAAGCGTGGTGCGCGAAGGCGTGAAGGCGGATCGTCTTCTGGCTGCGGCGGCGAATCCGGTCGAACTACTGGAAATGCAGCAGGCGCTCCCGGCACGCGAACAGGTGAGCGGACAGAAACTGTTCGGCACGCCGGCGCCGCAACATCCCGAAACCGGCAGTCTGGAATATCTCTCGGGAAAACTTGGCCGACGCGAGAAGCCGCGCTTTGCTAACGAACGCGCGGCAGCAGTGCTGGAAGCGCTAGGAGAGGAAGAACAGAAGTGACTGGCTGCGGGCGAAAAATCGGGCCGTATGAATTCCTGAGTTACGGCGCTGGGGTCAACAGCACGGCCGTCATGGTGATGCTGAAACCGCAATCCCTGATCTTCGCAGACACCGGAGCTGAGCATCCCGAGACCTACCAGTTCATCGAGGAGTACGCCAAACCCTTCGTCGCATCCTATGGCGGGGAATTCATCACCGTCAGGAATCCCAAGTACCCGTCCCTCAAAGACATGGCCCTTGCGGACCGTATAATTCCCGCGCGGACCCATCGGTGGTGCACGGACAAGTTTAAGGTGCGCCCCATCCGTCGGCATCTTGGCGAACAGGCCAACTTACATTGTCGGCAGATGATCGGCATGGACGCGAATGAACAATCCCGCGCCAAGCCATCGGGACATCCAGGGATAGAGAATGTGTTCCCGCTGATTGAACGCGGCATAGACCGACCGGGCTGCAAGGCCATCATCCAAGAGGCTAGGTTACCCGTGCCCCGGAAGTCTGGCTGCTACTTCTGCCCGTTCCAATCGAAGGGACAATGGATTGAACTGAAGCAGGAATACCCAGAGCTTTTCCGAATTGCCGTAGAGATTGAGCGAAACGGTGCGAACTTTGACCAGGGCTTCTTCTTGGCTGGCGACAAACCGCTTGAGGACTATATCCGAACTGGCCGTATCCGGTACGAGGAGGATCAGTTGGGAATCTTCAAGTGCGCCTGCTACGACGGTGCGGCGGTCGAGGCCCAGCCGAATCTGTTTGTTCCTGAGCCCCAACAACTTAGATTGGAGAGATGATGACTGAACTCGGCAATCATGCTCGTGAACTCATTCGCGGCTATCAAGCGCGCACCGGCCTGAGCGGTGGCCAGCTCGGGCATCTGATGGGTTGCGCCTTTCAGACTATGGTGCAATTCACCAGCGACAATTACCCGCATGATGAAGACCCCCTGGCGCGGCGGATCATTGACTGGATCGAAAAGAATCCTCCCGAGATTCCCGCCGTCGATGGGCGCCTTTATGCCACCAAAAACGTGGCCGTGCTCAACACCCAAATCGAAGCTGCGTGGCGCGGTGAAGTTTCGCTGATTTACGGTCCTCCAGGCACGCAGAAGACTTACGTGTTTCAGCATCGTTTGGCGGAAATCTTCCGTCAGGACGGTCTGCAAGCACCCCGCCTGGCCTACGTTTACGCCAGCGCCGCGATGACCGCACGCAGTCTGCTCGCGGAAATCGCCCGCAGCGTCGTCTGCTATCTTCCCGGCACCGCCTATCAACTCGCCACCAACCTGGTGCACGCCCTGCGCCGGCGGAATCCCCGGCCGGCCCTGATAATCGACGAGGCTCAGCACCTGGGACGTTCGGATCATGGTGACGGCCGCCAGATGCTTGAAGTGCTGCGCGAACTGGTGGACCGCGCTCAGGTGGGCCTGGTAATTGCTGGGCATGATGATTTGGAAACCATTTTCGATCCGCAACGGTCGCCACTCGAACAGTGGGTAAGCCGGATCGATCATCGTCTGCGCTTGCCGGGATTGACCGCCAGCGAAGTCCGCCAGATTGCTGCGGCGGAATTGGGCGATGTCAACGAGGCGGGACTAAAGGCGATTTTGAAGGAAAGCGAAGCTGACGACCGGCGCTTGCGGACGAAGTATTACTCCGCGCGCTATCTATTCAAAATCCTGGCTCAGGTGCGCGCGAAGCGCGCGAAGGCGAACTGAGGGAGAAGTTCAAAGTCAAAAGTTGAAGGCTGAAATGGCCACCCAAGACAAGGCAATCATTCGCGGCAAGATTCTCTACTACCTCGCGCTGATCTATCCCCAGGCGGCGACCTTCGCGCTTGTGCAAGGCAACCTCCAACTGTTTGGCTATCCGGCGCCGATGGATGAATTAGACCTCCATATCGCCTACCTGGTAAAGAAGAACCTGGTCTCACTAGATAAGTACAACGCCTCGCACCGGGTCCGCAGGGTGAGGCTGGTGAAGATCACTGCCAAGGGGATTGACTACCACGACGGGCGTTTACCCCAGGACGAAGGCATCTACGTGGAGCCGAAGTAAGGCCACGCCATGGCGGGCCCCTACAACCGGCAACTGGCAACTGGTGACGCATGAAACTTCTCATTGTCGAAGAGAATCGGATCATCGGCCCATCGGGCCATCGGTTCATTGAAAACCATCGGAGGTGAAACATGGGGTACATATGCACTAAACGGTTAGGTCTGTTGATCAAGCGGCTCTCCATAATCCACGATGCATCTGCCTTGTCTTGTTCATCGGAGGAAGGTTGCTGTTCGGACACTGAACATCTGAGGGTGGTGGCCAAACGCCATACCACCAGCCCGAATACCGTCCGGCGACTGCGCAGGTTGATGGAGACCAAGGGACTGGAAGGGATTGTAGCTCTGAGGTAAATGGCATGAAGATTCTTATTGTCGAAGACGTTCCCAGCCTGCGGGAAATTCTGGCGGAACTCGTCCAGGCGGAGATCCCCGAGGCGGAAATCGTCGCGGCGGATAACCTCGATGACGCGGTCCGTTTGCTTCATCCGGCTACTGACTGTCGACTGTCGACTGTCGACGGCATTTTGACCGACGGCACTTTTCCTACGTGGCCCGAGCGAACCTTGCCGCGGCCGTGGAATCATCCGGCGCCGAATTGGGTCGGCCTGGCCGGCTGGGCGGAGAAAAAGCATCTCCCCCTCGTCGTCCTCACCGGCGCCGGGGACGTGGCCGAGCACGCGCGGCGCGTGGGCGTGCCGGTGTTTATGAAACCGATGGAGGTCCACAGGGCCATCGCCTGTCTGCGCGCCCTCGTGGTGCCCAAAGCCGTACGCGAGAATCCGGCAGTGAGTGAAGTAGATGAACTGAATGGACGAATCGGAAAACCCAAGCGCAAGAACGCGGCGTAAGGAGACGACCTCAATGCGGACTATGAGCATAAGCGGTTTTGGCGGTTCCTATGAATGGGGATGTCAACGGATGCTTCAACTCGGGATCGACTGGTTGAAGGAGAACGTTGGGTTTGATTTCAAGGTCTATCGGAGTTTTCGCGGGGTCTACGGCGTGGTCACAACGGAGGATGCCAAGGCCAAGGAATTGGATGAAGTGCTCGTCAGCGGCGACCCCAAACTCAAGGACCAGGGCGTGACCGGGGCGATGCACCAGGCGGTCATCGACCATCTTTCATTCATCCATAAGCACACCTACGCTGGATGGTTGGCGGAGGGAGCTAAGCACCGTCCCGCCGAGGATTTCTTTGACTTTGATGGTTCAGAGCAATCGTGCCCAGCAGACAAGGTGGGGCCAGTCAGACGGATTGACGAATTGAGATGCAGATGCGGGCATAAGTTCGTGGGTCATGCCATGAGCATGGACGAAGCGGCAGCGAAATTTGCGACTGGCGATTTCACCGCCCCTTGCAAATCTGACGGTTGCACCTGCGCAGGATTCCGTGAACGGACTCAGTAGGGGCGAGCGGCGCTCGCCCTCAGGAGGGACGAGGAAATGCCACGCCGGGATTGGTTACAGGGATTCGCTGACACGGCCATCCGTGAGAAGCACGTTGTCACATTCCAGTTCGGCAATGTGGAAATCGTTCTAACCAGGCGGGGCAACTGCAAGTACCGAACACGTCCGAGGAAATCATGGAAATACGATAAGACAATTCAGGGCAAAGAAAGTTGAAAAAAAAAGATGCAATACGTCTTTGATGCTATCGGCAAATGGTCAGACTCGGTTTTCGGGGAAGATCGCGGGCCGGAGGGCGCCATCCACCATCTCGAACTGGAGGTTCAGGAGCTCAAAGCCGACCCCTATGACCTCGAGGAATATGCCGATTGCCAGATGCTTCTCTTTGACGCCGCGCGGATGGCGGGATTCAGTTTAGAGGATCTCGAGGTTGCCTTGCAGATCAAACTCGAAAAGAACAAGCGGCGGAAATGGGGCAAAGATCTGGGCAACGGCGCGATTGGGCATCTACCGGATGAACCGAGCCCCGAGTCGCGACTCCCGAGTCCCGAAGCTGATGCGACGGGAGAACCGTAGGGATTGTCGATTGACTGGCCACTGGCTACTGGCCACTGGAGGCTTTTTTCATGGCTGAAACCTACGACGAATATCAAATCCGCATGTGCCGCGAGGCGCGACGCCGGCAGGAAGTTGCCGACGCGGAATTCGCCCGCGAACGGTTCCACGCCCGCGGGCAAGGTTGGGTGCAAGGCTATGAGGCCGGGAAAGCGGAGCAGGCCGAACGCGACGTCAGCAAGCGCTGGCATGATGCCATCTTCGCGTTCCTGGTCGGCGCGATCTGCGGGTTTATGGCCGCGGCCGTGCTGAAGTGGCTGGCCAAGTAAAGGAAAAATGCCCGAACCTTACAACTCACTCGAACCCAAGCCCTGGCAGCCGGTGAGTTCGATTCCCCTGGCCGAGGCAGCGCTGTGCGGGAACTGCCAATGCATTGTTATCGCCAAAAACGGCCACTGCCCGGTGTGCGAGAGCATGGCCATCGTCAATCTGGTCGCCCTGCTCGAGCGTCGCGGCGCTGTAGTCGATGCCGCGGATACAGAGCCCCTCGCGGATGCGACGGGAGAACCGTAGTGGCCCCGACCCAGTCGGGGCCAGTGTCTTTGATTTTCGATTTTACCTGCCTGCTGGCAGGCGCGCCTGGGCGGGAGCGCGTTTCCTGCCGCGGCCTGGCAACTGACAACTGGCAACTGGCCACTGACAATGTATCGCCGCGTCCATCTCGATCTCAGCCGCCTGGCGCCCATGGTAGCCCGCGGGCTGTCCGACCGCGCCATCGGGCGCGTGCTGGGCTGCTCGCGTGAAACGGTAATCAACTATCGCCGGCGCTTAGGCATTGCCAGCCCGTGGCGCGCGCGTCGGCACGGGGCCGTCATGCGCCGCGCTGCAATTCGTGCTCGCCATGCCGAACTCGACCGTTTGTGGGCGCGCCTTTCGCTCGAGGAGAAGACCGGGCTGTTGTTGCAGCAGCCAGTTGCCAGTAGCCAGTAACCAGCGGAGGTTAATCATGGAATTGAAAACCTGGGAAGATGCGGAAGTGGCGGGGACGGAATTTGCCGAACTCACCTCGCAACTCGAGATCCTCAAAGAGGAACTCCGGCAATTCTGCGAGCGGCGGCATCATGCGGTAGGCACGGCCCGGGTGCTCGGGCCAGCCATCGTCGGGTTTCAGAAAATCGGCCCCACGGTCCAGGTTCCGAGTGATGCGTTCGATTGGCTGCGGGCGTTCGACGGCGGCAAATTCATCAAACTCAAGCCCGTGGCTGAGAAGCCGAGCCTGCGGCGGTTCCTTGAAAAGGCTGACCGAGACATCATCGCCGCCTGCCGCGCGCAGGGCATCGTGCTAGTGGCGGGGTACGAGGCCTTCTATGTGAAGCTGGCGCGCCAGGGTAGCGGCGACCTTTAGGTCGCCATCTGTCCCGATAAATCGGGACACTACGTAAAGCCCAAGGTCCAAACGCGAGTGAGAACCAATGAGGAAGAGTTCCGGCGCGAGAGTTGAATCGAACCACGAGAAGCGATACCCCAGTTCAGGGCCAGAGGGTCCGCGAATGGCGGTCTATTGCCAGCCGTGCAAAGAGCGCCGAGCGACTGAATCCCCGGCCATGCATTTCCCCGGCGGAACGCCGATGTGCGATGCCTGCTTTGGCGGGCGCATCATGAAAGAGGAGAAAGCCATGCCTAACAAAATCGAGATTGATGTTGAGAAATTGAAAGCCCTGCACGCCCAGAGATTATCTGATCGGGAGATCGGCGAACGGCTGGGATGTTCTGCGGCCACGGCCCGCCTGAACCGCGTGGCCTTGGGTCTGGGCCCAGGTGCCCCAGGTCGGCGTGGGCACAGACCGTCCGGGAAGGCCGGCGGACGGGCAGCGCGACACCCCGAATCCCGAGTCTCGAGTCGCAAGTCCCGAGAAACAGCGACTATCCATCTTTCCGCTGCGGCCCTCGATCGCCTCTGGGACGATCTAGACCTGGACGTCAAGGCGGAATGGATCGAGAAGATTCTGGGGAATTAAACGCTGAACGATGAACACCGAATCCCAACGCGGAGGTCGGAATGGCGAGACCAATCCTTGAGGAAATTTCTGCCGAGATAGCTGGCCTGCAGGAGATCAAGCCGAGAGTGCGGCGCTGTAGCTTTTTTGGCGACGATCACCACGCTGCCATCGATGCGCAAATACAAGTCCTCGAAGGACGCATGGACGAAACAGAGATCCACGACGAGCAGGAAAAGATGGGATGGCCCCAATCGGTGCTCGATGCGGCCCTCGATGCGCGGTCGTGGCTCGATGGCGAATATGTCGATGCCGCCAGCCTCGTCGAATCCTGGAAAGAGCTGGTGCGATGAGAACGCTGAAGGCTGAACGCTGAATGATGAATGCTGAACGATGAAGACCGAATCCCAAGCCGAGTCCCGAGTCCCGAGTCCCGAGTCCCGCGCGCCTTGCGCGGTATGCGCCGGAACCGGCTGGAAGACGATTCTCCAGGACGGCCATTCTGCGGTCGTCGAATGCGACTGCCGGCGGTCGAAGGCCGGCTTCCAATCCGCCGGTGAAGTGTTTAGCGGCCTAACGATACTCGAGAAACTCCTCACGCCCAAGGACCGCGATATTGCCGCCATCATCGCCCGGCGTCGCGGCGCCGCCCAGGCGATTTCGATTGACGAAATCACCCGCGAACTTCTCGCCCAGCGCTGTAGCGGCCCCGATCTATCGGGGTCGAATTTCGAGGAATTGATGGCCCGCTCGATCAAAGATTCCGTGCGCCGCCTGCGGCGCGCGGGAATGAAAGTGGGCGCCTGCCGAGGCTCCCGCGACGGCAAGAAGGCGGTGGGCTACTACGTCATTTCGACGCGGCAGGAACTGAGCGCTACGGTGCGCCCCTTGCTGCGCCAGGCTATCGATGAACTGAAAACCATCGAAGCCTTGACGGGGCGCGGTATGTATACCCGCGAACTGGAAGGCCAGGAACGTCTTTTTGAATCTGGCAACCGGGAACTGGCAACTGGCAACCCTTCTCCAACGGAGGCGCGATGAGGATTTATATTTGGACGTCCGACAGGGGAGAACCGGTCTACATCTCTCGAAGAAAGCCAAAACCGCTGCGCGGAGAATGGGTGGGCGACTGCGATGTAGTGTCGCGCTGGATTGCTTCCCGGGTCGCGCGCCCTGCCGCCTTGCCACGGTCCGGAGTTCTAGTGACCATCGATGCTCCGCCCATCGGCGGTATCTCAATAACCCGACGAAAAGCATCGGAGGCACGATGAGCGACCGGGTAATAGTAGTTTGTCCACACTGCCGCAGGCAACATGTCACCTGGATGGTCCATGCGAAATCGTTTCTCTGTCCATTCTGTCGCGGTTGGTTCGATGCCAATGATCTGAGGCTGGCGCGTAAATCCGTGATGGCGAAATACGTGCCGAAACGTAAGAAGTGATCCGCATGGTGAATTGAAATGGCCTATGAGCACACGGAAGTTCCGGTGGCCCGAACGCAGGAGGCGCTGCGGCGGGTTATCCAGGCGCACAAGGGATTCGGCCTGGCGGTGGTCTCGGAACAGGACCCGACCGGTAAAGAAGCCAGCCAGGAAGGGTTTCAGGCCAAGGTGCTGATCGATGGCGTTCCTTACATCGTGAAGATCATGGCCAAAGTGAAGTCGGCGCCGAAATACTCCAGCGACCGACAGAAGGAAATCTTTCGCGAACGGGAAGAGCGCCGCATCTGGCGGGTGCTTTATTACCACATGAAATCGGTGTTTGAAGCCTCCGACAGCGGCGTGATGGAGTTCCGCGAATTGATGTTGCCTTTCATCGTGATGCCTCGGGACGGCCGCACCATCGCCGAACACATCCTGCCGAAATTGGCCGCTGCCCTGGCAGGTGATCCAAGCCACTTATTGCCTGAGAAGACGTCATGACCACGGCGACCCAGACCGAGTCCCGAGTCTCCGATCTCAGGAGTCCGATGGACTCCATCGGAGTCCACAGATCGGACCCCAGTCCCGAGTCCCGGCGGGCCGCCAAGGGGTTGCCTTTGGGCGGCCTGTTTGCCGAGTGGCGGAAACTCAGCCCGAACCTAGCGATCGAACCGCTGGAGGGCGAGACGCCGGCGCAGGCCGAACGCCGCGTGCGCTTGGCGTGGACGAGCGACCAGTTGAAAAGTCGAAAGTTGAAAGTTGAAACCTGGAACGAACTCAGCCAGAACGAGGCGCGGTTCCTGCTCAAGAAGATGCGCGAGGAATCCGGCGATGGCCCCGCCTATCGCGCCACCTTGATCGCCCGCTTGGCGGTGGAATTGTTCGGTTCTGATTGGGATGCGATTCTGGGGCACAGACTCTGCGAACGTTTCCGAGTGTTCCGCCCCCAACTCCTCGAACCCCATCAGGCCCACGAGATGATCGAGGAATTGCTGAGCCGGATCGCCCGGCGGGATGGCGTTGACATCGAGGAAGTGCGCGCGCGGTTTGCGCGCAGTCGAAAGTCGAAAGTTGAAAGTCAAAAGGTTGAAGGATGAATATGACGTCCGATCAACTCGAATTCATTCGCGCCCACGGGATCACCCGCTGCCCGCCGGGGCCGACGTTTGATGTGAGTTGGAGCGACCCCCGGCGTTATCGCGCCTTTGCCGAACGTACTGAGAGCGAGGCCTTGAATCGCCTGCGCCGGGGGTCCGGGGTGAACGTCACGGCCGTAGGCTATGACCTCAAAGACGGCAATTTCGGGCACGCGCGCGATAGGCGGAAAAAGAAGGGGACGGGGTCTAATCCCGCCCCCAATCGACCTGAAGCCGTCCCTGCGCGAGTCGCGCCTTTAGAACGCCAGACTGAACCGGAATCGAGAGCATGAGTTTTTCAATAATCAACGCGCCTAGCGTTTCGACCTCCAAGCGAGCGAAGTCCAGTGCTTCGCGGGCCTTGACGTATTCGCATAAATCGGCCTGGCGGATGCACTGGGGAGGGTCGAGAAGTTCTTGCAGGGCAGGTCGGAACTCGGGTAACTTACGGGTTAGCCTCATGACGGATCTAGCCTCCGTTGTGGGGTTAGGGGGTCCGGGGTGTTCACCACACTCCGGACTCCCGCTTCTTCCTCCCCCAACCTACGCCTGCCAAAAATCAATGTCAAGGAGGATTTATGGCGACTAATGAATCGTTGCAACGGGAGGCATCTCGCGCGCTCTTCCAGACAGTTTGCATCTGTGGCGAACCGAAGCGGAGGCGGAGCGCCTTCTGCAATCGATGCTGGGACGCTCTCCCACGCAATATGCGTCCCAGTCTGTACATCAACTATTCCAACCACTCCGCCTATGCGAATTTCTGGCACAACGCGCGGCGATTCCTGGCCATGTACTCCAACCGACCCGTCTATCGACACACCTCTGCGGAAACTTTTCTGGGGGTGAACGCATGAGGATCTGCCCGGAATGTCCGGCACGAATGAGGATCGTGCGGGTGATCTTGGATGGCACAGCGACCTGGCGCGAGCACGAGTGCCTGGGCCCTGGAAAACACAAGTTCGTCACGCGTCAGGAGCTCGGAGACGCGAGGGAGTACCGCCGAATCCGCGCAAAATACATCTCGGCGCGGCGCGGAAAAGATGATAGCCCTATCATCAAAGTGCACCGGAGGGGGTAGACAATCACGGAATTGGTGGTATCACTGATAATGAAATGAATTCACGAATTGAGATCGATCTACCCATCAACACTCGCCTTGAGGAAATCAAAATTCTGGTAATTGCGCAAGTAGTGGAAAAATTTGAAGGAAATGTGGCCAAGGCCGCGGTGGCGCTGGATATATCGATGCCCGTCGTATATCGCGCTGTAGCGAAGGTGAAGGCAAAAGTTCGTGACGAAGCAACAGCATAAATCCCGCGCACTCCTGGCGTCGGCAGGTGCGGAGCGCCAGCTCATGGAGCGCATTCACGGGCGCTGGTCCTCGGCCATCCAGGAAGCCTGCAAGTATTCCTCCGTCCCCCAGGAATTTCTCGCGGCCTTAATTGCCGGCGAATCCGGCGGCGATCCTGAAGCCAAGCGATTCGAGCCACGCGTTTTCCGCAAACTCTGCGTCGTGCGGGCCGGCCTCCTGCGGGAATATGCGGGGATCACCCACGATTTCCTGGCGTCCACGGAAGACGGGACCTTGCGCGACTGGGCGACCAGTTGGGGACTGACCCAGGTGATGGGCTACCACGTCGCGCGTCGCCCCGGCGGCGTGGCCATCCTCAAGGACCCGGCCACGCACCTGAAATTCGCTCTCGGGCTCCTGGGCGAGTTTGTCGAGCGATTCCAACTCAATCCCAAACTAGAATTCGAGGAAATGTTTCGTTGCTGGAATTCTGGCGCGCCTTATGACGATCCCAAGACGCCGCGCATCGAGGGGAAGACGTTTGATCCGAAGTACGTCGCACGCGGGCTGGCCCGCATGAAGACCTATGCGGAACTATCCCGATTAGATCGGGATAAAGGGTAAAGGGTAAAGGGTGAACGATGTTCAAGGGAATCGCCATAGGATTCCTCATCACATGCGGACTAACTGGCCTCCTCATCGGTGGCTGGGTGTTGCTGAAATGGCTGTTCAAGATCTGGTGGCCGCTCTGAACCAGAGAATCTTTTAGCTTGGGATTCTCAACTATGAACTTCTTTAGAGAGCTTTTTTCTGGCGCACCCGGCGTGAGTTTCGGGCGCTGCGGGGCATTTCTGGCATTGGTAGCCGGCATCGGTTGGGTGACCTGGATCGTGTGGAAGACGACCGTTCTCCCCGATCTTTCCGGCCTAACCTTCTTCATCACGAGTCTCTATTTGGTCGGCAAAGGCGTGGGCACCGTACAGGCCATCTTCGGGAAGGAAGGGAAGGTGACGACCGAAGGGCAGAAACCGCAGCCCTAAAGGCCAGACCATGATTACCGACCGTTGGAAGAAGTTCGCCATTCTCGTTCCTCTGGCGCCCTACTTGGTGCTGGTCGCGGTCTTGTTGCTCGCGGCACTCGCCGTGACTTACTACCGCTGGAAGTCGGAGATCCGCCGGGCGGTGCAGAGTGAATTCTTGAATCAGCAACAGGCGGGCGAGATTGCCGCGCTGCGCGCGGGAGCCGCCACAAGTGAGGCGCAAGCCGCGGCGCGTGAAGGACGGATTCAGGAACTGGCGGCGGAAGTCGCCAAAAAGGAAGCCATCAGCCGCCAGTTATCAGCCAACCTGGAAAAACTGAAGGCTGAGGCCACGGCGGAACAGGCGCGGATTGCTGCGTTGCCGGCAGACCAACTGGGGCCGGAGTTGCAGAAAACAATTGCCACTGCGGGGATCCTTCGCTTCGCTCAGGATGACAGTGAAGGGGCGCGGCGCGTGCTGGAAATCATCGGCGAGCGCGATAGTTGCCGGGAAGAGTTGGGGCTAAAGGACCAGCAATTGCAGATCTGTCGGGAATCGATGATCGACTATGCCGCCATTGGCGAACAGCAGGCGAAGCAGATTGGCGATCTCAAGCAGGCGCTTGACCTGAGCAAGCGCGCCTTCGACAAACGCGACGACCTAGCCAAGGTCCAGGTGAAGGCGGCGAAGGGTTCGTGGTTCAGTCGGTTCACCGGCAAGGCCAAGTGGTTTGTAATCGGCGTGGGCGCCGGCGCCGTCGCCGGCGCGGCAGTGGCGAGGTGAAGAAAACATGGGCGTGCTGGAAAAGCTCTTGATGGAAGCCAGCCCGGCGCTGGCTCTGGTGGTTTGTTTGTCAGTCGTGACTTACAAACTGGGCGCGCTGTGGATTACGAAATACTTCGACAAGATCGTCCCCGTACAAGAACGCGGCATCTCGGCCCTGGAAAAGTTGGCGGAGACTGGGACGCGCTTGGTGGATACCACCAGCCATGCGGTGGACTTGATCATGGAAGACCAAAAGATTCTTTTTGCCAGCCTGCGCGGGATGGGTTGGGAATTGAATCGGTTGAGGCGGCCCGATGTCAGCAGCCAAGAGTAGTGAACGTCAACATCACGATTTCGTGCGCGAGGCGATCCTGAAGGTTTTCCTCGTCTCTCGCCAGGTAGTGGAAGCCTCCTTCCGCGAGTTGTTGCTCCAGCTCGACGCAGATGGCTGCCCCGTGCTGCCGGAATCGCTGGAATCCTATCTGGAAGATATGCGCGACCGCGGTTGGTTGGATTTCACCACGCGACGCACGGAGAAGAAACTCCGCGAGATCACTCGGGTGCGTATTCTGCCGAAGGGCCGCGATGTCTTTGACGGCGTGGTGTTCGATCCCGGGTTGCCGCAGCCGAGATAGGGGCTGGGTGCTAGGTGCTAGGTGCTAGGTGAAGAACAAGCGCACGGCGCGACGCACGAAAGTCGAGACCTTGTCCGAGGAAGAACGGCTCTTCCTGCGTGCCTGCTACGACGGGGGGATGAAAGGACTGACGGCGGTCGATGCTTACGAGAAGAAGTTCAAGAAGACTCTGACGCTTTCTGCATTCTATTCTTGGATCGCCCGGCGGGTCCTGCCGGACAAAATCGAAGCCGAGAAGGCCATCGCCGCTGCGGCAGAATTTGCCTGGCTAAAAAAGGAGCATCCGGATATCCCGGAGGACGTGCTGTTGCGGGGGTTCCTGCGGCAACGCCTAGCCTCCGAAGAATTCCGCCAAAGCGCGGTAAGTCCCGAAGTGGTGATTCGCGGCGAACTCGAAGTCCGCAAACGGGACATCGAAGAGCGGCGGGTGAAGGCGGTCGAGCAAAACAATCGAATCAACCGGGAGCGTCTCGAGCTCGAGAAGCAGAAATTATCCTTGCTACGCGAGAAAGTGCGGGGATTGCGCGACGATGTGGGCAAGAAAAAGTTGAGCGGGGCGGAATTGCAACGCCGTCTGGATGATTTATATGGCATTACGGAAGCCAAAAACTGAGATCCTTCGCCCGGCTCAGGATGACAGGGTCCCACGGGTGAAGCTCTACCCCTATCAAGAAGCCTGGATTGCGGACGAAACGCGGTTCAAGTTCTGGGCGGCCTCGCGGCAGATCGGCAAGGACTTCTGCGCCACCCTGCGCCAGGTACGCAAGCGCATCAAGTTTGGCGGTCTGACGGTGTGGATTGCCGCCAGCGATCGGCAATCGCTCGAAGCGATGGAGAAGGTCCGGATGCATCTGGACGCCTTACGCACCAAGTTTGAATACGAGGAGATCGAGTTCCCCAAGTACGAGGAAAAGGCGCGTCAGGTGACCTTCAGCCACAACGGCGGACGCATCCTGGCCTTGCCGGCCAACCCCGACACGATTCGCGGCTACACCGGCGACGTGGTCTTGAACGAGTTTGGATTTCACCGCGACCCCGTCAAGATCTGGCGGGCGGCGCTGGCCATCGTTTCGCGGGGGTTTCAGCTCGAGGTGATCTCGACCCCTAACGGCCAACAGGGAAAGTATTGGGAACTGGCGCGCAAGTTGGGCGTGCCGCCTACCGGCGGGTCGACGCGGGGACGCTGGGCATCTGACGTCTGGTCGGTGCATTGGGTGGACGTCCACTCTGCCGTGGCCCAGGGGTGCCCGCTGGATATCAAGGCGTTGCGCGCGGCCGCGGATGATGAGGATACCTGGTTGCAGGAAGAGGAATGCGTCTTTCTGGCCGACGCTGAGAACTACATCCCCATGGAACTGATCGTAGCCTCGGAGCATACCGAGGCCAGCGTCGATCTGCCGCGGGGATTTCTGGAAGGGCCGCACGGCGAACTCTATCTGGGCATGGACATTGGCCGCAAGAAGGACCGCAGTGATATCTGGCTGCGGGAAAAGATCGGGGACGTCTTCTGGACGCGGATGGTGCTGGGGATGGAACGCACGCCGTTCAACATCCAGCGGCAGCAACTGTTCGAGATCCTGCCGCACGTCCGCCGGGGGTGCATCGACGCCACGGGGATCGGGGCGCAATTAGCGGAAGAGGCGGTGCAGGCGTTTGGGGCGAAGGTTGAGGCGGTGGTCTTCAACCTAGAAAACAAGGAACGCATGGCCACGGGATTGAAGGCCAGCCTGGAGAACCGCCAGGAACGCATCCCGGCCTCGGCCGCTATTCGTCGAGCGTTTAATGCCGTGAAGCGCTACAGCGCGCCCACCGGGCATTTTCGCTTCGATGCCGAACGCACTGACGCGGGGCACGCCGATGAATTTTGGGCAGGAGCTCTCTCCGTGGCAGCCTCGGCAACTTCCGGGCCAGCAGCCGCCTGCGCGGGCAATGACGATGTCGAAGAAGTTCCAGTCCGCCGGCGGTCGCTGCTGGAGGAGAGAACGGGACGGCCGGGTGAAGCGCCGATTGAAGAAGCCGAAGAAGAAGAACCCGTGCACGCGGGGGTGCTGGAGCGCGCCCGTCGCGGACTGTTCGGGGTGAGAGGATTCTTACGCTGAATTGTGAGTAGTGAATTGTGAATGGTGAATTAACAAAGCGGGTAAGGCAAGTCTGGGATGCCCTTCGCGGCCGCGTGCAGGCGGCGGCGCCGCTGCTCGATCCCGGGATGAGCGAAAAAGACATCCAGCAAGGGTTCCGGCGGATATCTTCCGCGAACACGGCGCGCGATCTTTCGCCGTTGCTGCAAGACCGCATGATCGAATTGGCCTGGTATCTCTACGATCGCAACCCGCTGGCTAAGCGGCTGATCAACCTGACGAAAATCTTCGTGCTAGGTGACGGCCTCAAGGTGCAGGCGAAAGACCCCGCCGTCCAGGAATGGCTCACTGGTTTCTGGGACGATCCCGTCAACCGGATGGATTTGGAGTTGCCGTCCTACGTGCAGGAACTCGGCATCTTCGGCGAGCAACTATATCTCCTGACGGAAAACCCCATCGATGGCGCGGCGCGCCTGTGGTACATCGATCCGAGCGAAATCGATCAAGTGATTTACGGCGGGGCGGCAGCGGATATTGCCGGCGCGGACCGCAGTGTGGCTATCCCCATCGAAATCGTGTTGAAGCAAAAACTCGGCGAGGCCACGGCGCCGCGCCTGCAACCCTTCCGGCCCGATGAAGACCCGGGCTCGCCCACCTTCGGGCGCCCGATGGGGAATTGCTTTTACTTTGCCATCAACAAAGCGAAACGCGGAAGCCGCGGGCGCAGCGATATCTTCGCGCAGGCCGACTGGCTGGATGCTTACGAGCAGGTGCTCTTCGCCAGCGCCGACCGCGTCGATCTACTGAATAACTTCGTTTGGGACGTGGAGTTGACCGGCCTGACCGAAGAGGGAATCCAGGACTGGCTGAAGAAGCACGGGCGCCGCCCGCGCCCCGGATCCCTGCGGGCGCACAACGAGCGGGTGAAATGGCAGGCGGTGGCCCCCGACCTCGGTTCGCAAGATACCACCACCATGATGCGGCTCTTCAAGAATCATATCCTGGGGACCATGGGGTTCCCGGAGCATTGGTTCGCCGAAGGCGGAGAAACCAATCTGGCTACGGCGGGCGCGATGGGGTTGCCCACGGTGCGCACACTCAAAGAACGGCAGAAGTTTGTGAAGTACATGCTGATTTCGATTTGCGGCGTAGTGATCGACCGCGGGATAGCCCACGGGTCGATTCCCCGGGGGGCCGACCGGACGGTCGAGATCAGCGCCCCAGAACTCGAAACCAGCGATTCCAGTAAGGTGGCTGCGGCGGTGCAGCAAGTGACCACTTCGCTGAGTCTGGCCATCCAGGAAAGTCTACTCACCCGTGAGACGGCCGCGAAAGTATTTGCGGTGATGGTGAGCCAACTAGGCCACGAAGTGAAGGCGGAAGATGAATTGAAAGCGCTGGAAGAACAACTGAAGCCGAACGAAGCGGACTATGGGGGGAAGAAAGCGGGACTCGGGATTGCGGACTCGGATCTCGGGAAGAAAGCCCCGAGTCCCGAGTCCCGAGTCCCGAAACCCGGAAGTGTGCAGTAGATCCAGGGTGGTGAGCGAAGTCGAACCATGCCGATGACGCGAGAAGAAATCCGGCGGCGGATACGCGACTTGATCGACCAGGCGAAGGGGGCTGACCGTGAGGCCAGCGCGCGGGTGCGCGAGGCCCTGGGGCAGGCGCACGAAGAATTGATCCGGCAGATTGCCGGGTTGCCGGACGATCCCTCGAGTTACGCACGCTATCAACTTCAGGAGCTCCGCCGGGCTACGGAACGCGCTATGGAAGAATTCGACCGGCGATTGGCCAGCGCGTTGAAGGGTGCCCAAGCCGATAGTTTCGGGCAGGCGCGGGAGAATGTGGATGGCGTGCTGCGCGATGCGGTCGGCGCGCCCGCCTCTCTGGCGGACCTTTCCCGCACGCAGTTACTGGTGGCTCAGGACTATTCCGCCGACCTGGTGCGCGGACTTTCCCAGGCGGGACGCGCCCGCCTGAATTCCACTTTGAGTCGAGCGTTTCTGGGCGGGCAATCGGTGACCGACATCATCAAAGAAATCGGGCGGACGATAGGCGACGGGCAATTCGGCATCATCAGTCGCCGGGCGGAAACCATCTACCGCACCGAAGTCCTGCGGATCCAATCCATCGGCACCCAGGCGCGGTTGGAGCAGGCGGTGGAGCGCGGGGTTCCCGCGCAGAAGATGTGGGTGCATGCGGGGGTGCCCGCGCGCGTGCGTGTGTACCACGTACTCATCAACCGCCAGGTGGTTCCCGTGGAGGAAACTTTTGCCGGCAGCGGACCGAACGGGGAAGATTTGATGTTTCCGCGGGATCCCAGCGGGGCCGCCGAAGACACCGTGAACTGCGGCTGCCAGATGTTTCCCTGGGTGGCAGGATTTGAGAAGTTCGGCGGGATAACTAGCCCAGCCTAGCGGATAGTGGCACCCCGATATATCGGGGTGAAATTCTGCCCCGATTTGGAATCGGGGCCACAAGGAGAGAAGAACATGGCGGAAGAAAAAGAGAAAGTGAACGCGGCGGCAGAGAAACCGCCAGAGAAGCGCAAGCCCAACCTGTACCGTAATCCGGGAGGATCGGTGGACATCATCCCCAGCTCGCAGACGGTGGGGGAGGGTGAAAAGCGCCGGATAGTTCCGAAGGTCGTCAAGGTCTCGAAGGAATCCGAGATGACGCCAGACCTGATCTTCAAAGGGCCGGAAAGGGGTGACGGATTCAATGCCTACGTCACGGTGAGTGGGAAGAAGATCTGTTTCGATGCCAAGACCGGACTCCTACTGAGTTTGGTGCTAGCGTTCCTGCTTTCCCTGTTCGTGGTGGCGCCGTCAGCCTACGCGCAATACGGCGTGGGGCGGACGGGGCTGAAGATTGCGGCGACGCAAGCCCCTTACGTCACCTTGAGCGGCGTGAGCGCGACCTATGGGCCCGCCACGCTTCTGACCGTCAACTACACCGCCGGGAACGTCTATTTGGGCAGTGGTCCGGTGGCGGTAGTCGCCGGGCGGGTAACCAGCCTGACGGCCTCGAGAACAAGTTGCGATTACCCGACCTACAGTTCCTGCGACATCGTTTACGCAGACTCCTCAGGGACGGTAGCCTTCACCACAGCCATCGGCACGGCGCGCGCGACAGGCAACTCGATTTTAGCCTTCGTGCAGACCAGTGCCACGGCGGTAACGAAGATCCAATACCCCTGGCAGGACACCCATTCCGACATCCCGACGAATGAATCCTCGGCTGGCGAAATCCGTGCTTTCTGTACGGGGACCATGGGGTCGGCGGAAACTGAGTACCTGAACGATGCCGCATGTTCGGCCGCGACGGCGGCCACCTCGCAGCGGGTCATCGCTATAGCGGGCACGTTGAAGACCTTGCGCGTGAAACTACGCACCGCGGTTAAAAACACCAATCCGATTACGGCGACCGTGGTCATCAACGGCAGCAACTCGGCCCTTACTTGCGCTGTGGCTGCCGCCGCATCAACCTGCGCCGATACGACACACACCGCGGCCGTAGCGGCTGGGGACCATGTGGATTTTAGTTTTGGCGCCACAAACACCAGCGAGACGGGCGCCAACGTCGCGATGTCGGTGCAGAAGTATTGAGTAATTGGGTGATTGAGTGATTGAGTGATTGAGCGATTGAAGGGGCGGCCGCCCCGCCCCGACCTGGTCGGGGTAAGTGGGGGCCGTCCCGCAGGAGGTAACCATGAATCGCCGGATTTGTCTGTGGGCAGTTTTGGTCATCGCCTTAACTTGGGCCACGTTCCAGCCGGTCTGGGTGCCATGGCAGGCAGCCTCGTTGGGCTGGGCGGCGGAATCGCTCGGCAAGGTGACGGTGACGAGCGCGGGCACGCCCGTCCAAATCACCGCGGCCAGTTATCCGGGAGCATCGCACCTGAGCGTGCAGGCTTTCGACAGTAACGCTGGAGCAATCTACCTGGGGCGCCAGGGCATGAGTAAGACGACGTTCGTCGGGGTGATCTACAAACTCCAGCCGGGGCAGGCAGCCACGATAAATCTGCGGGCTACCGGGACCGCCACCGCAGTGAGTGATTACTATTTGGACGCCGACACGAACGACGACGCCGGACTCTGCTCGTTTGATTGAGCTGGCTGCGATCAAATCGGCGCGGCTGGCGGGCGGCATCTAGGAGGGAAACCATGAAGCGACTGATGAACAGTGGCACAGGGAGCCAGCCCGCCCCGGCGGGCCTGCCCATGCTGTACGACCGTCCGGGCCATAGATCATGGGCAGGATGCCCATGCCACTCGCCGTGGCACGGCCGTCCCGGCCGTGGCATTCTTGGAGCGATCGTTGGCAAAGTCCTGTGCGGCAGCTTCTTGGTTTTCGTCCTCGGCTCCGGCGTCCTTCGCGCAGATATTTCCGCCGTGCAGATCCGTTCCGGGGCCACCAACCCCGCCAAATGCAGTGCCGGCGTCGGTCTGGGTGAACTGAAACTCTTCTACAACACGCTCAGCAAGAGTTTCAAGATCTGCTCCGATACGGACACCTGGGCGGACCCAGTAACCGGTTCCGGCACCACCAACTACCTGCCGAAGTTTACGGGAGCGACGACTCTGGGCGATTCGCTGCTTTCCGATGATGGGACGACCCTGACCTACGCCGGGACTGGCGGAATAAGCGTGGCAAGTTTGACGGCTACGAGCGAAAAACCATCTAACATCACTCCCGCAGCAGTCCCCGGTTCCCCAGTAGCAGGTGATTGGGGGATTCTGGCTGGAAGTCCCGATACCTTCTGGTTTTTCAATGATACCGCCGTTCAGTATGTCCTTACCAAGCCAGTTGATCTCTTTGGCAGTTCTCCCGCGGCCCTGTTAGTCACCAAGGCAGCGGGTGCGGACCCGACCACAAACAATTGCGTGAAGTGGGTGGCAGGCGGAGGTGTGGGCGATGCAGGTGCGGCGTGCGGAGGTGGCGGAACCACCCCAGACCCTACGAAGTTCGTACCGGCTTCTACTGACTTTCTTTGGAACGGTGCTACTTCCACTGCACTAATTGCGCCGTGGTTTGCTGCTGCCGCTGTCAGCGGAACTAGCATTGCTGTTACTGGAACCGCAAACCACCCTGGAATAGTGACATTGACTTCTTCGACATCAGCCAATTCGGGTTATGCCTATGCGCTTGGCACTTCCAGTTTCCTCCTCGCCGGGACGGAAGTAACAGAATTTATCTTTCAGGTCGTTACGACGGCAAATACGACTGCCCGGTTGGGATTTCAAGATAGCAATAGCAGCACCGCGCCAACAGATGGGGCTTGGGTCAACATCGCGGCGACGACCTTAGACGGGAGAACAGCTAGCAATACCACTAGCAGCACCAGCGGAACGAACTACACAATCACGGCCTCAGTTTGGTATCGCGCAAAGGTTGTAGTCAATTCGGATGCCACGCAGGTGGATTTCTACCTCTATACCTGTGCTGATGGCGTGCAGGTCTGGACGAACAATCTGAGTACGAACATTCCCACCGCAGCAGGCCGGGAAACTGGCCAGTCAGCGGTGGCGACCAATTCAGGGACAACAGCCTTGGAGTTGGTTGATTTGGATTTCATGGATGTGTACATGACGAGGACTCTGACTAGATAGGACTTCGGGAGTTGACCGGATGAAACGATTGCTTCTCATTCTTAGTTTCCTCGCGTTCTCTGTTTCGCCCGTCTACGGTGTGGTGGGCTGCGGCCCCGGCACCGACAACAGCGAATGTGGCAATGTCTGCGGTGCGGGTGAATGCGACCCTGTGCCTGGGGCTACAGAATTGACTGCCTGTGGCACTCTTTCGGGTAGCCACGACTATTATCTGTCGGGAGACGTCGGTGCTGACCAGACGGGGGTCTGCATTACTTTGCCGTTCAACCCTGGCACGGGCGTAAGTCTTGACCTGCGCGGACATACGATCCAAGGGAGATTCCAGGCTGTCGGTATCAACCACAATGGGATAATAATCTTCAACGGAACCATCCTCTGTGACGTTGCTGATCTAGCTTGCCTCAAGGTAAGTGGCAGCAGCGCCTACACCGCAAAGATGCGGTTCCATCACTTGACCGTCCATAACCAGAATGCCCCCCCAGGAACGCTTGGACTCGCCGCCGTCGGCACCGATCTGTATGGAACGTTGGAGGGTGCCAGCACCGCAGTGGAGATTGACCACATCACTGTTTCGGTTGATGCTGCGCCCAACTCTAATCGTGCGGTCGCTCTAGCTATAGGATCGAGGCTGAAAGCCGATATCCACAACAACGACCTCACCTGCACGGCTAACACGAAGGCGTGCAATCTGATCCAGTACGTCTCGGGGGCCGAAGGTTATGTAAACACACTCATTCACAACAATAAAGTTACGATTACGGGTAATACCGTTTCGGGCGGACTGCCCCGAGCTATCTACGCTGGTGGGCCAGACAGTGGTTCCGTAGGAGCACAAGGAATTCAGGTCTATTCCAACTACTGCAATGCCAATACCACGCCCACGGTTCTTGGTACGGGAGGGCGCTGCTTCCGATTCCGGCAGGTCAACGACATTCTAGTTCACGACAACGAGGTGGTGAACTGTGCGGCCACCCAAGGGTATGGCTGCTATCACTTTGCTGACCCCTCGAACGGCACATCCTACGTGGGGGACGCGCAGGCGAACATCTACAACGAAACCATTGCCTTGGACACTGGCGGCGTGGGGTTTTTCCTCATCGACGGCAATGGCTGGACCGTAAAGAACTCCACGGTGACCGGCACCCACGGCAAACTAGGAGCACTGAATACTCCAGGGCAAGCACCTCCCGGTGGGCCAGTCCCGACCAGCGCCACGTTTTGCGGGATCGCGGGGGCGGCTGGACTGGATGTGGATTCCACCGCCGCCGCCAGCACGACAGTCCACGCTTATCTCGCAGGGACTTGGGGCGGCGCAGGTACGATAGACAACATGGGGAGTTGCCCTGGGGTAGGTGGCCCTCCGGGTCTAGCAGTCTTGAGTCCGACAACGCTCACCTTTAACCCGCAAGTGGTCGGCACGACTAGTGGCGCGCAGACAATCACATTGAGCAATCCTGGCGACAATACGTTGAACATCACCAGCATCGTGGCCTCGACGACTTCCGCGCCGACAGACCCTCCGGGAGATTTTATTATCGACTCCACTACCTGTGGGGCGACGCTACCCGCAGCGGCGAGTTGCGTGGTGAAGGTGACATTCACCCCCGTTGCAGGTAGGAACCGCACGGGCAGAGTGAGATTTACGACAGACGCGGCAACCTCTCCCGATGATGTTTCAACTAGCGGGACGGGGCAGATTGTCTTGACTCTGCGGGGCGGGACGTTTCGGATAAGCAAACCAGATTGAGGCGGGCGGAGGAGAAACGATGAGGTCGGCGCTACAAGCCGTGAAAGTGGCCTTCGAGCAAGCGAATGGCGTGATTAAGAAGGCCAGGCAGCAGCCCGCAGATCTCTATCGGGCGCAATTCAATTCGCGGGTGGTCCAAGCGGCCGACCCGGAAGGGCGCGCCTGGGAAGTGGAAATCACGCGGGCGGGCGTCAATACCAGCCAGCGGCTCGAGTGGCCCCCGGAGGTTTTGCGTCGCGATGCCCAAGTGTTCGAGGGCGTGCCATCCTACGTGGACCATCTTTCGCTCGAGGAAATGAAGCAAGGCAAGGGTCGGTCGATTCAGGACCTGATTGGGTGGATTCGCCAGCCGCGCATGGGCGAGGGCGCGCTGTTGGGAACTCTGCATCTTTTGGAGCCGGAAAAGTGGGCGCCGAAATTGCGTGCTATCCAAGCCGCCCCTGAAGGCATCGGGGGAATGAGTCTGGACGTTTACTACCGCGCCGAGGCCAAGGCCGGACTGGCCCTCGGCCGGGTCATCCAGATCGTCAAAGCACTCAGCGTTGATCTGGTTTCCCGCCCGGATGGTGGCGGACGCATTCTGCGCGCCGTCGCCGGGCAAGACACCAACTTCGAAGAATTCCGCCCCGAGAAAATCGGGGCAGATCCAACCGCAGAGCTCGATCAGACTGCGAGGACACTTGGAAAGGGGACTCGGGTCCGATTTCTGGACTCCGATGGCCCCGATATATCGGGGCCTGCGATCGGAGACTCGGAACTCGGGACTCGGGTCTTAGGAGAAAAACCGATGAAGGAGAAGATCGACAGGATCCTCCAGGCCATCAGACGCTTCGATGCCGCGAAAGCCACGGCCCTCGAAGCGGAAATCAAGGACCTGGACGAGAACGAGAAATTCGAAAGGGTCATGCAGGCACTCGTAGCCATCGAACCGCCAAAGGCGGTCGAGCCCGTGAAGGTCGAGCCGGTCAAGGTGGAACCCGCACCACTCATAGCGGCGGATAAGGCCCTGCTCGAACGGGCGACGGCGAGCATCGAACAGGCCGAACAGATCCGCTGCGAGGCCGTCCTGCAAAAGGCTCTGGCGGCTTCCAGCCTGCCGGTGCCGTTGCAGGAGGAACTGACGCGGCGCTATAAGGGGAAGACGTTCAAGGTGGACGAGCTCGAGGAAGATATCAAGCAAATCCGCCAGACGTTTGCCCGAGTGGTGCCGGAAAACCGCATGGCCAGCCCCACGGTCCGCATCACCATGCAGGAAGAGGATAAGATGCAGGTCGCACTCGACCGCCTCTTCGGCTTGAAGCACGAAGTCAAGATCGAGACTGACGCCCGCGGGATCGAAAAGATCGTGCAGGGTAACGCCCTGCCGGACGGTATCCCACCGTTCCGCAGTCTGCGCCAGGCTTACACGGCCTACACCGGCGATCCGGACGTTACGGGGGAGACGAAACTCAGCCGCATCACGCAGATCTTCAACACGGCGGGTTTCCCGTACGCCCTGGCCTCGACGCTCAACCGGCTACTCCTCCGGGATTATGCTGCGGCGGATTATCGCGCGCGCGAACTCGTATCGCGCGTTACCTCCCCCAGCGACTTCCGGAGCCAGGAACGCGTCCGGGTGGGCTACTTCGGTGATCTTTCGACGGTAGGTGAGGATGAGGAGTACGAAGAAATCCCCGCCGTCACCGACGAGCGGATCACCTACGCCGTAGCGACCCGGGGCAATCTGCTCACCGTGACGCGGCGCACCATCATGAACGATGATCTGGGATTCGTCGCCGCCCAGGTGGCCAAGTTGGGGCGTTCTGCGGCACGCACCCTGGCGAAATATATCTGGTCGTTCGCCATCTCGAACGCCAGCTACGATGCCGACGGACTCGCCTGGTTCCACGCTACCCACGGCAACCTGGGGGCCACGGGTCTGTCCGGCACGATCGCGACTGACGTGACAACCCTGAATGTCGCCGACCTCGCCTTCTTCAACATGACGGAAAAGGATTCTGGCGAGAAGTTGGCGCTTTCCGGGCCGTATCTGTTGGTGGTGCCCAAGGCGATCCACGGCAAAGCCGTCGCCATCAACCAGGCGGAATACCAGGATGCGGTTTTCACCCCCAACCCCTGGTATCACGCTTTCGGGGATGACAACAGCCGGATTTTCGCTAACCCGCTCTTTGGCAGTGAGGCGGACGACTGGATTATGTTCGATGTCAGTCCGAACGTGGACCGTCTGGAAATCGGGTTCCTCCAGGGCCGGCAGAACCCGGAGTTCTTCCTGGCGGACCAGCCGACCGCGGAAGCCATGTTCCACAACGATCGCATGATCTACAAAGTGCGCCACGAATACGCCGGCGACATCTTGGATTATCGCGGGGGATACAAGGCAGTTGTCACTTAGTGACAACTGCTGGTGCTAGGTGCTAGGGGCTGGGTGCTGGGGATTTTCTCCAGCACCTAGTACCCAGAACCCAGAACCCAGGTTCTTCGATGCCCAAGGTTCTCATTGATTTTCGCACGCGGTTGGACGTCCTGCTGAAGGATGCGGCGGCGAACCTCGCCCAGGCGGATAAGGATGCGGCCCTCATGCAGGCCGCTGCGGTCTATTCTGACGACCGGGTGAACCTCGCGGTGGTGGATGTGGCGGGGGCGGGGAGTTTCGATCTGGCCTTGCCCGCGCTTTGGGAAGAGGGATTTTCGCACGTTGAAGCGATCGAGTATCCCTACCTCGCCACGAACCGGGAGCCGGAGGTCCTGGAGGACGACGAATGGATAATCTACCAGAGTCCCACCGCAAAAGTCCTGCGACTCCTGGAAGACACACCGGCCGTGGGCGAAGTCGTTCGCCTAACCTACAGTCGGCGACACAAGATCTCCAGTACCGTGGCGCTGACGATTGCCGCTTCGCCTGGCGGCGCCGTGCGCAGTAACGGTCTGACAACCATCACCACAACCACCGTACACGGCGCGGCCGCTGGAGATGTGGTGGCGATTGCTGATGTGGCCAACGCCACTTTCAACGGCCGATTTCTGGTGGTGGCTACCCCCACCACGAAGATTCTGACGTATCTCAACTCCGGCGCCGACGCCACCAGCGGCGGCGGAACGGCTACGCTCGAGAGTACGGTGCCCGATGCCGACTTCGATGCGGTCTCGAATCTCGCGGCTTCCCTAGCCTTCGACCAACTCGCGGCACTCAAAGTGCAATCGGGGGATCCCAGCATCTCCGCCGATGCGGTGGAATATCGTACCAAGAGCGATATGTATCGCTCGATGGCTAAGGAACATCTGCGACTCTACAACCAGCATCTGGGCAAAGGCGCGGAAGTGGGAGCGGCTTCGGGGACAGCTAATCTCAATGTGGATTTGAGCGTGGGTCTGGATCGGCTGACGCACCCGAGGAGGACGCAATGAAGGAGCTGCCAGTTGCCAGTAGCCAGTTGTCAGTAGGACAGGACTGGGAACTGACAATCGGCAACTGGTAACTGGAGAATGCCCAACAAGATTTTCAGCATCACGATTACCGGGGTGAAGGAGTTGGTGGCGAAGTATCCGGTGGCGGTGCGCGCCGGCGCGGAAGTGGGAATCGAGAAAGCTATTCTGCTGCTGGAAAACGCGGTGAAAACGAAGATCCAGCAGGGCCGACCGCCGCATGGTTCGACAGTGGCCACTGGAACACTTCTGGGCGCGGTGTTTAGCGAGTTGCGCGGCACCCCGGTAGAACCGTACGGTGTGGTGGCGGTCTCGCCCCCCGCCGATCGCTATGCCCTGGTGGTGGAAATGGGGCGCACGCCGGGGGCGCGCATGCCGCCACCCGAGGCGTTGATTACCTGGGTGCGGCAGAAATTGTCCACGGCCATTGGCGCCGCCGCTACGGTGACTAGCAAGAGCGGCAAGACTCATCGCTCTAAGAAATTGGCTGCCGCTGCGGAACGTGGCTTGGCCTTTGTGGTGGCCCGGTCCATCGGCAAGAAAGGATTTCCCGGCGTGCATATGTTCGAGAACGCGTTCAACGAACAGCAACAGAACGTGCAGCAAATCATTCAGGAGGAGATTCGCGGCGCGGTAGCCGCCATGGGGCGCTGAATGTTTTTACTGTCGACTGTCAACTGTGGACTGTGGACTTCCCTATGAGCCTTTCCAACATCATCTCGGCCACGGCAACCATCCTGGGAACGGTTACCGGGATCGGCACCGTACACGCCTACGAACGCTGGGCCGCCGATGAGGCCGCCTTCAAGGCGCTGTTCGTCTCGTCGGGCAAAGTAAATGGCTGGGCGATTACCCGGGAAGCGACGGCGGCGGTGGACCATGTCGGCGGGGCTTCGATGGATACGCACGACATCGTGATTCGTGGCTACTATTCGCTGGACGATTCCGCCAACACGGAGAAAATCTTTCAGGACCTCGTGGAAGCCATCCGGACCAAGTTCAACCCCAACCGGCGCCTGACGGTGAGTGGCACGGTAAATGCCCATACTTCCGACCGCATCCAGGTGCGCCCGATCCAGCATCGGACGTTTGGCGGGGTTTTGTGCCATTACTGCGAGCTGGTGCTGCGGGCGAGTGAAGTGGTGGCTGCATGACAATGCAGAATGCAGAACGCAGAATGCGGAAGGCGGAAGGCAGCGAGCGTTCTTCGCGAGTCCCGGTGCAACCGGGAAAGGCCGAGCTCCCTCAGGCGGCCGCTGGAAGGAAAGGCCGGGAGGATTTCGTGCGCTTTCGGTTGCGGGTCGAGGCGCCAGACTTTGTCTCGCTGGGTGGGCCTCGTTATTCTGGCATTTTCCGGCGTGAAGAGGGCCCCTGGGAGGCAACCCTGGGGGAATGGCGTTTTTTTTTGAACCCCTACGGATTTTTCGAGGTCATCGAGGAAAAGATTCAACCTAATGACTGACACAAACCATGCCATGCCATGCCTCGCCCCGCCAGGCCGCGCCACACCTAGCCTCGCCGGGCCGCGCCTCGCCGCGTCAAGGGTTCCAGGAACTTACCAGAAATCGTCCGAACCATCCACCCTTTTCGGGGCGGAAATCCCCAATGCCGACTTTGGCCCCGGCATCGGCGAGGACCTCCCGAATCAGGGATTCCGTGGGAAGCAACGTCTCGTCGTATTGGATGGAAAAAGTGAGTTTCCAACTATCGAGTCGCGGGCGGTATCGCATCACGCGTCCCCGTGTTGCCTTGATCACCACGGATCGCTCGTCGATCACGTAGTCGCGGATGCCGAAGTCAATCATCTCGGGAACGATGAACAGACCGCCCGAAAACGCTGGCACGGCCGAACGTCTCCCAATGCGGCGAAAGGCTGCGGCGCGCCGGATCGCGGCCTTCAAATTCTCCGCCGGGAAACCGAGATTACCGGACCGGAGTCGGTAGGCGGCGGCCTCGGCAGCCTCTTCTTTGGTCGCTCTCTGTCCAGTTCGGGTCGTTCCATTTTCAATCTGCGCCCGGGCTTCTTCGCTGAACCGATGCATCAGGATCGGGGTAATGCCGGTGATTTCAACCTTGATGGTTTTCACAACTTCACCTCGCCTTGGAAGATTTCCAGACCGCGCTCACCCAAGCGAACGCTGAACGCCCCTCGTTGCACCGGCCACTTTCGCATGGCTCGGTCGGTCAGTTGCGCAGCGACGGCGTCACGGTCGGCACGAAGGAGTGCGATCTGGTCGCGCAATTTCAGTAGTTCTATGATATCCCGCTGCTGTATTTGGCGGGGGGGCTCTAAAAGCTCTTGCAGACTTTGGGGGATTGCGATAAAAGGTTTGACAGCCATTGTTGCCTCCTCGAAGGCGACTTTGGTTAGGGGCCGTTCGGTGTCTGATCACCGGGCGGCTCCGCTTTCAGACCCGATTCTCTTCCCAGCCATCCCGCTTGTCAAGCAAAAAATGGAGGTATTCTGATGGTACCGCAACGCGTTCACGAATCAAGATTTTGCTGGTCCCCAAACCGAGAAAACCCCTACGGCACGGCGGTGATTGATGCAAAGTTCACCCATGCCACTTGGCTGACGGATTTCAATCCCGTCAAAATCGCCAATGAATTCCGCTCGAACGCGCGGGCGGCTTGGGTGGGGCAGGAATTCGCCACCACGCGCTCGAAGACGCGCCAGCGGGTCTCCTATCCGCTCAACTTCGAGCTGAGTGCCTTGCTGGCCGGGCACCTGTTCTCTTCGGTGCTGGGGAAAGTGGTGACCACGCAATTAGATGCCGGCCCGCCCGCCGCCTATCAACACATCATCACCTTGCAGGACCCGCTGATCGACGGCCTGCAATTGCCTTCCACCGGGCATTGGTTCAAGGCGGCGGAAGACCTGGGAATGAAGACGAAGGGAGCCACCTGCGCCTCGATGTCGGTGGGGTACGCCCGCGGCAACCGGATTTGTCAACTCAATTCCAACTGGCTGGGCAACGGAGATTACGTCAAAGCTGACTTAGCCACCATTCCCGCGCTCGATCTTGATGCCATCCTGGGGCCGCTATTTGAAGGCGATCTCGATATCCTCTTCGGGGCTTCCGGCTCGGAAGGCTCCATCAAAGAACGCGTGGCGGGGTTGAGTCTGTCTCTCGACAACGGCAGCGGCGCGGACGATTGGGCCTACGGGCCCGGCGGCAAACTCTTCCGGCTGAATAGCTGGGTGGGAACCCGCCAGATCGTTCCCGTGCTCAATTTCCTCGCCGACGATCCGGACGATTTCCTCACTGTCTATGAAGGCGATAGCGAACGCGGGCTGAAATTCGTCTGGGAAGGCGAAACGATCACCGGCGGCTACAAATTCAAGGTGGAAATTTACATTCCTGCCATCCATCCCAGCGATGCGGGGATCACGGAACGCGCCGGGTTGGTGGTGTGGGACTTGAATCCCGGCGGGGAAGGTGTGTTTCAGAAGGTGATCAGCAAGACCATCGACGCTGCCCCCACCGGCGCCGTGCGGGCCTCGAACGTGGTGACCATTAAGACCACGGCGGTACACGGAGCCGCCGTAGGCGATGAAGCGACGATTGCCGGGGTTACTGATGCCAGTTTCAACGGGCGGTTCTATATCGCGAGCGTGCCTACCACCACCACGTTCACTTACGCCCAGACGGCGGCGGATGCCACCAGCGGTGCCGGCACGGCGGAGATTAAAGTCGCACCTATCCGCGTGACGGTGGTGAACAAAGAACCGACGTTTTTAATAGCGTAGAGGTAGCACGGGCATCCTGCCCGTGGATAAAACCACGGCCGGGACGGCCGTGCTACAAACGGCCGGCGCGTGCTACGGTGCCGGCCAAGAAAGACCCCTGGCCTTGCTTCCAGGAGATTTGAGTAACGCGAGCCTTGCTTCTCGCGGCATTTCAAATTTCCAGATGGAGGTGAGGTAATGCAGGAAGAAGTCAGCAATCAACAATCAACAGTCAACAGTTCCGAATCCCGAACCCCGAGTCCCGAGCCCCGAGCCCCGAGTCCCCTCGACCTGTCCGCTCCGATCCGGATCGAATTCAAGCATCGCGGCATCCCTTTGGCGCACATTCTGAACCGGCCCAGCCAACGCGATTGGTTGAATTACGCCAAGGGGGTTTCCACCACCTACGAATTCGCCGGGGAAGGAATCCACGCGGAAATCTCGGGCGAGCTCGAAGCCCAAGGGAAACTCTGGCGGGCCTCGATCCGCGCTGTGGAAGGCTATGCCGGCGCCGACGGCCGGGCCATCGCCGAGGTTTATCCGGACGTCTGGCGAGAGAAGATCCCCGCCTCGCATATCGAGCTGGCCGTGCGCGCTCTGGCGGGGGTTCGGCTGAAAACCGCCGAAGATCCGGCCCTGACAAATCCCGTGGCGTTTATTCTGGATCTGGAATCCCAGGCGGTGGAACTCGAGATGGATGGTGTGGCGCATGCTCCGCTGATGCATCATTTCCGCATCCCCACTCTGAACGAATACAACAAATTCAAGCGATTGATGGCAGATTCGCGCCTAGTGGGCGGCACTCGGCATCTGAAGACCATCATGTTTTCGCGGTTGCCGGGGCTGTTTGGCCTCTACCGGGAACTGATCCAGCAGGTTGAAGGCTACACCTTCGAGGGCCGACCACTGGTAACGAAGCAGGAAATCGTGCAGTCCATGGATGGAATACATATGCAGACAGCCACGATGGCATTGTTCGAACCACCGATCGAGGCAGTGCCCGTCAGTGACCAACCTTCCTCGGAAGGAGAGGAACACTGATGTTGCGCCCAGGACAATGTCCGGAAGAAGTGAAGGCGGCTTTGCAGGCGCGGGTCATGCAAGCCTTGGGGGTGCGAGGATTTCAGACGCCGCGTCGCCCAGCTTATGGCTGCGAAGTTTGGGCGGACTTTTTGCTCGGCCTCGACCAGTTGCGCGAGTTTGGGGAAATCGAAATCACGGTGGAAGAAGCACAGGGATTGATGTTGCTGCAAGCGGTACGCGCGCAGGCGCGAAAAGAAATCTGTGAATGCCCGAAATGCGGTGCGGCAAGCCTGCGCGGTATGACCTCCTGCGCCAGAGGACACAAGTTGGAGTGAGGAACAAAGTCCAAAGTCGAAAGTTAAAAGTTGAAAGAAAGGATTTTCGACTTTCGACTTTCAACTCTTAACGGTTCTTATGCCGGACAACGAACTCAAAATCAAACTCGGCACCGACTTGAGCGAGCTCGAGGCTGGAGCCAAGCAGATGAAGTCCGCGCTGGATGGCGTCGCGTCGGGCGGCATTGCCGGGTTCGAACGGGTCCAACAGCGGGTTATCGAGTTAACCAAACAGATCGCGCAATTGCGCGGGGAACTCCTGAAAACTTCCGACCCCGCGCAACAACAGCGGTTGAATGCCGCTTTAGGCCAGGCGCAAAAGCAATTCCAGGCCGCGCGCGGCGAGATGCGCGGCATGACCATGGAATCTCGGGAGGCCAACGAAAAGGTACAAATGCTCGCGGCGAGCCTCGGTGTGCGTGTACCCGCAGGCTTGGCGCAAATCATGGCGCGTTTGCCGGGAGTCCAGGCGGCGATGGAGGTGGCTTTTGGCGCCACGATTGTGGTGGCCTTCGGCGCGGCCATCGTCGCCCTGTTTCCGAAGATCGCCGAATGGATCGACATGCTGCGTGGCGTCGAGGCCGTCAATCAGGAGATTCTGAACAAGGAAATGGAACTGGATCGATATCTCGTTGCCGGAGGCAAACCGGAGCGGACCAGGGCGATGACGACCGAGTACGAACATGTTGCGGGCCGCATCGACGAAATCAAGAAGAAACTTGTGGAATTGCAGGGGGCACCCTGGTCCCTCGGCCGACTTGAATTCGGTTTGCGCGCCGCAACCGACCTCGGCCTGACCATGGATAGGGTGAGGGCTCTGCGGATCGAGTTAGAACCGCTGCAGGTGCGGTTCGAGGAATTGAAACGGGCCGTGCCCACGGAACAATTAAAGGAATTCAATAAGGCCGCCGCGGAGGGGGCTGAACGAGCGGCGAAGGCACTCGCGTTCCAGGTGGAAACGACGCGGGAGGACTATGCGCGGCTCCTAGATTTGCAGGAAAAGGCAGTCGAGGCTGAAAAGGTTGCCGATCAGATGATCATTGCCAGTCGGCATGAGATGGCATTACAGACGAACAAGGACATGGAGGACCAGGTTCGGATCATGGAGGAACACGGGCGGGTGTTCGACGAACGAATCATCCGGCAGAGCAAGGAAGCACAAGATGCCACTAAGGAAGCCGCACGCGCGCAGGAACAGATGCTCGAAGCGACCGCCGGCAAGATTGAATCATTCATCGATCGGGTGTTCTTGACGGCGCGGTCGCTGAGCGACGTCTTCCATCAGTTCTTGATGCAGCTTCTCGGGTCGTTTGTGAAGTGGATCTCGCAGATGCTGGCCTCGTGGCTGACGGGGATCCGCCAGGCCACGGCCGGCGCCGCCGGTGGCGGGATAGCTGGCGGGGGCGGTGGTCTGCTGGGATCGTTGTTGGGCGGATTATTCGGTCTCGGGACTGGAACGCCAGCGGCGGCGGCCACAGGGGCGGCAGGGACTGCGGGTCAATCCGATTGGAACGCCCTACTGACTTTGCCTGGAGGCGGAATAATTCAGGGCGTTACCGGGCCGTTGGAGGCAGGGACGATCGGCGAAATTCCCCAGGCCGTAGGCGGCGCGGCGCAGGGGACGCTGGGGAACCTCGCCTTTCAACCGGGACAACTTGCGGCCAATCTGGCCACGATGGGTCCACTGCTAGCCATCCTCGGCGGAGCGTCCTTGATGGGGCGCGGAGGGGTAGGTAGCGGCGTGGCGGGTGGCATGCTGGCTGCCGGCGGCGCCAGTTACGCCATGTTCGGTCTGGCCGGTTTGGGTGTGCTTCCCTTGGCGATTGGGGCCTTAGTGGGCGGACTCATCGGCATGTTTCGCCGCGGTCGGCAGAAACGGAAGGCCGCCGGACTCGAGCAGGGCTTTGAATTTGCGGCGAACGATCTCTTCGAGCAATTCAAGCAATTCAAAATCGATTACGAAAGCGCTCTGAGCGGAATGCAGGCGCTGATCTCCCAGGGGCAGGAAAGCCTGACCTCGGCGGGCCTCGGCAGATGGGGCCGCCAAGGCGCGGAGAACCTGACCCGCGTTATTCAGGAAGAAATCCGAGCCTTGGAGGCCCTGCAAAAGCAACGCGAAGCGCGCGCGACGCTCATGGCGGGTATGACGATTCCGGAATTTGCTATCGGGGGAGCAGTACCGGGACTCGGCGGCGGGATCTTGGCGATCTTACATCCTGGCGAATTTGTGATGCGGCAGCAGGCGGTGGACGCGTTGGGAACAAATTTCCTGGCAGCGTTGAATCGCGCGCCGGGATTCGCGGCGGGGGGCAATGTCGGGACTCGGGACTCGGGGTTCGGGACTCGCGGCCGCGGGATCAACATTGAGAACCTGAACGTTTATCCCGAACGCGGAATGACCGATCGCGAGGCCGCGCAGATGGTGGTGCGCGGTCTGCGCCGGGCGCAAAGAGACGGAGCGCTTTAAGAACGCAGAATTCAGAATGCAGAATGCAGAATTAAGAATATGCCCGACATGACAGACCTGTTTCCGCTCGATCCTGTTTGGCCCATCGGACGGCCGTTGCAGTCGCGCAAGATGCGCGAGGAGATGGACTCGGGAAAGATATACGTCCGCTCGGAGGGGGCGGACCTGCGGGTCTTCAATCTGGCCGGACAGTGCAGTGTGGCGGACTACGAAAGCTTTCTGAATTTTTACGAAGCCCATGCTTTGTGCGGCTGCACCTTGCACGATGAAAGCTATTCCCCGGCGCAGGACTGGCAGGTGATGTTTACAGCCCCGCCGGATTTCGAGGAGTCCACCTACGATACTGTGGTGTGGAGTTGCATGTTGCGGCAGACGACCACTGCCTAGGTGCTGGGTTCTGGGTGCTAGGTGCTGGGGGTAGGAACCAGACCATGCCGAGAAAATGCGTCAGTGGCGCGGATTATCCGGTGAACTACCGCGGGGAGAAGATCCGCCTGGCCCAGATCACCACCATTCGCCTCAGCGACGGCCAGCCGATCTATCGCTACTTCGCCAACAAAGAAACCGATTATGCCGGCGAACACTATCTGCCCTGGCTGGTGATGGACCAAGCGATTCACCTGTACCGCTCGCTCCAAGTAGATGCCGGAGCGATCAAGCTCCAGAACACTGACGGACAACTCGAAGCGATGATCGTAGCCGAACGTTGGGAAGGCGCCGCAGTGCGGGTTCTCGATTATTTCACCGGCCTGGGCGAAGGGCTGACCGATGCGGCCGAACTCATCCGCGGAGTGCTCAGCAACCGCCAGGCGGGTTACACCACCATGGCTTGGGATATCGTACCCGATTGGGATCCCGGCACGCTGGAAGGCCCGCCACGGAATTACTCGCGCACTTGCACTTGGCGGTTCAAGTCGAACCAGTGCGGCTACACGACCGGCGAGGAAACCACCTGCGATAAAACCCTGGCGACCTGCACCCTGCGCGGCCGCGCGCATCGGTTCAACGGGTTCTTACAGGTAAGTTTGGACCTCCAACGTTTGTATCCCTCCACCATGCCACGCAATGGCGCTGGCGGAGCGAGAGTAGAAATAAGATGAGTTCCTGGGAAAACGCTCCCGAATGGGTGAAAGAGAGAATCGCGGCACACCGGACTGGCGATGGCGTCGGCACCCATCTGGCTGCCAAGTCGGATCTAGACAAACTGCAATTGCTCGAGGTGAAACTCGACCAACCAGCACCATTTTGTTACGGATTGCACTACGTCGCCGGCGCCCCCATCGTGCAACATACAGAGAGCGATGGGCAGACCAAACTCTTGAATGCCCAAGGCGACGGCGAATGGGATGCGTTGGTAATCTGCTGGGTAAATGGCAAGAGCATCAATGTGGCGGACACTTCACTCGTCCATTTCCATCCGGGACTCGACGGCGAGATTGGGACGGAAAGCGATCCTAGCGCGCGCAATCAACAGTTGTGCTCGTTTCTGCCCGCCGAGATTGCCAACAAAACCACCTTCAGTCGGACGGCCTACACCGCGCTCCGACTGCCTCCCGATCCTACGGCACCCTCCGCCCAATTCGATATCCGGGGAATTTATCGCACGCGCCGGGTGCGCATCTTCGATGCCGCCGGCAATCAGACGGACTACAAGTACTCCACCAACACTGCCTGGCAATTGCTCGATGCGTTCATTGCTCTCCACCTTCTTCCCGATGGCACCGTCAACCAAGCGTTAACTCCAGGCGAAAAGGCCCACGTAAATTTTGTCGCCTTTGCTCAAGCCGCGGCTGATTGTGATGTCGATATCGGCGGGGGGATCAAACGGTTTGAATCCAATGTAGCCTTCGTCGAAAAGCATAACTTGGCGGAGATGTTTGAGACCTTCGAGGCGTTGTGTCGAGGCTATGTGCGCGAGCAGGACGGCAAACTCGCCCTCTATGTGGACAAAGCCCGCGCCAGTATCTACACATTCGCTGCCGACCAGATTCGCGCTTGGAGTCTGGCTACCAGCGCCCAAGATCTACGCGGGCAGGTGAACCGTCTAGTGGTGAAGATCCGCGATACCGAATCGGGCGGCGCCGACCACAGCAAGGACTTTGCCCCCTGGACGAAGACCCTCGACGCGCAAACGCATCAAGACCAGGTCGGGCGGATCATCAAAAAGGAAGTGGACTTCGGCGCTAACACCTGCGAACGGGCCGAACGGGTAGGTTGGTACTGGCTGAACCGGGCGCTTTTGGAGAACCAATGTCGGCTTTTTTCCACGCTCGATGCGGGCAAACTCCTGCCAGGCGATCACGTCGTCGGCCCCCGAGATCATAGTTATTCCGCCACGCGCGAGTTCGAGATTCTGGAAGCCACCGACGAGCCTGACGGCAACCGCGAGTTCTTCCTCCAGGAGTACGATGCTAACCTCTTTTCCGATTCTGCGGAGGCACAACAGGCCGTGGAATCTCCCAACGTGATCACCGACCGGTTCGAGTCCGGAGCGCTTTTGCCCGTGGAATGGTTTGGCGCCGTCGGCGGAGGCAAAGCCAGCTTCGATGGGGAACTGACCGCCAGTTCCGACATCCTCACCTGCGACAGTGGGCCTTTCAAAGCAGAAGACGTAGGCAAGCGCATCTGGGTCGAAGGAGCCATCACGGGCGGCAGCGATCTCTACCAGCTTTACACTACCATTGCCGCCTACATCACCTCGACCCAAGTGCAATTGACCGCCGCCAGCGAGGAGACGGTGGCGCACGCTGAAGTCTATTGGGGCTGGACGGATGATGCCGCCGCCATCCAGGCCGCCATCAACGCCTGCACGCGCGAGCATCCCGGCATCCGCTTTCGCGGCGGAGTTTACGGGCGCAGCGCGGCGCTCACTTACAACGAATACGTGCGGCACATCCACGGTGTGGGTATCGATTCCAGCATTCTCCTGGCCGACACGCCCGCGATCACCGCCAGCGCCCTCCATTTCGTCGATCCCGAAGACTTGATCCTCGAACGCCTCACCTTCCGCGGCCCCGGGATTAACGCCGTGGGTGGCGGCAAACTAAACTTCACCCGGCTGAACAACAGCAACATTCCCGGACTCATTCTGCGCCAGGTCAGCCTGCGCGGGATCGCCGACTCCGCCATCTTCGTCAACACCCCGATTACCAGCGTGTTCTCGCAGGTGCTGATGAAGTATTTCGCCGGGAACGGCCTGCACCTCTACGCCGGGGGGACGAGCGTCAAGGTGGCCAATTGCTATGCCATCACCGGAACGAAGTCCGGCTTTTACCTCGATGGCATGGCCTATTGCGGGCTCGAAGAATGCGCGGCAGAAGTGGTCGGCATCGGCTATGAAATCATAAACAGCTTCAACATTACCGCGAAAAGCTGCGGGGCGGAATCACAAGTCAATCGTTCGACGGGCTGGCCCGGCCATGGCTGGAAGATTGATGGGGGCGAAGAAATCATGCTGCTTGGTTGCTACTCGCGCGACCTGCCGCAAGTTAGCAACCGGCACGTTCTGGTCACCGGGTCGGCCAAACGGGTGATCGTAGACCATTTCCGGCGCTTGAACGATCCGGTGACTCCCACCTATGCCATCGAGATCGAGGCAGGGTGCGAAAACGTCACCATCCATAACCCCAACTTCCCCCAAGCCGAGCTGCTCAATAACGGCACGCGTTGCGGTTTCCAGACCGGCTTCGGACCTAAAGAACAGGCGATCGGCGTCACTAGTGATCCTTCCACCACCAGCACCACGCCGGTGCTCCTTACCGATATGCAGAAAGTGGTGATTACCACGGGAAACAAGGTGCTGCTGTCTTTTTCCTGTTCCTGCAAAAACAGCGATCCCTCGGCCGATAATTTCTTCGAGATCTGGCGCGATGGCGCGCGCATCTCGACCGTGGCCAAAATACCTTCGCCGATTGCCAATCAGGTGGTCTCCACGGGCCTGGTCTGGACCGACTGGCCCGGCGCCGGGGAGCATACCTACGAGGTGCGTTGGTATGTCAACGCCGGCACCGGCGTCTGCGACGGCACGAACCGGGCCCTGCAAGTCGGGGAGGTGGCATTTTGAGATACCGATTTCCGCAACCGCAGATGGTCGGAGAACTTGGGCGGCAGATTGCCCTCGATGAACTTGAATTGGCCTGCCTTTCGTTTAATTTCGAGCCGGAACGCTCGGATCGCCAAGTGGCGATTCTCTCCATCGTCCTGGTCCATCGGGCCAGCGGCTACAAAGTTTCCATCAAATATGACGATACCGCGGATGCGCTGGAATTCTGGCGCGAGATCAATGCGGGCGAGGCCTTAACGCGCCGGGTCTTGCGGAAATTGCAAGAAGACGGGAAATTGCCGGTGGGCGAGATCGTGGCCTAGGAGGATTGCATCGTGGAGCGACATCGAGAATCGAAAAGCGAAAAGCGAAAAGCGAAACTATTGTGGCTGTTCCTGTTCTTGCTGTCCCCTATCCCCTGTCCCCTGTCCCCTGTTCTTCACGCCCAGCAGCCCACTTCCACCGCGCCGCTCTTCGAAGTGAATTCGCACTACCTCGGCGGGCGCACCTGGGCGGACTACAAAGCCAGCGCAGGCACGGGGCTCACGCTCAACATCGCCGCCGGGACGGCCTTCTGTGGGAGTCCGCCAGCGCGAGTCGTCTATGCCGGGGGCACGCTGACATTGACCGCCAGTCAGACGAACTACGTCTATCTCGATCCGGCGGCCACCTGCGCTCCCGCGTTCAACATTACGGGATTTGCCGTGGGCCAGATTCCCCTGGCCAAAGTGGTAACTGGAGCCTCGACGATCACCACAGTCACCGATGTGCGCACCTGGTTTTTCCCCTTATCCTGCGTGATGAGTGCGACAGGTGCGATTCAGTGCTCAGCCCTGGGCACGGATCAGAACATCACACTCACGCCCAGCGGGACGGGCTATACGCTACTGAACGGCAACGTCGGCATCGGGACGACGATGCCGGCAGTGAAGCTGGAAGTCCAAGGGGACACTACTTGGGGCTCCGAAACTGGCCCACTCGTTGTTGCGAGTGCGACCACACCAACGAAAAGAGTCCATATCGGTTTCGATGACGGGAACAACGTCGCTTTTATCAGCGCTATACACTCGGGAGCTGGCTGGGCAAATCTTAGTTTGCAACGGGGCGCTGGCAACATCGGCATCGGGAAAACGCCCGGCGCAAACGCCAACCTTGACGTGGCGAAGTCTGCTGTCTTTGGTCTGAACACTGTCAGTTTTTCTGCCACGCCGACTTTCGATGCCTCGCTCGGCAACACGCAGAAGATCACGCTCACGGACAACGTGACCAGCTCGACGCTCTCGAATGCCACGGCGGGCGAGACCGTCAACTTCATCATCTGCCAGGACGCGACGGGCAGCCGCACCTTCGTCTGGCCCACCAACGTCTTGGGCGGCATGACCATCGGCGCGACGCTTTCCAAGTGCAGCGCGCAGAACTTCATCTTCGACGGCACCAACGCCTACGCCTTGAGCGCCGGCGTGACGAATATGTGAGGAGAAAATCTTTGAAGCGAGGTGAAACATGAGTCAGATGTCTGATTTCCTGGAAGTGGCGTTGATTAAGCACCTGTTTCGCACGGGTTCCTACGCCAAGCCAACCGACCTGTTGGTGGCTTTGTACACCGTAACCCCGAGTGA
>Ga0315288_10000649_pt1 | contig 43804 bp, 84 predicted proteins | sample YL17G11_20_MG_FD_203454 | JGI IMG/M metagenome (GOLD analysis project Ga0315288, IMG submission 203454) | Sediment microbial communities from Yellowstone Lake, YNP, Wyoming, USA - YL17G11_20 | ecosystem: Environmental > Aquatic > Freshwater > Lake > Sediment | place: USA: Wyoming | collected... | reverse complement strand
ATCTTTATATCTATGTTTTATATTTATTCTCATTATCCCACATTTAGTCTATACCTTTCAGGCATTAATTTAATTCTTGCGATTACTATTTCTTTAATTTGTTCTCTTTGTTCTTTGGTGTAATCATCTGGATATTTTCTATCTTCTAATGATATATTATTTTGTGTTACCATTATTTATTTACACATAATTTATATTCATCAAAATCTTTTGAATTTAATAAACAATCTTTTATTCTTTTATTTTCATCTTCTAAAAGAATTACTTTTTCTTTTAATTCATCAATTAAAATTCTGTTATTCATAACTACTTGGAAAATATCTGTTTTATTTAGTATATACTGAATAGGTCTATTATAATCTATCCAGTCTTGGCAAATTTCTGTCTTATTTTCAATTCTACATTCATATATCATATAAGGATATTCATCCCAAATATCTGTAATAAATTCTTTGTCTAACATATAAATAGAATTTAATTTTCCATCACTTCCTATTATAGAACTTGAAGCTGGTAATTTATTTAAAAAATCCCTGTTATAATTCTCTATGCTTGGAGAAAATGTAAATAAAGTCCCATTAATACTTACATCCCCCTGAACCTGTAATCTGCTTGAGCCATTTCCTCCTGAAAAGGAAGAATTTCTTCCAATAATAACATATCCACCATTCTTGACTAAAATAATATTTCCATATGTTAGCCCTGAGCCTGTTGTTATTTCTATGTCTCCACCTGCTCCATTTGTTCCGGGTCCGATTCCACCGTTTCCTGATGTAAGATAAATTATTCCGCCTCTTCCACCTGTTTCTGTGGGCAATGCAAGTCCTCCGTTTCCAGCCAATATTTTAAAGTCTGCTCCTGCTCCGCCTGTAAACACTCCGGGTGGACCTGAACCAGAACTGCCGCCTGTTCCTGCTTTGTTGACATAAAAAACATCAGGAGCGTCTTGCCTGTCAACAGTTGCATCAGGACTGTTTAATTGGGTTTGCCCATAAACTGCAAATCCGCCTGTATCCTCTGAACCCAGACTTTGCGAGCGTGCTGATATCCATTGGTCTGATTGCAGTCTTAGTTGCCCGTCTCCGTCTGAATAAATGTATAAGGCACTGTCCCTGAATTGAATTGCATTGCTTGAACTTAATGCAAGTGTTGTTCCATTAAAAGTAAGCACTGAACTATCTGTAAGCTGTCCGCTTGTTGTAACATAAACAACTCTTCCTGATGTCAAACCAGTATCAGTTATATTTGAAAATCTGCCTATTCCAGTTGTATTAAAATTCCCGCTTCCATTAAAATTATTTGTTGTGAAATTATATTGGGCATAACCATTTAAAGCAGTTGCATTCCAAGATGAATTATCTCCAGTTATTCCAGTTAATAAACTTCCATCACCTATAAAATAATCAGCACTAATATTATATCCAGAATTATTTAAATTTTGATTCATATGAAAACTATAAGGGTCTACTTCTTCTCCACTTGGAGTTCCAAAACCTTTACTTATTGCAATCCAGTCTACATAATATTTATTTCCAGTATTTCCTTTTGTTGCTTTGTATATTCTCATTTGTGCTACTCCATTACTTACATGTTCTGCACTATCAAAAACTGGTTGAGTAATTGTAGCAAAAGTTAAACTTTGAGCAACTGCTGGATAATCTTCCCAAATACTTGTATCATAATTCCACATTTGAATAATTGGATAAGCACCAGATAATCCACTTGCTGTTTTATATCTCATTACTCCTTGATTAAAACTTGTTATATTTGTAAAATTAATTCTTAAATCTAAACCTGGTGTTGCAGAAACTTCTGAAAAATTAAAAGTAACTCCATCATATTTTCCATCTTGATGATTAGTGTCTGCTAATGTTCCTCCATCTATTGTTCCAGCAATAGCTACACTTTGAGTTGCATTATAATAAATAGTAGATAATTTAGAACTATTAAAATTAAAAGCATTTGAACTATTTTTATTAATCCAAATTTCATCTGAAGTGTAATTTATTATATTTGAATTAAGAGCAAGAGTTGAAATATTTATTCCATTATAATATTGTGCAGTTACATTTCCTGTAAAGTTTCCATTACCTGAAGTTCCATTTAGAATTATTTTATTATTTAAATTTACTGTACGAGATAACCATAAGTCTCTAAATCTTGAGTTACTTTTGCCTAAATCAATTAACATATCTCCATATTCATTATTACTTGGAGAAAAATCACCAGTAAAAGTTTCATAAACAGTATCATTACCAGTTCCTGTAAAATAAATCCACCCTTCTATACCAGCCAAATCATCTACACCAAATCTTAATTCATTTGATGCTACATCATTCGTAAAAGCATAAATTCCCCTTCCCCACAATAAATTATTTGTTATAATTTGTCCTATATGTGTATATCCTGCTTTATTTATCCAATCAAGATTAGATATATTTTTATTATTTAAATCAACATTCCCCGTAGCCCCAGTATAAGGAACATAATTACTTAAATTTGAATTAAGAGCAAGAGTTGAAATATTAACTCCATTAATCATTCCATCAATAGTTAAGTTTTCTGTTAAATGTAAATTATAACCATCTGCATTTTCAAAAGATATATTTTGAACATATAAATATCTCCATCTACTTGCACCACTTCCTAAATCATAAGTTAATGTTGCTAAGGGATATGTATTATTTAAATAAGAATAACCATTTACAGTTAAATTTCCTTTTAAATTAGAAGTACCATAAACTTCAAAATTATTATCTACATATACATCTCCAGAAAACTCTTGTGAAGCTCCAGACCAATACCAAGGGTCACCATTCATATCTATACCTCCAACTGTTCCTACCAGATAAGCAAAGTATCCAGTATAACCATTTGCATTTACATCTCCTCCTGAAATTTCATCATAAGTAATATCACTTACAGCACATTTTACTCCTTCAGGTGTAGACCAACAAGTTGCATTATCACAAGTAAGTGAATGATTTGAAGTATAATTTAAAATTATTTCTGTATAGTTTATTGGTTTACTTGGAATATTCACACTTAAAGCTAAGATAGTAGTTAAACTAAGCAAACTTACAATAATTAAAATTAATTGTTTTTTCATATAAACATTGCATTTCGGATACCCATGCATTCATGCTTGGGAGGATAAATGCCTCCAAAATTTAGTATATAAATATTTAAATAGTCTTGTTTTTTAATATTATTATGATGTTGGTTAGAAGTATTCCTATTAAGTTGAAAGTTAATGATTTGATTATCAAAACTATTGAACTCTACAAGCAGGGACTCCAACTCTGTATTGATAAAGCTTGGGAGATGAGAATCAGAAATAATATCAAACTCCACCCTTTTGTTTACTCTGATTTGAGAACTCTTGGACTTCCTGCTCAACTTTCTATCTCTTGTATTAAACAAGCTTGTGGGATGATTAAGAAAGCCGAGAACAAACCATTTATTAAATTCTGTTCCATTAGATACAATTCTCCAAGAAGTTTTTCCTTCAAGAATAATGTTTTGAGTATTTCTACAATTAAAGGCAGAGTTAAGATTCCTATAAAAATTCCCTATTATGCTTTGAAATATTTTAACTGGAAGATTGTTGAAAGTCTTTTGAAAGTTGATGACAAAAATAGGATGTTCTTTATTTTCACATTCACCGCAGAAAGCTCTTGGACTTCTAACCAACATTTCGAAGTTCTTGGAGTGGACTGCGGTGTCAATAAAATTGCAGTCACTTCCAACAATAAATTCTATGGAAAGGATTTTAAAAATCTTAGAATCAAGCATGATAAACTTATTGCTCAACTTCAATCTAAATGCACGAAGTCTGCCAAGAGAAAGCTTAAAACTATTTCTGGTAGATGGAGAAAGTTTATGAGATTGAAAAATCATGAAATCAGCAAGAGAATTGTTGGTGGATTGAATGAAGGAGATGTTGTTGTTATGGAAGATTTGATTGGCATCAGAACAACAGCTAAATATAATAAATGGATTCACAAGTGGGCTTTTAGACAGCTTCAATTCTTTATTGAATACAAGGCTCTCGCTAAAGGAATTAGGGTTGTTTATATCAATCCCGCTTACACATCTAAGACTTGTAATCGGTGTAATTCTTTGAATACCAAGAGGCATTCTGGTTTCTTTGAGTGTTTGAATTGTGGTTTCCATTGTGATTGTGACCTTCAAGCTAGTCGAAATATAGCAAAACGCTATCAGCGTAACATCTTTGCTGGGCATACTATAACAATGCCTCATATCTCAACTGATGAACATGAAAGCTCTTTTAGAGCAATTGAATGTGAAGTTAGGGATAAATACCCCTGCCTTTAGGCAGTGGGAATATGTTATTTGTATCTGGAACCGAACCATCTTGTTGGATTTAGCAGAGATTTTTCTCTCATAGGTTGATTTACATTAACATTTACTCCATTTGGATTTATCTGTTCAGATTGATTTATTTGATAATTTGAATGTGCTATCTCTCTTTCTTTTCCACCTAATGCACGATTATAAGCAGAGTGTACTATATCTATCATTTCCCTCATTAACATTGGATAATTTTTTCTTTTTTCTAAATTATCTTTCCATCCAAATACTTCATATTTCATAAAGAATAAATCAGATAGTTCCTTTCCAAAATCATAAATTTTAAATTGTATTTCTTCTAAAGAATAATTAGATAATATTGTATTTCTATTTACATACATAGATAAAATTCTCATAACTTCTTGTATTCCATAATTGTTTAAAATCTGTTCATCTTCTTGTTCTGGAGATTTCCAAATTATATTTCCTTCTTTGAATACTAATTTATCTCCTCTTAAAACATGTTCTGCTCTTTCCATAATCTCGCTTAAATCTAAAGTCCATCTCATTATATTTTCATCTGGTTTGCTTATTATTGAACTTGGAGGAGAGAACCTTCTTGGGTCTAATTGATTTTGTGTCTGGTTATAACTATTACTTAATTTATTTCTTGTTTCTTCTATTTCTATTTCTTTCATAGCTTCATTTATTTCTGTATCATTAAAACCCATTACTTTTAATTCTGTTAATGTTTCTTGACTTATCATGCTATCATTCCTCTTGTTAATTTAGCTATTTGAATAGATTTTACTTCTTCTGGAGAACTTAATCGTTTGCCTCTTTTTTGAACTATCCTAAAAATATCTTTTTCTCCTTTGGTTATTCCTGCCCTAAAATCTTTGTCTGACATAATTAATCCTTTAAGACTTACTCTCTTTCCTTTTTTGGTTATATATCCACTTGCCCTTAATTCTGTTTTTAATACATCTTTTAAGAAATCTCCTGCAATATCCAAATTCTCAAACTTTCCTATGTTAATCTCTTTTCCAGCTTTTTTAGTGTATACTTTATAATCGTTTCTTAATATATCTTTCATTAATTCCTTTGAGTCAATATCAAATGTAAATGGAATTATTGGAACTTTTGGAGGTTTGTAAGGTGGTTGTCTATTGATTCTTGCTCTTGTGGTTATATTTGTTTTTAATATACTTTTTAATAATTGTTTTTCTGATTGTTTTGTTTTTAATGCTTCTTTAAGTTTTTGTCTTTCCTGCAATCCTGTTTTTAATTTTGTTAATACTTTTTCTTTTAATAATTCTTCTTCAAGATTTTTTAGATTTTCTAAGTTCTGTTCTTTAAGTTTTGTTCTTGGTTCTTGTTTTAATTTAGTTACTTGGCTTGAAATATCCAAATTTTTTAATGAACCAAATCTTGTTTCACTTACTCCTAAATCTCCAAATCTACTTTCTGTTTGAGATTTGTATTGTGATTTTCCTGTTAAATCTAAGAATTTTGTTTCTCCTAAGTGTGTTTCCTTTAAAATATCTTTAGTTGCTAATTTTGTTAATTGATTATCCAGAATGTTACTTTCTTTTATTATATTTTTAATCTCGCTTACTCTTTCTATTTTTGGCTTTACTTTTATTTTGCTAATTGCTGAAACTGAAATGTCTTTAATTATGTTTTTTGTTTCTAATTCTTGTGGAGTTCCATAGATACTTCTTAATGATTTAATTATCTCATCTGAATTTTTAATAATATCCGCTTCTATATCTGCTTTTGGTCTAATTTGCTTAATTTTCTTTATTATTTGTTCTTTGGCTTTTATTCCATATATTTCACCCAAGTCTACTGAAATCTTTAATGGTTTTCCTGTTTCAGATTCTACAAAAACTAAACCTGTTTCTTCTGTTAGCATTCTCTTTTTCGGGATTACTTGTCTTGTTATTGATTTTTCTGCATATAATTCTATTGGAGTTTTTTTAAATACTTCAAAGTCTAATGGTTCGCTTATATATTTTGGGCTTACTTTTTTAATTTTAAATCCTTCTGCTAAATCTTTAGATATTATATCTGATTGTTTTGCATTTATTTCTAATATTTTAATTGGACTTTTTCCTCCCTCTTGAACAAATTTTCTACCAGCATAACCTTTTGCTCTTTCTATATCTTTTGTTACCCATCCTTCAAATCCTTTGTTCATAATATCTTTTACATTTTGTTCTGTTGTTCCATGATAAAGTTTAATTCCTTTTCTTCCTATTAATCTTTCTTCTTCTGCAATTTTTTTAATTCCAGAAATAGTTTCATAGTCTTTTGTTAATTTTCCTGCCTTGCTTAATTTTGTAAATGCAATATCTCCTTTTAATATTGCTTCTGATTCTTTAGTATATAATTTTATTAATTCTAAATCTCCTTTGGTTCCATAAAGTTCTCCAGTAACATCAACATATTTAACCCTGCCTAATCCTCCTCTTGTTTTTATTCCTAATAATTTATCTACATCATAAACATCTAATTTTTCTGTTACTGCTCCTTTGATTTTTACTACTGGCTTTTCTAAAAGATTACTTGTATAAACTTCTATGTCTGCAAAGTCTTTAGTTAAGTCTGAACTCTTTAATTTATATTCTATTCGTTTGGGTGCAGTATATCTAAGTATTTTTTTAATTTCAGATTCACTTAATCCTGTTGATTTTAAACTTTTTGTTGCTTTATAATATCCTTCTAAATCTTCATAAGGCACACCTTCATATATTGGAACTTTTTTAAATGGATGTAATATATTTCTTTGACTTACTATTGTTCTTTTTCCTGCTAATAATTCTTCATCAATATAACTTGCTTTTTGAATATTTTTGCTTAAAGTATTTCCATAAACATCTGTTAATTCTTCGGTTCTTAATACTTTAGAAATCTTTGGAATTTTCTCTCCAGTTTTTAATTTTGGGCTTATTAATATTTCTTCTGTTGTAAGACTTGGTTGTTTCCATTTCTTATAACCTACATAACCTGTTACTCCTGCTATTGCTCCTAATTCTGCACCTGCAACTAATTTTTCAGATATTGTATATTTTGGTGATAATATTTCATAAGCTGTCTTTGGAACTCTATAACCATAAATGTAAGCCATAGTTAATTTAGGCAATAAAGTCATAGCTTCATATCCAGCACCAACTACAACAGAACCTTTAATTAATTTTTTATAAGTTAAATCTTCTGAAAATTCTCCTAATTTTTCAGTTCCATATAATGCTCCATACTTTCCAATAGACAAAGCTTTATCAATGAAATTCTTGTCTGAATAAAATTCCTTTTCTTGTTTTAATTGTTGTTTTCTATGTTCTTCTTCGTATGCTTTTGAATATTCTTCACTTGATTTTTTATAAAATTCTGATTGCTCAAATTCTTTAATTGCTTGTTCTTCTGTTATTTCTCCCTTGCTTATTTTCTCTCCATAAATCTTACTTAATTCTTCTGAAACATATTCAAATTTGGGTTCAAGAGTTTTTTCTGTTTCTACTTTTGAAATTGATTCTATTGTTCCAAATTCTTTTTCAAATTTCTTTTGGGATTGTTCTTTTACTTCTTTTCCTACATCTTTGAAGGAAGTATCTATTGAACCTCTGCCTAAAACAAATATTGGAATCTTAACTCCTTGTTCTAATTGTTTATCTATATAAGAACCTATTTTTGTTTCTTTAATCTTTGGAATAATCTTTTCTTTTGTTTCTGTAACTATCTCTTTTACTTTTAATCCACTAGTTCCTCCAGTAATTGTAAATAAAGGAACTTCTAAATTACTTATTTTTTCTTTAGTCCAATCAAATCCCTTTCCTAAATTTTCTTTTCCAAAATAATATAAATCTTTTCCACCTTCATATAAATTTTTAATATCTAATTTTTTAACTTCTTCAATTACCTTTTTGCCTTGTGGTGTTAATCCTTTTTCAAAAAAGTTTTTGGGTTCTTCTTTAACTTTTGCCTGTTCAAGCCATATTCTTTGTCTGACAACTTCATTCCTTTTATCTTCAGTAGTCCTATAACTTGGTTCTCCTTCAAAAGTCATTACTCCTGTTTTTCTTGGAACTTTAGTTAATTGAGTTGTTGTTCCATATTTATAATAATCTTTTATTGCTTTTACTTCTGATTCGTATTGTTGTTTTGATATATTTCTTTTTTGATAATCTTTATATGCCTCGTCTATTTCTCTTTGTCTTGCATAGTTTAAATCTATAATTTTTGCTTGAGAAACTTGTAATTCTATTTTTGTTGGTTCTATTACTTTTAAACTTGTAATTGGTTTATTTATTAGCTTGTCATAATCTTCTATCTTGACTGATTGTTTTAATTTTCCTGATTCTACTCCAATAACTTTCCCAGACTTATCAAGAATTAATTTTTCTGTTGGATAATTTTTTTTAAAATCTTCTATTTGTTTTTTCTGTTCTTCTAATTGCTTAATATAATTTTGTCTTGCTTCTAAATTTTGTTTGTATAGAAATATCTCTTTTGTATCTGAAGATGGAACTCCTTGTTTAATCCATTCTTTAGCTATCTTTTTTTGTAAGGGGTCGCCGAAACCAGCAACAGCCCAAAGTTTACCTTTTTGATAAGCTTTTCTTACAGATTCTAAGGCATTATTATAATCTTCTATGCTTTTTCTTTGTGCTTCATATTCGGCTAATTGCCTATTATATTCTTCTAATTCTTTATCATATTCTTCGCTTATACTTTCTTGACTCGTTTGTGATATAGGTTTCTTTATTCCTAATTGCTGTTCAAATTTCATATAACCCTCATGTTACAAATGTTACGAATTAAAATTATTTAAAGTTAATACGTCTTAAATATGTCTATAATCCGTATTTAATACATATAAGATATAAAAAGTATAACTAATATATTATTTAGTTACTATGGCATTCAAAGATAATGAAGATACATCAACAGAAAAATGGAATACTGCCAAAACTTATTCAGCGTTAATGATTATGAAAAATCTATTTGCCTGTGATGTTTATATTATTACTGCAAAGTATGGTAGTGATGATATAAATAATAGTTTAATGATGAGATTTGAAGAAAAAACTATGGCAAGACTTGAAGCAATCAGACGGCTTAGAGATACATTAGAATTAATATTTAAAAATACTGTAAAATTTCTAAAGACTAAAGATGAAAAAACTTTTGAAAGATTAAGAAAGATTTTAATTGAAGTAGATAATGTTCTTAATGGAGTTAATATTATTGAAATAAATCAAGGAACAAAGGAACAGATAATCAAGATAAACGAACAGCATTTTGACTTATGCTTAAAAACTATGATGAAAATTAATGAAGATTTAATTGAACCACTTAATAATGCTGGATTGATATTTAAAGAAACAGAAGAATATGACTTGGAAGAAATAAAACGCCAGATTATAGAAGGGGGTTAAATGGCAAGAATAATCTGGGATTTAAAAGATATTATGGAAGTTATATTTGGATGTCTTTTGAATAAATATGATTGTGTAATTTATGTTGATGGGAAGCGTGGACTTGGAAAATCTACTTTAGCTTTTAAGATTGCTTCTCGTATGCCTAAATTTAATCCTAAAAAAGATATAGTATTCACAAGAGATGATGTAAATAAACATCTTCATAATAAATTTTATTCAGTAATCTTTGCAGATGAATTTGTTAATGTAGCACATAACCGTGATTTCTATTTACAAGACCAAAAAGATTTAATTAAACAGCTTAATATGTATCGTGACCATTATAATTTATTTATTGGATGTATTCCTTTTTTTATGAGATTAGATGTTCAGATGTTAGAACTCTGCAAGATTAGATTAACTTGTATCAAGAGAGGAATTGCACTTGTTCAGGTTCAGTTAGGAAGTCTATATTCAAATGACCCATGGGATATTAAAAATAATTTAAGAATTGAATCAAAATATATTAGCCGTGGCAAACGCCCTCCTTATCATAAGCTTACTACTTATCGTGGAGTCTTATATTTTTCTGATTTAACAAAAGAACAAAGAAAGTTATATGAACAAATTAAGAATGAGAAACGTGGTTATATTATGCAAGACAAAGAAGAATTAAATAATAAGAATAAAGAAGATAATAAGCTTAAAGAAGTTTATCAATTACTTATTAATGGACATATAAAGACTTTGGATGATTTTATCATTTGTTGCAATACTTTAAAGATTAAATATGACTATGGCAGAAGAAAGATAAATACTCTCTTAAAGGATAATGGAATGTATAACAAGACACTTAAGGACTTTATTAAACTAGAGGAGAAGGTTAAGGTTAAAGAGATTAAACAAAAGGAGGTATTACCACAGATTATAATTACTGATAGGTTCAAAAGCTAAAACATTTAATCTTTGCTAACAAGTTTCTGCATTCGTTATACCGAATTGCTAAAAGTTTTAGTCTTTGCTTAAAAGTTCTTGCTTTCGGTATACCGATTACCTCTCTCTTATAGTAATAATTTAATCCAAAACTTAAAAATATTTTACCAAACAATAGGGATTAAGCCATAATAAAACAAAGTAAGGTTTGTTTCACCATATAATAATTTAAAAAAAATCCCCAAGCCAAAGTAAATTTAAGATTAAAATGATAACCATAAATGAAAAAGACTTTGTAAACTGGATGAATATAAAAGGTTTATCTGAAAGAACTAAGCATGAATATCTTGCTTACCTAAATAAATGCCCTTATCAAGAACTTAACCAGAAAGATATTAACACCTATCTTAGTGTTTATTCTAATCCCCCGGCCAAAGCTCTACTTAGAAACTTGCTTATTTATATTCAGACTAATGATTTTGACAAGGAAATTAAGTTAAAGGCACAAGAGATTTTTATAAGTATTCCAAGACAAACAGGTAAGAAAAAGAAGTCTATACAATCTTATCTTAGTTATGATGAAGTTTTAGCTCTTGCTAATGGAATGAAAAAAGATAGGGATAGATTAATAGTCTTGTTTTTGTTTACTACTGGGCTTAGACTTAATGAATTTATTGAACTTACTTATTCAAGCTTTAATTTTAAAGAGTGGTTAAATAATCCTAAAGATACTGGAAAATGTAGGTTTATAGGTAAGGGAAACAAAGAAGCAGTTATTAGTATTGAACCAGAGATAATGGGATTAATTGTTAAATACATAAATGAATCTAATGGTAGAGGCAAAACTGAAAGAGTCTTTAAGATTAGTAAATCTGGACTTGCTAAGATTCTTAGAATAAATAGCTTAAAAATACTTGGTAAGAAGATTCATCCACATACTCTTAGGCATAGCATGGCAACTTTTTTATTATCTCGTGGATTAGATGTTATTGATGTAAAAGAACTACTTAGGCATGAAAGTTTGACCTCAACGCAAGTTTATCTTCATGTTAATCAGGAAGAATTAAAAAAGAAAAAATCAAATGCTTTTAATGTGTAATTTACAATAATATTTTTCGTTTACAATATATTTTGCCCTTTTCTTGCAACCAATTATTTGACATCTTTTTTTAAATTCATAATGACTTCTTTTACTATTCCCTAAATGTCCTATTCCTTTAGCCATCAGATTTCTATTAACTCCTCAATATTTTTTATTCTATAAAATACATAAAAATAACCTGAATTTGTTATTGAAAGTAATTTCCAATTAACTCCATATTTTATATTCATTTCATCAATAAAATTACATACTTTGGTTGGTGTTTCTAATTGTATAAATTGTGTTTTCATATTTTAAGTTTTTGACAAATATATCCTGCTTTCTCACATAGACTGCATGGATTTGATTTGAGTAAATTTAAGTTATGTCCTACATAGTAAAAAATTAAGACTCCTAAAACAATTAAAACAATAATCAGGGCTAATGTTAAAATATTTCCATAAAAATATCTAACTCTGTCATATTTACTATTAAACTTAAACCACTTTTCTCCTTCTATTTCTTTCCATTCTGGCTTAATCATTTTTTACAATCTTTATATAGCCCTCCTAAATAGAGCAGATTCAATATTTGTTACTCTTGTATTTAAATCAATTATTGAATTAACTATCTGGTCGCCAGTTATTTTTTTAGGTTCTTCCTTTTCTTCAGCTTTTTCTGGTTCTTCTATTTCTTCTGATTCTTCTTCTGTTTCTTCTTCTGTTTCAGCTTCTTCTTTAGTTTCTTGTTTCTTTGCTTTCTGCATGGCTTCAAGTTTTTCTTTCAGAGCTTTGTAAGATTCTTTATCTTCTTTCATTTTTCCCTCCTTTCTAATTCTTTTAAAACTTTATTTTTTCTCATGTTAGTTTGTTCTATTTCTTTCTTTATTAATCTCTTTGATTTGATTAATGATTTAAGAATAGCTTTTACTTTAAATTTTTTGTCTATTAATATTTTGCTTAATTGTTCTTCAGTATAACCTTTCTTTAATCCATCTTTTATCCAGTCTACTAAATCTTTGTTTCCTAATTTGTCTAATAACATCTTAATATTTCGTTTTATGCTCCAACAAATTAAATAAATTATTCCTATTATTCCTGCAAGAGCAAAACCATAAATAATCATATCAATTAGATAACCCATCAGACAGTTCCTCCTGTTCCTACAATATTATTAAATGCCTGTATATATCCATTCATTGCGTCAATTAAACTTTTTAAACTTCCCATAACTTTGTTTAACTGCCAGAAGAAAATTACCATGCAGACTACTATTATCATGAAAGCTAATATATTCATAATCATTGCACCATATTTATCCCAGAATTTTTCTTTTAAATGCCTTTCTTTCAGGTTTTTTTCTATACCTAATCTGTGCATTCTCATATCAAAATCCACATAAAAAGCACCTGCCTGTTTCATTATTTCGTCTAAGTCCTTTAATTCAAAGTTAATTAATTCTCCATCTTCCCTTTTATAAAACCAAAATGTGTTTTTACCCATTTGAATACTTGCGTCTTTGGTGTATTGTTTTAGACTCTTAATATAAAACATTCTATCTCCTGCTCTGCCTACTTTTTCAAAACAAGCTTTAGAATTAATTGTTGGAACTATTCTATTATTTACTTTTTCAAATATTACTGCCTTTTTGTTGAATTTTAATATATAAAATAAAAGTATAACTCCACCGACTACAATTATAGAAAAAAGGATTGAACCAATTATCCATAAAATTATCTTCATTATTCCTGCACCTGAAAGTGAGGCAGGTAATATTTTGTTTACTCCTAATTGTGCTAATGAATCTTTAATTGCCATATTGTCCTATCATAGTTTTAATCATCTCTTTAGCTTTTGGAACTGCTTGTTTTATTACTGATTCGGCGTATCGTTTTGCTCTTTCATTAAAATAATCTTTCCAACAATTTAAATGATAAAAATGGCTTTCTATTTCCTTTTTTCCTTCTATGGTTTTAAGATTAACAAATCTTTCAGATTCATTTATTTCTTTACTGCAATTATGACACTTTTTCATTTTTTATAAATTCATTTGCTAATTTTAAAATAAAGTCATGCCAAGAAAGTTTATCTTTTAAATTTTTTAAGAACTCTCCTTCCTCATCTTCAAAGATTACATTAATTGGAAACATAATTAATTAATAAGTTAGTTATTTATAAAGTTAATCCGTATTAACTACATATTAAATACGAACAATATACTAATCTTCAAACTTTTTTACTAAAATTCTTGAAGATAAACAAATAAATCTGATATATGTTCCTAATTTCATTCCGTTTCTTTCTGCCTTTTGCTTGATTTTATCGTATTCTTCTTTATTAAATTTTAATTCCACTCTCTGATTTCTTGACATTTTCTTTTTCCCCAGATTTAATTTTTAAAAATAATATTATAAATACAACAAAGTTTACTATTTTCTTTAAATTTAACAAGATAATTATTAAGGTTATTCCTGAAATAAAATAAAAAACATGAGTTCCTAAATATTTTGCTATGTTTGTTACTGACTTTAAGATATTGGTTATATTTTGAAGATTCATATTCCTTTTAATTTACTTTTTTTTACTTCGTTCTTAAATGCTTTAATGTCTGCTCCTCTAATATCCCCTTTTTTGCTTATTACAAATATTCCAATATTAGAAATTCCTTTATTCATTATTTTAATTTTGTTTAAAATCTTAAGAACTTCTTTGTTAAGTTTATCTCTTTGAATTTGTATCTTTGATTTTTTATTTTTCATGTTGCCTCCTTATAAGTATTTTATTACCTCAAATATTAAGTAAGTAATCAAAAATACTGGCACAAATGGAAATTCTTTTTGATTATTGCTTTTTATTTTAACTCCAAATTTAAAAATCAGCCCAATTATCAAGATTAATCCAACTAAATAAAAAATATCAATCTTGTAAGTTATCAAAGCTCCAAGCCCACTCATTACTTTTACGTCCTGAATACCTTGAAAGAATTTTAAATTATATAACATGAAAGCAAAAATGAATAAAATAACTAATCCGTAAACATTACCAATCATTAAGCAAAATATAGGGAAAAAAGTGGCTATTGAATCTGGAATAATACCCCAGTCTTTATTTTTATAAAATATGTCTATTAGACTAAGTATGAATAAAGCGATTAATATTGTTATTTGCATTTTAATCTCCTATTTATAATTCTCCATCTTATTATTTTCCCTATTATCAACAAAGTTAAACTGACTATTACTATTCCTGCAACAATATATAATCTCATTATTTAGTTAGTTATTTAGTAAATATAAAGGTTTCGTTACTATTTTTTAGTTTCAATTCTTTTAAATTCCAACAATAATCGCAGATATAATGGTGATGTTTAACCTTTCGTTTTTTACATTTTGAACAAATTTTATTAATTCTAAAACTATTATTTTTTTCTGGATATTTATCAGCTATGTAAGAATCATGATATTTATATCTACTATTATTAAAAATTCTTCTTCTATGTTTATTTTTTGGATTTATCATAGTTTAAAGTTATTATAATCAAAATCTTTACAATTTACTTCTATCAATGTTAATGGATAAATCTCTTTTTTTAATTCAATGCTTTTATTAGATTCTGAGTTTACTATTTCAAAAATATAACTAATTCCTGATTTATGGATTCCTATTAAATCTGCTCTTGAATTGTCTTTAAATGTAGGTTCTGAGAATATATCATAGCCGTTACTTAATAGCCAATAAGCTACTTGACACTTAACTCTTGCATGAATTTCACTTTCACCAGTGGTTATTTTTATACAATTTTTAGGATAATTTGACTTAAATAAACCTCGTACTCGTTTCAATTCATTAATTTTGTTTTGATAATTCATAGTAAAATCACCACTTGAATTAAGATAATTAAGATTAAGACTAGATAACAACTTCTTATAAACCATTTTTCCTGTTGTTTTTTTGACATATTAAAATTGACTTAATTTAGTTTGTTCTTCATTTAGTAGATTACTTTTTATTTTTTTAAACTATCAATGACTACTACTTAACTTGTGCCTTGAAACACTAAAAAAGGAAAAAATAAAAGTTAAATTGATTTATTCAAAAAGTTCTTGGTTTCTTAATAATCTTTTATTCAAGACATTTATCTGCCTTCTTCTTATGGCAATAACATTTTGTCTTGATTTACTATTCAAAGCTATCCAATCAAGTAATTCTGGGTCTTGCATTAAGTTCTGAAATCTTTTTTTTGCATTACTAATATCTTTTTGTATCTTCTCATGATTTATTCCATAGATACTTGCTAATGCTACCATAAAGCATGGAACTGCATATCTATTATCTTGAGTTATTCTACCAAAGATTTCTTCAAAATATGTTAGATATTCTTTCAAAAAATAAACATCTAAATTTTGTGTGTTTCTTGCTATATTTAATGTAGACTCAATAGATTTTGAATACTCCGACATATTATAATCGTCTTTTGCTTCCAATATGTTTATAAGATGTATTAGTTTAAAAAATCCTTTTCTTTGTTTTATTGAAACTTTCATTGGATATTCTTTTTGTTTTTGAAATACTAAAATATCTTCTTGGAAAACTTCAAACAAACTTTCTATATTTTGCTTTTTTACACAAATACCAAGTATTCTCATTAAATCTTTTTCTTTATCTTGTATCATTGTTGGATATTCTATTAAAACCGAAATTATCTTATCTGTTTCTCCAGAATTTAAAATATTTTTAAAGGCTTCAATTCTATGATTACCGTCTATAACCAAATAATTTCCTGAATCCAACTTAATAACAGTAATTGCTGAACCCAATTGGTAATTAAAGTTCTTTAACTGTGTTTGTAACTTTCGGATATGGCTGTCATTTTTAGTTCTGGCAAAATTAGGAGTTTTAAACATACTAATATTCTCTTTAGTAAATTCAAATATCCTTGTATTGAATTGCATCATTATTGTTTTAAGCATTTTCAATTTAACCTCCTTTCAATCAATTTATTATTAATTTTCATATTCGTTTAAAGTCCTTTGATGTCCTTCAATTAGTTCTTTCTTTATTTTTTTAACTTCACTTTTACGCCAGTTTATATTTTCATGTCTATATTCTTTTATCAAAGCTAGATGACTTTTAATTTGTTCTGCTAATTCTTCAATGACTATTGGTAATCCTTTTTGATTTTCTATTAGTTTATTGACATTATCGGTTTGAATTATCAATGCCTCTTTTAATTCTGAATTTGTTGGTGGATTATTAAGTCGCCAGTCATTTACTTGTTTATCTACTGCCTTTCTATCCGATTTTGCTGTAATAGGATGGACTGTTTCATCTTCTTGGAATCCGAAGGAGTCGTCCGTAATAAAAGCTAATTTTCCATCTTCTTCAGCATAAACCCATACACGTTCTTTATTTTTAATTGAATCTTCAGCTATTTCACTATTTCCCCTTGCATAATGTTGATTTACTATCTTAATGTTTCTAGCTCTAACTTTTAATAGTGATATGTTTAATTCATGCTCTAATCTTGCTAAAAAGCTCTGCCAGTAGCTTAAACTCTTGTTTTCTGATAAATTAGCTGTACTTCCATAAAATGATTGTCCTGAATAGATTTCTATTGAATTTTTATATAATCTAATTGTGTTTGAATCTAAGTACATAACATTTGATTTTTCTAAGAGTTTTTGGTATTTATTATCTTGCCAGAGTATTCTTATATTAAATTCCTGACCATGAAGTCTGACATCACTTTGGTTGAAAGTGGATTCAACTTTTTCAACCTTGTTTAAACCATCGCCCAAAAATCCTTTTTTCTTGATTTGGGCGGTAATCTTATAAATGGCTTGAATAGTACAATCACGTCGTTGTGCTATCTGTTTAATGGTTAAGAACTCATCTGTTATTAGGTGTAATATCTCTTTTTGGGCGGTAGTTAATTCTTGATTTAATTTAGGCAACTTTAAACCTTTTTTTTCAACCTTTTCCATTCTTCATCTCCTTAAAGTATATCTCACTTTTTAATTTTAACTCAGTTTGATGTTTATGACAGTAAGGTTTACCTATCATAGCATTATTTATACATTTTGGTTTCTTGCAGAGTTGTTTCATTAGCATACACAGATATTACTACCTGAATTTTTATTTATTAATTCGCAAGATTTTATACATTTAATTTTACAAATTCCATTAAACTGCTCTTTAAAAGAACATTCATATTTTCCATTGTTATCAATACCATAATCACTATAATTTTTATTCATAGAACTTTGTAAATTACTTAATTGAGATATTGAATTTATTGCAGATAGATTAACTAACAAAGCTATTATTCCAGTTAAAAAAGATATGATTACAATTATTACTATTAAAATTAGTTTCCAGTTTGATGTTTCTTTTTCAAAATTTCCAGTTACTTCAAAGTCTTTTTCCATTATAAATTACATTCCTTTGGTAAATCAAAACAATTTTTAGTAGGATGAATTACTGGACAACCTTTTCCATCTAAATCTTGAGAACTTGGTTTAACACAAAATCCAGAACATAATAAATAAGTTAAATTTTGTCTTTGACAATCTAAACATTCTTGAACATGATAGATATAACATCCATAATTTCTATTATCTGCCTTTTCCCTAACATAATCACCATAAATAAAAACTCCAAATATAAAACTAATAAATATTAATGCAATTCCCAAATCAGTCCAATCTTGTCTATTCATCTTCTCATATCCTCCTCAGTAGATATATACTCTTGATTACATTTAAGACAAAGAAATAATGCTTTTCTAACTTGAGTAATTGTTCCACCACAAAATAAACAAGGTTTCCAAGTGTCATCATCACTTATTTGTAAACACTCTTTAGGTATTTTTTCCATTATTTAACCACCTTTGCTAATTCACTATTGTTTTTATCCTGAAAATATCCTCTGTTTAATTCGTTTAAATTATCTAATATTTCTTTAAACTTACTTAAATTCATTTTTCTTATATCCCTTTCCCATAATCTTATAACAATATATCCTCTTTCTCTTAATTCAATATCTCTAATTAAATCTTTTTTTCTCTGTTTAATTTGAGAATCATTTAGTATTTTAAACTTAGGATTATTAGTATTTCCATGCCAATAATCCCCATCACATTCTATAATTATATTTGGACTAATAAAAATGTCACATTGATAAGCTCTTTTTATTTCGGATATATGATAATGTGCTAAGAAATTAATCCCTAATAATTTTAAGAAATTCTGTATTTTAATTTCTATTGATGAATCTTTTTTAGGAAAATTCCAATTAATTCTTTTAATTCTATATTTTTCTTTCATTTGTTCAGATTGATGTTTACCCAACATTCCCTTATGATTTTTTATCATCTTTATAATTGATTCAGGTTTATGATGTTTACCCCACATAGGATGTTTTTCTCCACTAAAATCTGCATGATTTAATTTAATCTTATTTATGGTTTCAATAGAACATTTAGACCCTTTTCTTGTGCCATTAGGATATTTTAACTTAAGTGCTTTGTGCATATAACTTAAATCAACACCCTTCTTTCTACCATCCCTATTCTTTGGTAAATTGTATAATTTCTTATATTTTCTTATTGTTTTTCTAGTGGTATTAAACTTATCTGCTAAATATTGTTCCCCAAGTTTATAATTCTCTTTCATAAAATTTATATCCTCTAATGAAAATTTCTTTTTATTATTACTCATTTTAAATCTCCTGCAATAACTGAATTAATATTTAAATCTCTTTTATAAGCCCATACTTCTCTTGATTCTTCTGCTTTAACATCTCTATCATTTAAAACTTTTTCATCTTTTAATAAAAATCTTAAATCTTTGTTACCTAATTTTGCTTCTTTGATAAGACTCCTTCTAATTCTGCTAATTGATTCTGGAGCATTAATCTCTAATAATTTATCTAATGGAACAATTATTTTTATATGCCCTGACATAGCCCAAAGTCTTAATGTAAGCCACCAGTCTTTTTTTCTTGCATAATCATCTTCTTTAAGTATTTTAATAACTTTTTGTCTTAATGTTTGAAACCTTTTATCAAATCTTTTATTTAATGTGTATAAATCTGGTTTATTTAGACTTGGATAATCTGTCTTTCTTTTTCCGACTATTTCAATAGTTTCTACTGCTCTTATTGGGTTGCTTGTTTCTTTCATTTTCACCTGATTTTCTATTTTCATAATCTTCTATTTCTGATTGTTCTTCATTTGTTAATTCTTCTGACATTGTCCGTTTACTTGTTTGTCTAATTTAATTGTTTTAATTGGATTATCAAGACGTTTTATCAATATTTGTAAATCTGCGATACTATTTATTAATAGAGTTTGATTTTTTGTACCTATGTTTTTTGGACTTAGTTCTTTTAATAATACTTCAAGGGCTGACTTTAGATTATCAATGTTCATATATAACTCCAATTATAATATTTATTTAACATTGTTTAACTCCTTAATTTTCCAGTAACCATTAGGATAACCAAATTGTTTTCCAGTAGTAATTTTTCTTATTGGTTTAAGTGGTAACCATTGCCTTCTTTCTTTTACATAATGTGTTTGTTTAGTATTTTCTACTTCCCATATTTCTACGTCATTGTCTATTGGGATTAAATCTAATAAAAAATGCTCTCCTATTTCTATTTGGTTAGTTTCTGGTTTACTTTTTCCATGAAAAAATATATTATCTTGAATAGTATGAGCTTGATTATCTTTATTCATAAACCATTCTCTTGTATATTCTATTTTTGTGTAGTCAATTTTATCCATAGTTCCAAACAAATCCTTTTTCTTCTGCTCGTTTCTTTTTATCTAAAAATGCTCTTAATCCACATATATCATTAATCTCTTTTTTACAAATACTTTTACAATATGATTTACAATTAATTAAATTGTCAAGAGGCGTGTGAGATAGTTTACTATCATAGGACTTTGTTATGAGCAAAGTTAAACTACCCTGATTTCTTCTATTCTCGGAGTTCCCAAGTTCTTTTGAAATGTCGGATTTCCCCATTTGTTCCTCTTGACTATAATTACTATCTAAACTTGGTCTTAATGCACGTGAACGGAAGTTATATATTTTCTTTATCATTGTTTTAATATAAATATTGTCCATACTGGGGCATCATAATTTATTTTAGCTTGACAATTTAGGTTATCAATTCCGTTAATCTTTGCTTCACTCCAATTTCCAGAATAATTAAGCCCTATCTTTCCTGAGTTGCAACTTACTTCTATGTTTCCTTTTACTCTTGAAAATAAAAATAAATTAAAAATAACTAGTATAGAAATTAGTATTACTAATAGATATATATCCCATTTGTTTATTTCTCCATGTAATTTTAATTTTTGTATCATTGTTTATCTTTAAACTCTATTTCAGTATCAATATCGTAACGACAATCCCAAAGTTCTAATTTACTTCTTAATGTTCTTAAAAATGTATATAAATTTGTTAATTCAGTTATTTGATTTTGAATTAAAGGCATTTCAAAATCTGATGTAGTTTTGCATGAATTTAAAAGATTATTAAAATTTCTAAATACATTTGAAGTTTCTATATCTGCTGTTCTTTCAATCCAGCTTAGTTCTTGTCTTGTTAATTTAATTTTCATTGTTCTTCTCCTTTTGTTTGTTCTTCTATACAAGTTAATATTTCCCATAGACTATAAACTTCTACAATTATATATCTTCTTTCTTTTTTATAATCAAACCAAAGTTTCATTCTCATTGTTCTTTTTCTCCTAAAGAGTTTAGAAGCTCTTTTTGTTCTTCCTTTGGAACTTCATTACCCCAAGAATCCCAACCTTTAACTTTTTCTCTAGCAAATAATTCTATTCTGGGTATATCTCCTAATAATTTAACTATTCTATCTCTAACTTCATCTGGCTTTTTTGAATGTTCTTGTATTTTTGATTCAATTATAGAATGAACTGATTTTGAAATTCTTTTTGGATTACCTTTTGTAGCAATTAAACATAATTCTGCATTTGCCCTTGTCCAAAATCCCATCCCCCAAAAGAGAGAATTAGTTTTTTTATTTTTCTTAATCCAAATAAATGCACAAGATTTATATTTAAAACCCCAAGATTCTATTACTTTTAATCCTTGTAATAACTTTGGAAAAGTAACCCACAAAAATAAAACACAATCTTTATCTGCAATACTATTTATAGGTAATTCACAAATTTTATCAATCCCCATCTGATTATATTTTCCTTCCCAGTTTCTTTTTAAAAATCCAGAATCATAAGTCCAAGGTGGGTCTGCTAATATTATTTTATATTTCTTATTTGGTAATTCTACTTCCATTTTCCAAACAACTCCTCAAAACATTTCTTACAATAATGAAAGTGTTTATAACCTGATTGTTTTCCTCTCCATTTTCTACCATTATAAACCATAGTCTTTTCCTCCAAAATCATTATCAGTTTTCAATACTTCTTTACATTTATCACAAATATATTTTAACATTTTTCTCCTAAAACTTTTAAAAGTTCTTTTTCTATTTGCTGAATTAAATTTAATTCTGAACTTTGCCAGTATTTATCTTTAATATTTCTTTTAATAATCTTATACCATTTCTTTGAAGTTTTCTCAATCTCCTCAATTATCTTTTGTTTTTGGGATTGAAACAATTTACCTAATAAATCTCTCATCATAGCTTCTCCTGAATTAAATCCTTTTCTATAATACTCTTTAGAATAATATTTATTTAAAGTTTCTTCAATTATTTTATCTTTCTCTCTTAAATACTTACTTATTTCAGTTGGTGTTCCATCAATTACTTTTAGTCCTGTCATTGTTGTTTTTCTCCTAAATCCCTTTTTAATAATTCATTATAACATTTTAAACAAACTGCACCAATTTTATAAAGTCTATAAGGATTACATTCTTCTCTATGAATTACAACTCTTTTTCCTTTTGGAATAACATTACTACAAATATTACAAATTGAATATCCTGCTATTCTTTCATAGTTTCTAATAACTTTAATCATTTCTTGTTTAGTTAATTCTGTCATTCTTTTTCTCCTAAACTTTTTAAAAGCTCTTGTATATCCTTTAATAATTCTCTATATCTCATTTCCCAAGTTATTTCAGGATGAAAGTTAAATGGTTTTCTTAATATTTCTTCAATCTCCTCAATTATCTTTTGTTTTTGGGATTTCTCGCCTAGCTTAAATGCTCTTTCATCTTTCATAGTCCATTCATAAGGACAAATTAATTTCATCTTCTTTCCACAAGCAGGACATTTATCTTTGGTTGTCATTGTTTTTAAACATACTCCAATCGTCTGGTAATTCTTCTCCAGCCTTATTATTCTGGTGAGCGGGGTCAGACTTTGAAGAAAGTTTCTCAAGTTCCTCTGAATTTTCTGTCTGACTATTAATTGATTTTAAAAGTTCTTCTAATAATTCCAACTTTGCTTTACAAACTAAACACAATCCAATACTTCCTAAAGTCTTACTTGCTCCACAAATTGGAAATTGTCCTCTGAAACTAATCTTAAACTTATTTCCACAACCATCTTTAATAATATTTATTCTTTTCTCAATCTCCTCAATTATCTTTTGATTTCGGGATTGAATAGTTTTATCTATTGCTAATTTAACACCTTCTTTTATATCATCAGTATCCCATTCTCCATTTTTTGACATTCTTTTATTTAATAAAAACTCTCCAATTTCAAACATTATTTTATCTTTTTTAGATTTATTATCCAGATTATCCATAACTTTTTGTAGTTTCTTAGTTATTTGTCCTTTTTTCATTGTTCTTTTTCTCCTTCTATTTTATTTTTCAAAATATTCACAATTATTATAAGTAAATTGTTTTACACAATCTTTAATTGCTGGAACTAATTCCTGTATATTATCATGAATAGTTGAGATTATTGCTTCTGCATTATTTCCAACAATTATTATTCTTAATTCTTTAGCTTTCATTTTCACCTCCCTTTAAACTTTTTAAAAGTTCTTTTTCTTCATTTTCTATAAACTCATAAAACACATTTCTACCTTTTGTAGTTGCAGTATCAAAAACCTTATTTGTTGGCAATTCTCTTAATCTTTTAAAAAACTTCTCAATCTCCTCTATTATCTTTTGTTTTTGGGATTGAAGGGCTTTTTGTAAATCTAACTTTGTAAATAATTCTTCCCAAACTTGAAAAGGTTTTCCATGGTCTTCATATTCTACTAAAAACTTTGTAGGTTTCATTTCTTCAATTATATCTTTTTCAGTTATTTCCCCTCCAACATATTCATTAAAATTCTCTTTGAGCCTGTTTCTTAAATATCCACTTATTGCAGTTGGTGTTCCATCAATTACTTTTAGTCCTGTCATTGTTCTTTTTCTCCTGTGAATTGTTTATAATTTTCTTTCCCTATTTTTATTAAGGCATTTATAGTAAAACATAATTTATTATCTATTTTTAATTGTTGATTTGCACATAATCCTATTTCACATAAAAATCTATCCTTATAAGTCCTTAAACTTCCTTCTTTTATCCAATATTTAATTAGATTATCGCTTATCATTGTTCTTTTTCTCCTATTGATTTTAAAAGTTCTAATCTATCTGCAACTAATTTATACGAATTTGTTAAATCATCTCCAGCGTACCTTATACATTCTAACATCATATTTCTAATTACTTCTTCTAAAAATTCAGTTTCATTTTGTTTTTGGGATTGAAGGGCTTTTTGTTCATTAGATAAAATATCAGGTTCACTTGAATATTCTGCTTCTCCTATTTCAGGGATTACACAACCAACATTATTATATCTTGGCAAATATAAGCCATAAACTATTTTATCACCAGTTAAACATTTTGCAGTTACTTTACATTTAAATAAATCTACTTTTTCTAATAAATAATTATAATAATCTTTAGGTGTTCTATCAAAACAACTCCAAAACTCTACAATTCCTTTATAAAATTTAATAGGTATCCAATTAGGAAAATTAACATCATTCCAATTATCTTTATTAAATTCTTTTATCTCTTCAATTATTTTATCTTTTTCAGTTGTCATATTAGTTTATCTCCTGCAAACTTTTGCATTTTTGAAACCTTAATATAACTTGTTCCATTAATCTCTTCGCTGTTATCTTCACATAATCTTATAAATTCTTTGACACTTTCTTCTGAATAATGCACCCAATCACCTCTATCTATTCTTTTTTTAGATAAATTAAATTCATTTGTCATTGTTTTTCTCCTATAACTAATGTATCGCATTTAATTTTTGTTTTATTTCCACATTCACAGGATAATTCAAAAGAGATATTATTAACTTCATCTATATTAGCTTCAACTTTTTCAGGTATTCTTAAAACACTTTTACATTTTTCACATTTAAATACTTCTTTATACAAATCACTTCTTAAATGAGTATGTCTCAATATTCTCCAACTATCCTCATAATCCCAAATATTAATTCCTTCGTCCCTATAAGAATAATAATAAAGGATTTGATTAGTTTCTAAATTAACCACTTCTACTCTCCCTTCTTTTTCATTATTTTGTAAATATACTTCAGTTGTCATTGTTTTTCTCCTTTTTTATGTTCTAACAATCTATGCCATCTATTTTCATAAGAAGAAGAACTATCTATTGTAGGAGCATAATCCTTCATAAATTCTAAAGCATTTTTTAAATCTTTTTTGTTAAAATCTCCTTCAAGTTCGTCTAAAAATTCTTTAAGTTCTTCAATTAGCATTTCTTCTGAATAATTATATGTTCCCATCTTTTTCTCCTAAAGAGTTTAGAAGCTCTTGTAATTTATTAATTTCTCTTTTTACTAATAATCCATATTTATTAACTTCTTCAGCAATTTTAAAGACTTCAAAATATTCTTTTGCTTTTAATTTGTCTAAATCTATATCGATTGTTTTATCAATACTTTCCAAAAACATTAATTCATCCTCAATTATCTTTTGTTTTTGGGATTGAATACTCTTCTTTATTGCTATTCTAACTAAATTATTTATTCCCTCAGTATCATAAGTTCCAAAATTAGGAGTATTTTTATGTTCTTCCCAAGCTTCTTCTAAAATTTCTTCAATTATATCTTTTTCAGTCATCTTCAAACTCCCAAATTAATCCCGCAATTAATCCCGCAATTAATCCCACAATTAATCCCACAATTAATCCCACAATTAATCCCGCAATTAATCCCCAAATTAATCCCACAATTAATCCCACAATTAATCCCGCAATTAATCCCGCAATTAATCCCACAATTAATCCCACAATTAATCCCGCAATTAATCCCGCAATTAATCCCCTTTCACTATAACTTTTAAGTTTTTTGTATCCTCTTTTAAATATAGCCACTAGACTAATAAAACTTAAACTAATTAAAATATATTCCATAATTATTGGATATAAAATTAATAAATCCGAGGGAATTAAATTATAAACACATGTTTCTTCACAACTCTTAAAAACTTCTTTAATTACATTTTTATCTATTAATTGATAATTTCCTATTACTAATAAAGTAAATAAAATTAAACCAAGTAATGGAAGTAAACTTACTTTTGGTATGTGATAATAATTATCTTCGTGTTGTTTTATTTTATCTTTAGTTGTCATTGTTGTTTTTCAATTAATTTATTTTGTGTCATTGTATTTATTTATTATCTTATCTAAATCTGCATCAATTATTGAGCTTTTACCATGATGATTCCTCAAGTCTAAAATATCTTTAATTATTAATTCAGACTTTGAATCTTCTAAATTATCTAAGACTTCTTTAATCTTTGAGTAGCTGTTTCTATTTCTAAATAAGATCTTTAGTTCTTCTATTTGTTCGTTTGTTATTTGTTTCATGAGTATAACCCCTAAAGACTTTATCCTTAGGGGAAAAAAGAGTTGAAAAATTGGTTTTTTCAGCTGTCCGCGAGGACTATGATTTAATATTCTCTATATTTTTCCTTTGGTTTGCCTAACTTGAGTTCTATTAATTCTTTGGCTTCTTTTATTGTAGTTTTATCTGTAAAAGGTATTTTTAGTTGTTTCATTAGTAATTTTTGTTTTTCACTTGCTAGTATGGTTTTAACTGGTTGTTTTTGTGGTTCTTGTGGCTTCTGGCTTACTATTTTGGGTTTTGTATGGTTTTGTATGGGTTCTTCGTTTATTCTACCAGTATTAAATATTCTAGTTGCACAATCTAGGACCATATCATTACTTACTGGCATTCTATCATTTAGTTCTTCATTACAGATAGACTTTATTCGTTTGATTATATATTGTAAATTATCCATTGTTTACCTCCTTTTCTGCTATCTTTAATCTAAGTTCTCTGACTTGATTAGTTAATTGAATTACTTGTAAAGATAAGGCATTTAAAGTCTTAGCCATTGTTCTTAATCCATTTTTTTGAATAATTAATAGTTCAGTATCTTTTATCATTTTCTTATCTCCTTTTCAAATAAATATTCTCCTGAATTTAATGCAATAATTAATCCGAAAAATAATGACATAATACCTACTATAATTTTAGCACCTATTTCACTTTCTAAAGTAGTATCTTGTTCTTCACATTTTAAATCAATAATTTTATTTTGGAATCTATCATAGCAATCTACTAACTTTGTTGGTATCTTTTCTCCTTGATGTTCAATTAATAAAGCAAATCCACCAAAAGATACAAATAAACCTAGGAATGATAAAAATAATCCTATAACAAATATTAAACTTAATAATATTTTATTCATTCTCGCACTTCCTTTAAAAATTGTGATTCATCTATTGGTAATTTATCATTGACTAAAATTCCGAACTTTTTAATTTCTTCTTCGGTGAACACTATACCTAAATGGTATACATCTTCATATCCTAATTTTTTAATTTGTTTTAACATTTTTTAAACTTCCATTCATTTAATTTTATCCAAATATAAAATACTAGTCCAACTATTGTTAAGATTAATATTCCTAAGCCAATATATCCAATCCATTTAAGGATTTCTTGATATAATTGATAACTTAAATATTTATTTAATTCTTTTCCTAAAATATAAACTTGTGCAACTCCAGACAATGTTAATAAAACTTCAAAGATATTTTCTACTTTTCTTTTAAAAGTATGCCAGAATAAATTAATACTCTTATTTAACTTCTCTTTAGGCATTAACCAAAACATTATTTCAGCTAAGATTATTATTCCAAGTATTAAAAATAGGATTGGATAACCTGTTAAAAATGGTAATGCTTCTTTATAATTTACTAAGATAACTACAAGTCCCCCTACAAGTCCCCATACAAGTCCCACTACAAGTCCCCCTACAAGTCCCCCTACAAGTCCCCATACAAGTCCCCATACAAGTCCCCCTACAAGTCCCCATACAAGTCCCACTACAAGTCCCCCTACAAGTCCCCATACAAGTCCCCATACAAGTCCCCATACAAGTCCTTCTTTAACTTCTTCACTTGCAGATTTATATATTTTTGATATTAACATTTTAATTACTTACTAATTTTCCTCCATCATTTAATTTAAAAACTAAAGTAGGATGTCCTATCCACATTAATAATTTTATAGAAGTAAAACAAACTATGATTAAAGCTAATAATTGTAACTCTTGAGTTTGAAATCTTGAAGCCATTTGAATTAACATTATTACTACATAAATAAGTAATCCTCCAAACATTAACCAGAGTACATTTGAAATTATTGTTTCCTTGATGTCTAATTTTTCTACATTTTCCATTTTATTTTTCAGGTATAAATACCTCTCCTATTACAAATATTATTAATGTTACTAATCCTAATACTATTGATTTAAATGCAAATTCAGTAATCATTTTAAACTCCTCAACATTTCTTCTACTCTTTTTATATTCTTTTTATCTTTATTTAATTTATGAAATCTTAAAGCGTTCTCTAACATTTTTTTATATTCTTCGTTTGTCATTTTAAACTTATTAACCCCTTTTTAGTTATTTCCCAATATGTAGCTAGTTCACCTGCTTTTTCTTCTGATACTAATTTATCTTTAAGTAACTCTTTTATTTCATCTTTAAAGTAATCATAATTAATACCTGCGATTGCACAAATTTTATTAGAAGGTAATCTACCAAAATCTCTTAATGAAGTTAGTATCTTTATTTTGTTATCCATGAAAAATGTAATACATATTACTTTAAATACTTTTCGGTTTTTTACAAGTTCGTACAATCTAAAGTTTACATACGATTATTTATAAATAGAAATTTAAATTCTCTTGTAAGAAGTTCGTATAATGTGATTAATCAATAAACTATGTGTAGAAAGTTCGTATAATATAATAAAGAAAAATTGGGGTACTTAAAAGATACTTAAATAAATGATACTAATCTATTATCATAGTATTTAAATACCTTTAATTCTATTTACTTTAATGCCATATAAAGATGAAGAAAAAAATAGAGAATGTCGTCGTAATTGGAATTTGAAGAATAAAGAGAAGATGAAAAAATGGAGTCTTGAATATTATTATAGAAATAGAGATAAAAGATTAAAGCAAATGAATGAACGTTATTATAGAGTAAAAGATACACCAGAAGAAATAGAAAAAAGAAAAATTTGGTGGAAAGAATTTTGGGCTAAAAATAAAGATAGACTCATGAAAGAAAAGATAACTAATCCTAAAAGAAAAGAAATGGAAGCTATTAGAAGATTTGCTTATATCCATTTTAGAGATAATATAATTCAAGAAAGAAAATGTTGTGAAATTTGTGGGTCTATTGAAAATCTAGAAATACATCATAAAAACTATACAAGAGATATAAGGGATATTCAATTATTATGTAGAAAATGTCATGGTAAGATGAAAAGAAAAGAGAGATGGAATAATAAATAAAAAACGGGGTTCAAATAGCAGGGCTTTCTCCCCCCGATTAAGTTTAGGATTTAAATTGTAGACCTACTTATCCTTGTTCAAATATGAAAAGACATTCATATATATAAATGTTTGTATTTTAGGTTTATAGGGCTTAATCTACTTGTTTTTGGTTAGTTAGACTTTTAAGAAAAATAGTTCGTAAGGTGAACCACGCCTATTTGTATGCCTCCATTGTAAAATATATAACAAAAGCTAATATTTAAACTTAAAGAAACAGAAATCTATATTTTAACTATCCACAAAGTCCACCAATCATTAAAGCATAAAGAAATACTAACAACCCAATTATAAATAAGAAAGTAATTACTGACAATGCTAAACCTAAACCATCTATGCTTTCAAAAGTTATTATTTCATCATTGACTAATTTTATTATTCCAAGAACTAAACCAATTAAAACAATGCAAAATACGATTACGATTATTATTCCAAACCAAGTAGGTATATCTGCTAAACTTTGAAGTATAGGAATACAATAAGGTTCTAAATCTTGGTCAAAGTCGTAGTTAATATTTGATGTGTCTACTTTGAAAGATATTGACATTGAATTATTAACATTACCTGATGTATCATTGCACCAGAACTTTACAGTATAATTATTATTACTTGAAGCTAAAACTCTACTAGCCTTAAACTCATTAACCCACCCTTGTTTAGCCATAGAATAATTAGTTAAAAAATTGTTTAGAGAATAAACGCACGTATCTCCTTCTTCATCTAATGTTATATTGAAGTATATTGTTGTTGTTGAATATGTTGAACTTGTTGGACTATCAATGGTTAATGTTGGGGGTTGTAAATCTTCTGTTAAATAAGATATTCCATAACTATCAATAACTCCTAAGTTTAATACTCCTGCTGTTACTGGATAAACATTATTATTTTGGTCTTTAAACGAAGTTATTGTATCTCCATAAATTGTTAATGTTTCATTTACTGAATAATTGTTTGTATTTATTACTGTTATTGCGTGTTGTAAATTATCTAAACTCTTTGAACTTACTATCTTTACTCCATCATTGTCTGTTGAATTTGAGAATACTACATTATCTCCTGCTCGATGTCTTGTGGCGAAGTTTTTGGTGACGTTGTAAGGGGGATAATATGTTGCTGTTGGATTGTCAAGACCTGCTTCTGAAACTGCTGACCAAAAAGAAGGGTATTCGCCATATCTACTTGGACAATTGAAATATGAATTTGAATCATCCCAGTGATAAGGCATTTCTGAAACTATACTCGATTTATTTCCGTTCATCAAATCTTGTAAAAAGTAAGCTATATTTGATTTATATTCATTACTTTGTCCATTTGATTGATTTTTTAAAGTCTGCGAGGTTGGTTGCCATTCGTCTAATAAAATATGTGAACACTCTGCCCCATAAACAGCACATTGAGTTAATAAATAATCTATTTCAGAACTAACAGAAGAATAACCAATATATTTAGTATCATAAGGATGATAACTAAATTTTTTAAATTGAGAACTAAGGTTGCTTAGCATCATCTGGGTAAATGCAGAAATGCTTGTAGTCGTAGTTGAACTACTTAATCCCCTATACCCCGCAAATATTATATTAGAATTATAATTATAAAAAGTATTATAGGTAGTATTCTGTAATATTACAAAATCTGTTTTTGCAGATGCACTTGCAAGATTATCTTCAAAGAATCCTCCGTCTGGCTCATTCCAACTATACCACCAAGTTCTGTTTCTATATTGGTCTAAAGTTTTATATGCATCCAAAACTATTTCATTCCATACAATTTCATTAGAAAACATACAATCATTAACATCACTACTTGTTATATTATCAACACAATTAGACCAACCTGAGCTATTCATAGTTCTGTTAGCTAAAAAAGAAGGCATATAATCCATAATTAATATAGAAGTTATATTATTTTGATAATCTAAGGTTAATTGATTTTGAAAATTTGTCATGTTACCTGTTCTCCACCAAGATTTATTTACTCCATTTTCATAAACTGCAAAATCATCAAATAAAAACCATTCTGTTGAATTTATTTCATCAATACTCATTCTATAATTACTATAAACTGTAGATGTTTTATTCTGTAAATTATTGCAAGTGATATTGTATTGAACCCATGAAGAAGATGTAGTGAAATAAGTAGAATCACATGAACTATAACTACCTCCTGCTTCTTGCATATTAAACCTAAATTGTCCACTCCCCTTAACCCATATTGAAAATGTATAGTTATTACCTAACATAAAATTTAAATAATTATTTCCCCCAGAATAAGATGTAAAATAATTATTTGTTCCAGTAATTCCTGTTATGTTCATACTATATGTTCCTGAATGAGAATCCGTTGATTGACTAACCCACATAGTGCTACCTGAATAAGGATTATTAGACCATCCATAAGCCCTCTCTTCAGTAACGCTTACATTTGCTAATGTAGAATTATACCAATCCTCAAATCCTGAATTTCTTATTCCATTATAATATGTTCCAAGACCAACATCATAATAAGTAATCTTAGCCCCACTATTTTTGAAGGTATCTTGTTGCCAAGTTAAATTTCTCGGTGCATCTGCTGTTCCATCACAATTTGTATCTATTGAGCCGCTTACTAATTTTGAAGACTGAAGTCCTATCCCATAAAAATCACTTCTAATATTTCCAACTTGATTACTAAAATTAGCAACAACATTTTTATTAGGAATTGTTTGAGTAATTACTTTTTGGCTCGTACAATTTTCTGAACTACTTGAATTACTTACACAAATCTGATAAGGAAAATTATAAGAAGTTACTGAACTATTTAAAACAGCATTTAAACTTTGATTAAAATTACAACCCCAATCAGTTTGATTATATTTTGTGCAATCTGTTTTATATAATTGAGAAATTTCTGAAGTAGATAAACTTCTATTAAAAATCATTATATCATCTATTGAACCATTAAAAAATCTTGAGGCACTATTTAAAGAACCAATACCTTCTACATGATTTACAATATTCTGAATATTACCTATCGAATCATAACTAAAAACATTAACACCATTTTTATAAGTGGTCATAGAAACCCCATTATAAGTTATAACAATATGAGTCCAATTATCTAAACTTAAGGTAGTTGGGAATTGACTAATAAAGTTAGTAGAACTATTAGCAAATTGAACTTTAAGAGCTGAATCTGTTTCAGTTTCTATTAAAATTGGTGTTTTTGTAACATTCCCTTTGTAAAATATTACTTGTTGAGCTGTTGACTTTTTATATATCCAGAAAGAAATGGTTAAATTATTTAATATATTATTTACATTTTCTGAATTAATATTTATACTATTAACCCCCCCACTAAAATTAAAACATCCTCCTGAATGACAATTTGGTGTCCAAGTTATATTACTTAAAGCAGGGTCAGAATCCCAACCTACAATTGTTCCATTATTTCCATACTTACTTAAATCTTTAACATGAGTATCATTTTCTCCTAAAGCACTGAAATTATTAAAGTTATAGAATAATACAAGCGAAGAATCGTAAATAGAATAGTTAGTTCCATCCCAACTAAAATTAATATTACTTATTCCATCTGGAGCAGATATGTTCCAACCCAACATGATACTGGAATTTGATGTAACAAGAGGTGAATCATAATTATATAAATCAGTAAAAGATACTGCTGTAACCATAGCAACAAATAAAATAGATACTAATAAAACTAAATACTTATATGGATTATATCTTTTCTTTCTCATTGTAAAACCTCCATAGAGTTAATTTTATTCAAACAAACATTTTCCCAATCTTCACAATTCAAATCATTTTCATCAATAAAGATTACTCTCCATCCAGCAGAATTATATTTCTCTTTACAAAATTCTTTATAGTTTTCTACTGAACCATAATCTCTAATCTTAAAGTAAGAATAGAAAACTTCAATAACTACCTTATCTTTTTCGTTTACAAAGTCTGGATTCTTGAAATTGATTAAGAAATTTCCATCTCCTTTATAGACAAATGGTAAGTTATATTTAAAACATAAATTACTAATTTTTTGTTCAAATGAAGTTGGTCTTTTCATTAAACCAGCAATAACTTTCTTTGCTCTATTTTCTAACCACTCTCTGTTTTGAAATATTGAACCTTCTTTTTTCCACATTAATTTACAAGATTTCCTTAATTTCTCTATTGATTCTTTTTTATGTTTCTTTCCTTTCATAGGGCTCGTTAATCCTTTTCTCATTTGTATCCCTTTAGGGAAACTATAAGCATTAATTGGTTTTATATGTCCTAAATTAGATAAACTTATATTTCTTTTAGTTTCTTCAGAACGCTTTTTTCCTAAATTTGATTGTCTTATTTTTTCTATTGTTTCTTTTGAATGTTTATGTCCCATCATTGATTCACTAATTCTTCTTTTAGTATTCTCTAAATGCGTATATCCTTTAGTTGTCATAGTAGTCCTCCGTATATTGATAAGTTTAAAACAAAACTAAAATAAAAAAATATGCCTAAGGCTAAGAGAAGTGAGAAATAGATACGCTTGTTTGATTTATGTTTCATATTTTTGTTTCTTTATCAATATAACTATTTAACTTTTTCTTTTTACGTTTCTTTAATATACGTTCGGTTATTGCTAAGCCGATACCCAATCCTATTAAATTGCCTAAATTGTTTGTCATTTTAAGTTCTCCATTTTTTCTTTTTAGCTATCAATATTCCTATTAATTTAGCTTCTTCTTTAGAATAAGTCTTTCCATATAATTTTTGATATTTCTTTTTAACCTTCTTACCAGTATAAAACTTTTCTGTACTTTTAATTAAGTCCTTTAACTTTTGTGATTTTGGCATATTACCTCTATTTCTTATAAGATTTTGAAGCAATTTTTAATACTTCTTTTAAGCTTAATTTTGGATGTTGCCTTTTAACTTTTTTTACATGAACTAACCAAGCATTACTCATTTTATATCACCTCCAATAATATATTTTTCTACATCATTCATATTTAAACTTTTATCAAAGATAGTCTTTTTCTTTACTGCTTTCTTATCAAAGTCCTTTAAATCTCTACCTGCTAAAATCTTAGCTTTAATTCTTGCTGTTTTAATTCGTTCATCTTTTAATGTTTCTCTAAATGCTTTTTTTTCTGCTTCATTTAATTCTTTTTTAAAATTAACATTATCTTTGTCTGTCTTATCCCATTCTTCATATTTTTTCTTGATATATTCTTTTATCATTAGTGAGAGGACGGTGGCAATTAAGTTTTCCGTCCTTTGAAGATATAGTTTCAGTTAAGTTTTCTACATCTTTTGAGTATGACCTTACCAAGAAAAAAGTAAGGAAAAAAATAAGAATTAAGCACCGATTTCGCCACCCATTAGTCCTGAACCTCTGACTGCCCTAACTATCATTACTGTTAATAATATTAAAACAACCATAAAGGTTATCACGATAACGATTGGGAACCAGTCTGGAGTATCTGCTATGGCATCAACTGTATCATTCATTAGATTAGTTGCTGTGTTATCTGCTTCATAGGTTACTGGATAAGAAACTTTCCATTGGGTTACATATTCAGAAGTTAGATTAACCAAAGAACATCCAGTCTGTGTATAATTTCCTGATGTAATTGCTATTGCACCAGTTGAATTTTTAACAGCTGTTATTGTTCCACAAGTTGCACTTCTGTATGCTCCTCCAATAGTTCCTGAACCAGATGGTGTATAAGTTTCGTTTACTACATTCCTTGTTGTTGTAGTATAACTTGCAGTCTGTAATGCTCCACCCATTAAAGCGTAAATCATTACAAGAAGTCCTATAACAAATAACATAGTAATTACTGAAAGAACTAAGTCTAATCCTGCTACTCCTTTTGAGTTTAGTTTGATGTTTTTCATTGTTTTTTCAAATGAAAAATGGATTCACAAGAGTTTTTAAGCTCCTATTTCTCCACCCATCAAACCACTTCCTCTAACTGCTCTTACTATCATAACAGTCAATAAAACTAAAACTACCATGAATGTAATTACAATTACAATAGGAAACCAATCAGGTGTATCAGCTATTGCAGAAACTGTGTCATTGATTATTTTATCAGCAGTTGCATCAGTTGTTGCATCTTGTAATGCTCCGCCCATTAAAGCGTAAACCATTACTAAAAGCCCAATGACAAATAACATTGTGATGACTGATAGAGCTAAATCAAGCCCAGCTACTCCTTTCTTTTCGTTAAGAAGTTTTTGAATACTTTTCATTTTTTTAACCTCCATTTTTGCTAACAAGCAATTTAAGTAATTTATTAAGCATTTTTTTATTTAAATAGATTTTTCACAAATTCGTAACTTATGTAACATTTGTATAAATTACTACCCTATGATTATTTCTTATATCTTCATTTGATTTTATCTGGTTTGAATTTTTTAATATATTCAAATAATAACTAAGCAATCCACAGGATATTTTTAATGCTTTTTGTAATTCAGAATAAGTTAATGGGTTTTTTAAATTCTTTTTGATTTGAACACTATAAAAGTTAAGTTTAGGCATTTTCCTTTGTTTTTCCAAATAACAACATAATTAATCCTAAAATTGCAACTACTATAACAATAGATAAATGGACTGTATTAATTAAATCTAATATTCTGAATGATATTGCCAAGATTAAAGTAAGTACTCCAGCAATTCCTATGCCTTGTGTTATATCTTTTTTATAATAAGAAACTCCAAATGCCACAATAAAATAAATACAAAGCAGTAATAACCATCCAAATACTCCTGTAACATCATTTACATAAATAAAAATCTTTACTCCTGAACTCCAATTCACATCTGAGGGGCTAGTGTATAAATTTGGCATTATTTTCTCCCTTGTATAAATTTAAATATTGAATAGATTAATCCAATTAAAAAAATACTTAATATTGCATAAAAAACTATACTTGGAATATGTAAAACATTTATTACTAAACTTTTTAAAATATTCCACATTCCAGTTGTGATAGCCCAGCTATTCTTGAATGTTCCCCACATAGATTTAAGTGTTAAAATATTTGTATCTGTATTTAATTCATCTTGGAGTGTTGCATTCACATCAGAACCAATTATATTATGGGAACTTGTTATTTTTTGTTCAAAGATAGTTACATTAATTTGGTTTCCTATCATATCTTCTGATGATTTTCCATATAGATTTCCTAATCCTATTGCGAATGAAATTATTACTACTATGAATAATGCTATCCAAAGAAAATTAATTGGATATTCTTCTAAACTTACTCCTTTTTTGTTCATCCTGAGTTCTCCTTTCGTGCTATTTTTATTATGACAATTAAGATTGCCACTGCTAACCAAATTAATAAAGTCCAATTAAAAGCAATTAAACTTAATGTACTTGCTACTATAAATCCAAGTAAAGATACTACTAAAACTCCCCATCCAGTTGATATAAATATTAATCCCAGTGTTAAAACTAATAATGTAGTAAACAAAACTCCATCTAATCCAAAAACATCAATAGCGTCTGTATTTGTATTTACAAACATAGCAGTTAAATAATTATTATTCTTTCTTACTTCTGCATAATAAGTAGCATTAATTAAACTTGTAGGCAGATAACAAGACAAAGTTCCTCCTGCTGATGTCATTTGTTTAGAGCAGATTGTATTATTCAGATAAACACTAAACTGGGTTACTGAAAGATTAAGAGTTGCTGTTGAGCCATCTACTGTTGAAAATTCAAAGGTTACATATCTTGTAGTGTCATCATAATTAAATGTATAAGTAATGCTTGGGTCTGATTCCCAGCCTTCAAATGTTCCTGTATCGCAATAAGTTCCTTTTTGAAGTATGTTTACACGACAAGGTGTGTCTATACATAACGCTGGAAACTCATCTGTTATATATTGTAAGACTCCATCTTTTTTAACATAATATTTATACATTATATCTTCACTAACTAAATGATTAACTGCCTGGCCTACTTCGTTTGTCTTGCTCATTTCTACCAAATAAAATGTTCCTTCACTTACATACTTTCTCCAAGTTTCTATTATTGCATTTCCAGTAAGTAAGTATGAACAATCACGATAAGTATTTAGATAACTTGTTGAAGCTGTTGAATTTAAGTCATAGAGATTTATTATAATCGGTAATTCTCCACTTGTTAAGATATGATTATCTATGTAATAATATTCTGTTTCATAGTTAGTTGCAGAGTAACGGATTGTTGTATCTAAGATATTTCCATAAGTTAAATTTTCCATACAAATACTTACATTATTTCTATTAGTGAAATTATTAAAGTAAGAAATATATAAACTTGGATTTGCTGGATTTGAATAAGTAAGTGATACTTCTATGTTTCCAGTTAAGTAAGTTTTAAATTCCTCATCTTTAAGACTAATATTTAAAATACGATTAGAATAAGCTGAGCAATCATCTATTCCAAAGTTTTTTATGGTTTGATTATTGAAAGTTGAATTAAAGTAACTTGTTCCTGAACTATTTGTTAATGCAATAATCCAGTAAAAAGTCTTGTTTGTGTCTGCTGAAATGCTTGGAATTGACAGAGTCTTGCTGAATTGAATAGTGTTACCTGTTCCTATTTTTGTTCCAGCATAGTTTGTATTGTTATAAACTAAGTTTGCTGAAATTCCTGTATAAAAAGATGAGTCATAAGTTAAATTAATACTAAATGATTCAGATAAAGTTTCATAAGTTGAACTATTAAATGTTTGATTATTTTCTATAAATCCTAGATTATTAAAGACTAGATTACTATATCCTAAAACTCCTTGAGTATCTGTTGTGCTAAATATAAAAGGAACATAACAAAATCCACTTCTTAAACTACAATGGTCACAATTACATAGAGTTGTATATCTATTAAAATTAACTGCAAAGTTTTTAGTTTGATTTGTTGTTGTAAAACTTGTTCCATCACTAAATATTTGTTCATCATCTGCATAATCATAATTACCTCCGAATACTACTACATCTTGAGGATAAGTTGGTATAGATGTATTAAAAGATAATCCATTTCCAGAATTATAAAGTTTTGCTATTTCACTTTCAGTTAAACTCCTATTCCAAATCCCTATTTCATCTATCCATCCATTTAATGACCAATCAGTAATTGGAGCATGTCCACCTAAAGATAAATAGTTAGTTGTTGGAAATAAAGTAGTTGCTGTTCCATTACCCCTTTTAATTCCGTTTACATAACATTTAAATTCAGTATCATTTTGAATATAAACTATATGTGTCCACTGACTATTAATAAAATAATTATGAGTTTCATTTAATCCACACCAAAGCCATCCTTCAGGGTCATAATAAATATTAACAGGTTCATTCAATATATAATTACCAGTAGTACCATTACTAGTTATATTAACCCATCCAGAAAAACTAAAATTCTTTGTTCCTAATCCCGTAATTGTTCCACTCTTTAAATAATCTGCTGAATCATCCCCGCAATAATATCCCCCTTCTATTTTTCCCATAGTTACTGAGTTTGTACAACTATTATTTGTTAACCCTAATCCAGTACTTATATTATTTCCTAACTGATTGTTTAAATTCCAATAATTAATAATTCCATTATTCCAAATAGATTCTGGACTTTTTAATTCATACCCACTAATATTCAAATAAGCATTAGTAAGTATCGTATTTGTTGGGATACCTATATATCTAAAAATATTATCTCCTGTCGTTGTTAGATTTTCACTTGTTTGTCCTGTTACGTTAAAAGTGTTAGTAGACCATGCTGATATAAATGGAATTAATAAAATTAATAAGATTAATGATATTAAATATTTTCTAATCATTTTGTTTTACCTCCAAAACTATTTCTTCATTAATATTATATTTATATTCATACCTTTCTGAAAGTAAAGATTGAAAAAATTTAGTCCAATGTTTGCGATTAGAATTTGTTTTCAAATGACAAATATCACAGAGACTTATACAATTTTGTGGTATTGTTAATTGCTTATCATAGTTAATATGATGAATACATAATGCTTTTTTTAATTTCTCTCTATGAATTCCACAAATCATACAGATCTGATTATCTCTTTGTCTTATTTTATCTTTAAATTGATTATTAAAATCACTTGTATATGGTTCAAAAGATAATCCCCCCTGCCAATTGTTTGCATCTTCTCTAATTTTTCCTAACTTTGCTATCTTTAAATTTACCTTATGTTCATTTGAAAAACTCTTATCTTTCCAATATTTAGATTCTTTTCTATTTTTATTTTTCTTAAAAATATCCATTTCTTTTAATTTGTTTAGTATAGAAACATAATTACAGTTACAAATTTTAGCTATTTCTTTTATTGACTTATTTTTATTAAGATATAATTCCTCAATTAACTCTTTATCTAATTTTAAAATATTTATTGTAATATGTCCTTTTTTAAATTTTGTTTTAATAAACTCACATGGTTTTCCCTTTTTTGCTAAACTCATAAGTTCTAATGTTTTTTCTTTATGCTTCTTTCCATACATTGGATGATTCTTTCCTTTCAAATTCTTATGATAATTACTATTCCTAATCTTATCTTTAGATTTTTCAGAACAAGAAATTCCTTTATTCCAAGAAATCATACCTTTTTTAAATCCATAATTATAATAATTCCCTTTTACAAATCTTCCTTTTGCATCTCTGAATATCTCTTTATTTTCCATTATATTATCCTCCAAGCATTTACTAAATTCAATGAAAATAAGGTAATAGTAATTATACTTAAACTTAAAAATAAGTTTACCTTGAGCTTCCTATTGATTAAAATCTTGTTAATTTGTTTCATTTTTTGTTATATTGCCTAATTTTACACAATTTATATCTAACTGGTCTAATACACAATATTCTCCACCACGTAAATCATTTGTCCAACCTATTGCTATTTCATGTCCAGTATCATTACCGAAAAACTCTATTGTCTTTGTATTAAATCCTAAATTAATTAGATTATCTTTATACCATTTTGCATAATGCCAACAAACTCCACCAACTTCTTTTATCCTTGTTAAATTATATTCACTATCTTTTTCAGATAAATTATAATTGTAAAATGTTTTTAGATAATCTTTTAAACATTCACTTGTATCTACTAAACTTTTATTCTCACATATTGTTATATTATCTATTTTTACTACTTCATTTAAAATAACTTCTTGTGTTGGCTTGTCAAAATAAAAATATACTCCTAAAAAAGTTAAACTAAATATAATTACACCGATTAATACTAAATCTAAATAATCAAATCTTTTTTTCATCCTTCACTCCTTCCTTTTATTATTCTTGTAACCATAATCGTACCACCAACTAAACCCAAGACTATCATAAAAGTAGGCAGGTGAAATAAGATATAACTTGCGCTTTCAAAACCTAAAAATGTTGGATTTAATTCTGTGTTTAGATATAGAGTATAATAAGAGTTAGCGATTGGCACAGAAATTATTACTGCAATTACTGAAATAAATATATAAATTATAAACATTACTGGATGCTCTTTTGAAAAGAAACAACCAATGAATATAGCCAATACATAACCAAGAATAACAAAAGTAGTAAGCCAATGAAGTGTATCATAGGCACGATTTACTCCTCCCATGCTATTTTCTACTATCTCTGTCCAATTTTGAGAAGTCTTTACATCTACACCTTTCAATGCAGTTTCTACTCTATCACCCATATAAACAAATAATACTGACACTAAGACAATTATAAATGCAAATATCATAAATATAAACAGACTTGCAATTAGTCCTTGTCCTTTAGAATAGTTTAACATCTTTATCCTCCTTTATTATTTTTATTCCAAATGCTAATTCTTTGTTTATTATTTCTTTTATTTTTTGATTGTTGGCTATATCTTTAGTTATTTCACTTACACTCTTGCAATTTTCTCCTGCAAGTATCTTTTTAGCTTGTAACTTTTCAAGTAAGTCTTTAAATTGCTTGTCTACCCAGATTTGTTCTTTAGTTTCTTTTCTTTTATCCATTTGGCATAATTCCTCTTTCTAATAATTTCTTTTCCCATATATCATCTTTAATTTCTTTTAGAATTATTAAAAATGTTAAAATAAATGCTGGAAACATACCTATTGTAGTAATTATAAAAAATAATCTTAGTACTTCTGTTAGACTATTTACATTTAAATAATTATAACTCATTTGCCAAATTATAAAAATAATCCAAGTTAAAAGTATATAACTAAATAATCCTAATCCTAATTTTAAAAATTTATAAGGAGTATTAAAACACCATATCACACAAGCTAAAAATAGTATAAAACTAATTATTATTACTATTAAATAGATTATTCCTCCAGCAGAATCTGGCTTTGTTCCATTTTGTGTTATCTCATAAATTCCTTCATTAGAGAACGAGTAAACTCCATCATAACAAAACATTTGAATTTTATAAATTCCTAAAGTATTAAATTGAGTTGTATAATTAAATGCCCCATTTCCTTGTGAAGTAGTTTTAACATTATTTAAGAACGTTGAACCATTTGGATAGCTTATAGTAATATTATATTCTGTTCCTGCTGAAGGAATAGCATTATTTAAGGTACAAGTAAATTTTAAGTCTACATTTTGATTGATTGGATAAATTTCTGTTTCTGCAAATACCAAAGGTAAAACTAATAACATCATTAAACTTAAAATTATTATTTTATTTTTCATATTGCACCTATGCCTAATTGATTATAATTTTCTCCATATCTTTCATAAAACTTAAACGTCTGGCATTCTTCTTTTTCAAATAAACAATTAATATTTCCAAATTTTTTTATATTGCAATATTCTCTGTGTTTGCAGTCATTTACTTTTGGAACTTCATCTTCTAAGGCTTCTAAATCATTTTTTGCCATTTTTCTGCTTGATTGACTTATAAAAACCTGTTTCATCTGTTAATTCTCCTTCTTCTTGGCTTTTTTCTATCAGCATTTTTCTTTGATTTATATTCACTTGGTGACATTACAAAATCTTTATAATTTTTATTTCTCATTTCTTTCCTCCACATTTTGCACATCTTAATGCTTCTGATTTATCTTTGATTGTTTTAGTCATACAGTTACATCTTTTACAATGTGAAATTTCATCTTTATATCTATGTTTTATATTTATTCTCATTATCCCACATTTAGTCTATACCTTTCAGGCATTAATTTAATTCTTGCGATTACTATTTCTTTAATTAATTCTCTTTGTTCTTCAGTATAATCATCAGGATATTTTTTATCTTTTTCCATTTTAATAAAGTGCATTCCACACACTTCCATCACAAAAATACAAACTTGTTGAATTTCTGCCAATAGTTCCATTTGTTGCAGTTGCACAAGCAGGTAATGTTATAGCACTTAATTGAATTACATTTGATATTGTTGTTAAATTTATATAAAATATTTTTGTTACATTCAGGTTTCCTTTAATCAAGGCACTTCCATTAACCTGCAGCAAATCTGTTGATATGTTTGTAGAGTCTCCTATTACTGCATATCCGCCATTTTTAGCCAAAATAATATTTCCATATCTGGTAAATCCTGAACCTGTTGTTAATTCAATATCCCCGCCTGTTCCTCCTGCTGATGAATACCCGTTTCCTGTTGTTAAATATATATTTCCTCCCCTGTTTGCTGTAGAGAGAGCCTGCCCTATCCCTGTTGTTAATGTAAAATCCCCACCATCCCCTCCTGAATAAGGCGGATATTCTCCTCCTGCTCCTGTTGTAATTTTGAAATATCCTCCTTGTCCTGCCCTAATTCCAGGATTTGCTCCTAAGCCCCCTTTTCCTGTTGTGAATGAAACACCACCTCCTATTGAAACCGTTCCTTGCCCTGCTGCACCTCCAATCATAGTTAAAACATCTGGAGCTGCACCAGCACCGCTCATAGCACCTGCTTTTCCTGTAACAGAAACTTCGCCTGTATTAAGTGTTAATGTTTCTCCATTAAAAGTTAAATCACTGTCATCTGTTAATTGTCCGCTTGTTGTAACATAAACAACTCTTCCTGATGTTAAACCAGTATCAGTTATATTTGAAAATCTGCCTATTCCAGTTGTATTAAAATTCCCGCTTCCATTAAAATTATTTGTTGTGAAATTATATTGGGCATAACCATTTAAAGCAGTTGCATTCCAAGA
>Ga0315288_10000648_pt1 | contig 43844 bp, 34 predicted proteins | sample YL17G11_20_MG_FD_203454 | JGI IMG/M metagenome (GOLD analysis project Ga0315288, IMG submission 203454) | Sediment microbial communities from Yellowstone Lake, YNP, Wyoming, USA - YL17G11_20 | ecosystem: Environmental > Aquatic > Freshwater > Lake > Sediment | place: USA: Wyoming | collected... | reverse complement strand
GTTTCTAAGGGTGATTCACGGCAAAGAACGTATCTACCCAGATACTGATACTCCGCCGATTGTGATTTCTCGTGAGTTGGTTCAAGAATGCTGGAAAATGGTTGGCAAGCGTCCATGGGAAATCTTCAAGGATCTTCATGGAAAATACAGTCTCAGTCAAGACCAGGTGGATTTGCTTATCAGAGACGAGAAAGTTGAAAAGTTCTATGGCTACGTCGGGAGACTGCGTCTTTCGGGGCATCTTGCGTATCGTCTGTTAGTCGAACTGCAACGCTGGAAGAGAAGGAAAGGGCTGAGGGTCAGCGAATATATAGTTGACCGACTGGCGGAAAGCTTGTCGCGCAGAATCATCACCCCCGCGCAGGTCGATCCACTCACTGACTTGCTTGCTAAGGAACCTAGCCTTACAGTGGATGAAGCCACAAGTAGACTGAAGAAGCCTTTCATTACTGAAAGCAGACTGAACAATCTACTTTTGAAGCAACTGGAAAACTTAGACAAGTCGAGAATGCAATCGGACGAGGCTTACCGCAAGCTTGCTTTATCTAAAATTGTTGGTGCAATTCTGGAACGTGTTAATCGTGCGGTTGACGGTAAGAAGGTCTCGGACAAGGTTTGTGAGTTAATCAAGAAAGGATGAGACAAAACATGTCTGAAGAGGAAAAATTCGAGAACAAGGGGCCTGAAGGTTATCGAGGTGCCCTTCTCGAAAGATTGATCAAGCAGGGAATACGGACTTGGAGTAAGGTAAGAATCACCAAGGGTGATGCCCGGTATGAAGGACTGTTGCTACCGCGAAGCGAGCATACTGATGACGTGTACGTGACATTGAAAGTTGACACCGGCTATAATCTGGGGGTTCTCATAGATGATGACACGAAGATTGAAGAGCTGGGCTATCAGAAGGGTAGTTATCAGCTCCCGCATATTAATGTGGAACGCAAAAAAGAACTGCCGAATGTGACTCTTTTAGGTACCGGGGGCACTGTGGCTTCCCGTTTGGACTATCGGACAGGTTCGGTGTTGCCGGCTTTTACGCCCGAAGAACTGTTTTCTGCCGTTCCTGAACTGATATCTGCAGTTAACTTGACTCCGAAGACGCTGTATCAGATTCTTAGCGAGAATTTCAGACCCGAGTACTGGGTGAAGACGGCTGAGGCAATAGGTAAGGAGATTGAAAGCGGAGCAGACGGTGTCATAATAGGCCATGGCACTGATACTATGTGTACGACAGGGGCGGCGCTTTCCTATTTTCTGCAAAGTCTTCCAGTTCCAGTCGTTCTCGTAGGTAGTCAGCGTAGCTCAGACAGACCGTCTTCAGACGGACCGCGTAACATTCTGTACGCTGCCACGCTTGCTGGACGTGAGAATTTCGCTGAGGTTGTGGTTTGCATGCATGGTGGCACGAGTGACAGCTACAATCTTGTCCATAGGGCTACTAGGTGTCGTAAAATGCACTCGTCACGTCGGGACACGTTCAGGACGCTTGATGACATTCCGCTTGGGAAGATCGACGATTCGGGTGTTACATGGTTCAAAGACGATGTTCGTCCTCGCGGTCGAGTCGAAGACTTCTATCTGGATGCGAAGATTGACCCGCGTGTGGGAATGTTGTATTCTTATCCTGGAATGAGCCCAGACATTCTTGACAGCATGGTTGATCGTGGTTATCATGGCGTTGTTATTATTGGCACGGGGCTAGGCCATGTTGGGACTGATATATTTCCGGCTTTGGAGCGTTGCCAAGAGGAGGAGATTCCCGTGGTTCTTGTAGTTGAGCCTCTGTTTGGGTATGTTCAGTTGCGCGTGTATGAAACTGGTCGAGACATGTTGGCGAGAGGGGTAATCGAGGGTGCAAACATGCTTCCTTCGGCCGCTTACACGAAACTGATATGGGTTCTGGGTCACACGCGCAACATCGAGGAAGTGAAGAGACTCATGCAGACAGATGTTGCGGGCGAAATCACTTCAAGAGAAGGCCCAAGAGGTTTTCTGCTGTTGCAGGGTATAGAACCTGGAGTCGACGAGATCCTAAAGAAACTCTAGCACCTACTAGGCTAGGCTGAAGGCGCGTCAGCTCCTGCTGCTGTTCCCTCTGGAAACCATGGTTCTCATGAACAATATAGAATGCTTTTTGCGTTCAGACTGTTAGCATTTAAAAGCTAACGACAAGAAATAGTGGTTATACACTACCGCAAGGATTTCGTGAAGGAATTCTATGGACACTGAACAGATCATGAATTTGGCTCTGAAGCTTGCCAGATTAAGGAAAGTGCCTGAAGACACTGCAATCTACGTGAATGGCAAGAACATCAAAAAGGTTCTATTCGGCATAGACGCTGGAGTTCCAGAACTCTTGCTCGCCAAACAACTGCACTTTGACGCGGTGATTGCCCATCACCCCATAGGCGGCACGGCAGCTTTAGATTTCCATAATGTTTTCAAAAGGCATATTCAGCAAATGGTTGACGCCGGGATACCGAGAGCTAAGGCGAAGAAAGCCGTAAGTAGAAAGCTGGAGCAGCTGGAGGTCGAAGGACACACTCGCAACTACGATCAAGCAGTTGACGTAGCGCGGTTGATGAAGATTCCTTACATGAACATCCACACTCCACTTGATGAGATAGGGCGAAGAATAATGAGTGAGAAAATAGGCAGCAAGATCACAAGGAATTCGAAGGTAAGAGACGTCGCTAACGCCTTAAATGAGCTTCCCGAGTTCAAGAAGGCCCTGACAAAGATTGAAATCCGATTGGGAAAGGCTGATGACCATGCGGGAAAAGTTGCCGTATCTCATGGAGCTGGCACCAATGGTGGCTATGAGATTGCAAAAGCCTATTTTGAGCATGGTATTCGAACTGTCATCTACATACACATTAGTCCAGGCGACTTGGAAAAACTGAGAGCTGAAAACATGGGCAACCTGATTGTTACTGGGCACATTGCAAGCGACTCCGTAGGCATCAACCCCTTCATTCATGAGCTTGAGGAAGCAAGCATTTCAGTGGCGACGGTAGGAGTTGTCAGAGACTAAAGAGAGACCTCCTTGAAGCTGGTTCGCTTTCGCAACGATGGAAGAGAAAGCTACGGAGTCATGAGTGACGACCAAATAGTGTGTTTGTGTAGCTTTGCGAAAAGCTCGAAACTGGGTCTCCCCCCGAGTCTTGAAGAGTTTGTAGAACTGGGAGCAAGCCAGATTCAAAAACTGGATAGGCTTTTGAAGAGGGCCTCAAGGCATGATATTGAACGCTTTTCATGTTCGGTTGAAAGTGTTTCTCTGCTGGCACCGATAAAGTCTCCCCGAAAGATTGTTTGTTTGGGCTTGAATTATCGCGACCATGCTGCAGAACAGAATGCTGTCGTGCCAGATGAACCTGTTATTTTTATGAAGCCGGCCACGGCAATAGTTGGTCCGAATGAGGAAATAATCAAGCCTGGTTTTGTCAGTCAGCTTGACTATGAAGCAGAGCTGGCTATTGTGGTTGGGAAAAGAGTCAAGAACGTGTCAGCCGCGGATGCTAGATCCTGCATTTTTGGGTACACTATTCTTAACGATGTTTCAGCGCGGGACATTCAGTTCAAGGATAAGCAATGGACTAGGGGAAAAAGCTTTGACACTTTCGCTCCGATGGGACCCTGTATAGTCACGGAGGATCAGCTTCGAGACACGTCTGATTTGTCTATATGCACTTGGGTAAATGAGGAGCTTCGGCAGAAGTCTTCAACCAAGAACATGGTTTTCAACGTTTATGACATAATACATCACATTAGCCGTGTGATGACGTTGGAACCATGCGACATTATCTCCACGGGAACTCCTGCAGGCGTCGGGTTCGCCTTCAAACCTAAACCCAAGTTCCTCAACAAAGGCGATGTTGTAAGAATAGAGATAGAAGGAATTGGAATGTTAGGGAACAGAATAGCATAAAGGGAATAGCCTATCTCTTTCAGACGTCGACAAATTGGCATGAATTTCAAACTGAAGGCGAATGCAACCATGTCACATTTGTGATTTCGGTTGACTGTTTCGGTGATCTACTGAGGAGCGAATAGGCGCTCAATGATAACGCGAGTCCGGACATCGAGTCTGACAAGCCTTCAATGCGTGATCTCGGATTGGAAAGCACATCATTTCCAGACGAAAGCCCAAACTCCTCTTCCTAGTATTTGACGCTGAGATATAGTAACACTGCTAGTGCTGCGAGCGTAAATAGGTTTGACAACATGGCGAATGGTCCTAGACCAACTGGCCAAAAGCCGAAAGCCCTGATGACCAGTGGGTTAGAGGCAAGAGCATTGAGAAGAAAGACCGCTGAGAATATTACTAGTCCTATTGTGAACTCTGACCGCGTCTTCTGGTATATCCCAATATATATGAACAATAGGAAGATTGAAAGTGTCAAGTTTACCGTAGAAACTACTGTCCCAACAGTATAGAAAAACTCTACGTCACCGAGGATGTTCTCTGGGCGCCGTGGAGGTTCCCAGGGATGACGTGGAAACCAAGAAGTGGATGTAGCCCAGAGCGTTGCTAGGACAGCTACCACTATCAATGTTCCGACTATTAGCCAATATTTCTCGTCTTTATTCATACGACTCTTCATCTACACTTCCCCCTTTTTCTACTTTTTCCAGATTTTCTTCAGAATCTCCTCGAATAGAGCATAGTTCTCCTCCATCGCTGGAGACAAGAAGTATGTTATGCCATATCCTTCTCCGGCGGACGTGATAATTCTGTTTTTCTCAAGCACTTCAATATGGTGCCTTATTGTCCTATAATCCATCCCAAGCTGGTTTGCCAACTGGTTTGCATTCTGCGGAATCTCATTTAAGGCTTGGATGATTTTGGCGCGACTAACACCGCCTCTTGTGCCCGCAATCAGCCATCCAAGTAAATACTTGAACGGACGCGCATTAACAGACATCTCCATCACTCCGCATACACTAAGGAGTTTTTCGTTAAATCTATTTAAGCCAAGATAATAAATGTGTCCTCAAGTTCTTACTGTTGAATTTTCTGGGAACCAGGATCAAATTAGGGATAGAATTGGGTGTAATTCTGAAAAACGGTTTTTAATGAATTCGCAGTTCTTTAATATTCGGAGGTTGAGAGCAAGTCTGCAATACTCTATTCCCCGAGAAAAGACTCGTGAAGGCCCAGAGAAGTTGGAGTCATTTTTTCCTCCCCCTTCTTTCCTTTCTCCATCCAACTGCTCTGGACCTTGACGGGAACCAAGGAGAATAGAAAAGACAACCAAGAAGAAAGATGGCAACAATGGACACAAGGGAAATATCAATCTCGCCGTTGGTTACGGCGAAGAAGAAAGCCACAGTTCATGTCTTTCCTTCCGGAGAACGTAAAAAACGTGCTTTTCGAGCAGCTAGCGCGGAAATTGCAATCACTGTGCGCGATGCTGCTCATGTGTTCAGAATCATAATTTTCCTACGGTTTGCCAAGGATTTTCCCTCCATCCTCAAGCTATATGGCATAGAGAGCCTTTCAGAGAACGGATGAAAAACGGCAGAGAAACCAAGTCATTTGCGTGGAAAATGATTCCTTTCAATCGGCTCGACAGGAAACAATGTTGAGTTGTCTACGCAACTCTCTTTCTTATCACGAAGAAGCTTGTTCCACGGCTGCTCTCTCGAATGCGCGTTGAGAGGAACTAGCAAGAAGTGGTCTTTGGTTTCCTGAGGAGACGCGTTGCTGGGCGTGAATAACTCTGTTCGCATGCCCATCGAGACGCTGCCATTCTGATCACGACAACTGAAGCTGCCTATGGAGCGCAATTGAGATCGTACCGCCTCTAGGGGAACGGTGGTTTATTTCCCCGGCAAGTGCAGGTGTATTGAGCGTAAAGTGCTCTGAATCATGCTCTGACAAGAACCATGCTTTTTTTCAAAGCTATATGCAAAAAAAGCGTTCCCACAGGTAAATGACCGAAGTGTAATGAAGGCGTGGTTTTGGGCAATGCTGAGAGTCTTTGGGTTCAGTCTATCCTGGGCAACGCGAGAGCTGCGAAATGAGCTTGGTAATGATTGCGTTGGGGCCAGAATTGGGTCCAATTCTGAAAAACAGTTTAATAGCTGGCTGTCATCGAAGAAACCAGACAACCAAAAAGGAAGATGATAGCAATGGACTCAAGCAAGATAAGCCCATCGTCGGTTGGGGACATTACAATAGCCAATTCTTCCCCATCCCTTTTTGGCTGTCTCTTTCTTACACTTTCAGAAGGGTGGACCATTTGGGTGCTTTGACAAGGGTAGTCAGGAACATGTCCAGAAGGAAGATGAGGACGCTATTGGTAATTGTTGCCTTAGGCTTTTCCATGGCAATCATGGTTTCTATTCCTCCAGGTATCATCGCAAATCAAACATCTACGCAGAGCCTAACTGAACGTTTCAACAGTACTATTACAACCATGCAAGAAGAGATCAACAAGACATCAACACTGATAGGAGTTACAACTTCATCTGGGCGAGGCCAGTTCTCAGGAAGGCCATCAGGATTTCCATCAGGAATGCCATTCGGCCAGCCGCCAGGCGAATCCGAACAAGCAGTTTTCATGAACGAGACCGAGGTTGAAGATATCGCTTCTATTGAAGGTATCAAGGATGTTGTGCCCTTTCTTCAGACATCCTCCAATGAGACAACTTCAGAGACAATCACTGGACCTGGTGGAAGAAGCTTCACGATTTTCAGACCTCTTTATACGATTACGGGCGTTTGCCTGAATTCCTCCGTCATCGAGAACTACTCTACGCTGCCGACGAGCATAACAGCGGGCAGAAATCTTGGTGAAGGAGATAGTGGGGTTCTTATCATGAGTTCAAACCTTACAGAATACTTCGGAGTGGGAGTTGGTGGAAGCGTGGACATCAATGGCGTATCCTTCTTGGTAGCAGGGATTTGTAACCAAACAAGCGAAGGAGGTCAAGGTCAAGTTTTCTCCGAAACAAGAACAGTGTATATGAACATCACTGATGCCCAAGTCGTAACCGGTAATGCAGGAAACGTAAGTAGGCTTGACATATATGCAGAGAACACTTCGGACGTAGATGGAATAGCTACGGCAATAGAGGTAGCATACTCAGGGCTTACAGTCACGACGTATAAAGATCGTTTGAGTCAGCTTCAGAACATGCAGACGACGTACAATGAAACGTTGACAAGCGCTGAATCAACTCTGAGCCAGACGCAATCGGTCGCAACTCAAGAGATTGTAGTGGTAGTCGTTGCTTCAAGCTTGATCGTCTTGTTTGTTATGCTGTATACTGTGCGGGAAAGGACCAGGGAGATTGGTACACTCAAGGCGATAGGATTCAGCAACTGGAATGTTATGAGTCAGTTTATGCTTGAAGGGATTCTGTTAAGTTTGGTGGCTGGCGTAGTCGGCATCGGCATAGGATACATCGGAGCGCCAGTTCTATCAGGGCTTCTGCTTCCTAGTGTAAACCTGTTTGGCTCATCAAATCGTTTTCAGTTCAATTCTGGGCAAACTGCCCAAACTGGGTCAACCGCTGCTTCAGCTTCTTTGACCCCGGAGCTCATGTTGATCGCACTCGGTGCTGCTGTCTTACTCGGCGCCGTTGGCAGTTTGTACCCAGCTTGGAGAGCGTCAAGAACAAGACCTGCAGAGGCAATGAGGTATGAGTGAGTCTGTTCTTAAAACAGAGGACATGCCCAAGGCGGCCGACGTGATTCTCAGAACGGAGCATGCGTCTAAAACCTTCGATATGGGCAAACGCAGGGTTCAAGCTCTGTCCGACCTGAGTCTTCAAGTGAACAAGGGCGAGTTCGTTGCAATAATGGGGCCTTCTGGTTCGGGCAAGACAACACTGCTGAACGTCTTGGGTTGCCTTGACAAGCCCACAGGCGGAAAAGTGATCCTAGACGGCGTTGACGTAGCAAAACTACCTGAGAAGGAGCTGTGCAAGATAAGAAGGAACAAGATCGGGTTCATCTTCCAGACTTTTAACTTATTGCCCTACCTAAGCGCCATTGAAAACGTGGAGCTGCCTATGGAAAACACAAAGAAATCCAAGAGTGAAAGAAGAGAGCGGGGTCGCGAACTGCTGCAATTAGTTGGGTTGGCGGAAAGAGAAGAGCATAGGCCGCAGCGGCTGAGCGCTGGCGAGCAGCAAAGGGTGGCGATTGCTCGGGCTTTGGCAAATGATCCAGCCTTAATTCTGGCCGATGAGCCTACAGGAAACTTGGACACGGAAAACAAGTATGAAATTGTTAGACTGCTCGGAAATCTGAACATTAATCGAGGAACTACGATCATAATGGTGACGCATGATAGTCAAGTAGCTTCACACACCGAGAGAATGCTCCTTTTGCAGGATGGAAGAATCACGAAGGAAAAGCAAGGGCTTCACCTAACAAAGAAGAAACTCATGTGCCCATACTGTGGGAACAAGATTCAGCCCGATGACAAGAGATGCTCCAGTTGCAAGAAGAGATTGTGATAAATGGGGCTAAACAATCAACGTAACGATAGTGAGAAACAACGAGACAATGACTCTCCAGGTCAATTTGGGAAAGCGACGCTCGCCGAGCACGGCATAATGGCTTGATGGTTAGTGGCTTAGCCGACAGGGCACCGGCACTCCTCATCACGTATCGCACGAAGCGCTGATTATGGAAAGAAATAATAGTGTTTTCATCTGAGTTTGAGTGGAGACTAGGTTAACGTATGAAGTTTTCTTTCGTCAATGCTGGGCCGAACGCGGGTCTAGATGAGCGTGAAGGGAAGAAAGCTGTTGGCGCTTGGCCCCCTCTAGGCGTCTTGTACTTGGCAGCGGTTCTGAAGGAGAAAGGAGTTGAGGTTTCTGTTCTGGATCAGGCGGCGAAAGGTCTCACTATACGGGAAACGGTTAGCTGGATTAGGGCTGAGAACCCTGATGTTCTTGGCTTTTCAACTTTTGCAACCTCAGGCCGTACAGCCGCGTTGATCAGCAATGAGGTCAAGAAGGAAAATCCTAACGTTACCATAGTGTTCGGGAACTACTATGCCACGTTCAATCCAGAAAGAATTCTGAGAAAATATCCTTCCGTTGACATCATTGTTCGCGGAGAAGGAGAGCAAACAGTCGTCGATTTGGCAAGTTGCTTCGAAAGCAGAGGGAGACTTAAGGACGTTCTTGGAATCAGCTTCAGGGACGGAAGCAATGTAGCTTCGACGGGTGACAGGCCCCTGATACAAGACTTGGACGGTCTTCCCTTCCCAGACCGCTCGTTAATTGATGAAACCTATCACTCTGTGATTGTTGGAGCGAACGTTGCGCCGAGAAAGTTCACCAGCCTCGTTTCTTCGCGGGGTTGTGTTTACCGGTGCCGTTTTTGTTGTTGTACGCAGTTTGCTCGTAACAGATGGAGACCTAGATCCGTGAAGAACACTCTGGAAGAACTGTGTTTTCTTGCGTCCGAAGGGTATGAGCAGTTCGTTTTTGTTGACGATAGCTTCACTGCCAACCCAAAAAACGTGATCAGGCTTTGCAGAGAGATGAGAAAAGAGAAGTTGGATATGGAGTGGATCTGCGAGGGAAGAGTTGATAATGCCTCTTACCAGATGTTCTGGGAAACCGCTAAAGCAGGCTGCAGAATCCTCTACTTCGGCATCGAAAGCGCTAATCAAAGAATCCTAGACTACTACAACAAGCGCATAACGCCTGAGCAATCCAAAACCGCTGTGCGAACTGCCAGAAGGGCGGGAGCGGACGTGATAGTTGGGTCTTTCATAGTGGGCGCGCCTGATGAGACGAGAAAGGAAATTCAGAATACAATCGAGTTTGCGAGCAGAATTCCGATAGATCTGCCGCAGTTCAACATATTAGGCATTTTTCCAGGAACGGACATTTGGAATGAACTCGAAGCTAAGGGGTTTCTGAAGGGTGGCGATTATTGGGAGACAGGAATCGGAGTCTCAGAAATATATCCAACCGCAGTGCCCTACAGGGAAATAAGACAGATGATACATGACGGCTTCTACCGGTTTGTCCGCAGACCAAGCTTCATATCGAAACAAATGGCGAGGCTAGTCAAGAGTTCTTACCGCGTGAGAATTGTGGTAAACAACCTTGGACGCGTGGGCGGCGTCATAGAAGGGATTCGAAGTGTTGCTTGACATTCTGGGTCTGCTGAGATCATGCACTTGACAGACGAACGTGAGCGTAATTGGAAAGAGACGAGATAATACTTCACTATTCTGGCTTCATAATGATTCGATCATATGGAATAGTTTTCGTAGACACCGGTGTCTTCAATTTGGTTGTTTTGGATGAACAAAACTCTCATGAAGAGAGGGGGTTGCAGATCCTCTGTTTTAGCGTTTCCGCGTACCTTGAAATCACCTGAATAGTCCACATATTGGCTGGGCACGCCAGCTGTAGCATCAACACAAGTGGAAGGTGTCTCGCGGGAATGCAACGCATAACGCAATCTGGACAAATGCGCTGCGATGCGCTAGCGTACGGTTCTGCAGCAGGTGGGGTTGTCAAAATAGTTTCTGCTGACGCGAATTAGGTTCTGGTCTTGTGTCAGAATGGCAGTTTCGTCTGCCCAGTTTGCTACGGTTAGAAGTGTCTTCACGTCGGTGATGAGCATTCCAAGAGAATCAATCAAGGCAAGGTCTGGCGAACAACATAGTAGGTGAATCTGGCCGAGGTCTGAAAAGTCTTCTTTTTCGAAAACTTCCTGCGTTACGGCAATGTTCAAATTGACCATGCGCTCTTCTTTTGCTCTTATCAGAGTATCTTTGAGTTCTCCGAGAACTCCCACGTATGAGGTGAAAATGGTGACTTCCTTTCTGGCCGTTTCGATTAGGGCCTTCATCCGGTTTATGATGTTCTTTTGCCCGCGGATGATGTAGGCTATTTCAAGCTCCTCTGGCTTTTCAGAGCTCTCGTAGATTGGCGTCAGCAGGTCGGCGAGAACGTCTGCCTCTTTGGTTTTCTCGTTGAATTTTTCGGTTAGTTGCTGTTTCAGGTTGGCGATGGCTTCTCTTGGCGGCATAGGTAGGTAGACGTTTGGATTGCCCTTCTGAACGGTGAGCATGCCTTTTCTGGAGAGTCCATCCAGGGCGTAGTAGATTTTTGAGTCGGGGATGCCCGTTTCCTTGCACAGTGTGCTTGCAGTTATGTTGGGATGCGTTAGAAGCGTAACGTAGGTCAGTGCCTCATGTGTCTGCAATTCCAGTTCTTTGAGCCTTGAGACTATTCGGTCTCGGGCGACTGTTTCCTTGATGTTTGAAGTTGCTTCCTCCTTCTTCTAGTAAGTAGTTGTCAGAGAAGACTTAAGTAGTTTTCTACTACCATTTCATAGTAGAGAACAGCCAATAGGGAGGTCTCGTATGGAAACAGGAGAAAACCAGCATGATACACAACTTGAGAACGAGCACCCAAGCAAACTGAGAAGACGCGCTGTTGATCAGCTGGCTATTGGATCTATAATCCTTTCGTGGGGTAGTCTGCTGGCACTGCAGCAAGTGGGAATAATAGAGAAGAGCGTGAGCACGTGGCCTTTTCCTCTAACAGCCTTCGGGCGTACTGCTCGTCGCTGGAGGCACTTACAGGTTGAGCAGATCGTGGCGCCTGTAGGAAACGAGTTCGTCCAAAACAGCAGGTGACAAAGCTTGACGAGAATAGAAAGCAGGGAAAAGATCTGGAGAAGCGCGAGTTAAGAAACAACAAAGAGGTGATCTGTTATGGAAGATAAAATTAAATTGCTGATAGCAGTCGGGGCTTCTGTTACGGCTAATTGTCAGCCTTGCCTTAAAACCGCCGTCACTCAGGCTCAGTTGGCAGGAGTGGATGAGAAGGAAATTCTTGAGGCAATCGCGATTGGGCGAGTTGTTAGAAGGGGCGCTTTTGGCAAGATGGACAAATTCGCCTCAACCCTAACTGGAAAGGATGTGGGCAACTCAGGCGAATGTCCGTTTGGTTCGACAGAAGAAGAAGTCAAGGAATGGGTAGAGCAGGACGATCAATGCGGTTGCAGTTGATGAATCGCGAGGTAAGGCCAAGAAGGACGAGAGAATAAAGAAAATCGTACGGGAAGACTACGCAAAAGTCGCCAAGAAGGAACAACTCTATCAAGCATCAGAGTCTGCGGAATCGGACCTGCATAATCTCAGCGCGCGTCTTCTAGACTAGGCTACAGACCTTTCTGCAGGCAGGTGTAGGCTGGATTGGTTTCTAAGTGGCGAAATCTTCCCCGCGGCTCCCCCTTTTCTTTTTTGGGACAAGCGCACCATGGGCGTGAAGGTGCGCGCGAGTCTTTCTACGCTAAGTTCAATAGCGGAGTAATTGTGAGCAGCACAGGAACGATTAGTAGCGCTGTCATGTTCGTCAGTTTCATATAGATATTAAGCGAGGGGCCAGCTACATCTTTCAACGGGTCACCTACAGTGTCGCCAACAACTGCTGCAGCGTGTGCTGGAGTTCCTTTCATCCAGAATCCCTTAGACTCTATACTTTTCTTTGTGTTGTCCCACAAGGCTCCGCCAAAGGTGAAGAACGACGCCAGAAGTGATGCTGTGCATGTTCCCCCCAACAGCAGGCCACCTAGCGCATGTGGTCCAAGTATGACACCTACAAGAATTGGCGATGCAAGAGTTAGGAAAGTTGGTAAAATCATTTTCCTCAAGGCGTTTTTTGTGCTGATGTCAACGCACTTTTCGTAGTCTGGTAGCGCCTTTTTCTCGAGAATGCTTGGATTCTCTTTAAACTGTCTTCTTACCTCGTCAACCATTTCAAGCGCCGCTTTACCAGTTGCCCCCATCGTTAGGGATGAGAACGCAAAGGGCATTGTGGCACCCATCAAAACTCCAATAACAAAGGCTTGACTCAAGAAGGACGAAAAAAGCCCTACTTTCTGGGCATAGGTCGCAAAAAGTACAACGGTTGACACGGTTCCAGATGCTGTTGCGAATGCCTTTGCGTAGGCTTTTGTTGTATTGCCCATGGCATCAAGTTTCTGCAACGTCTCGTCTGTTCTCGCTGACATTCCGATCATTTGAGATATCCCTTGTGCATTGTCGCTGATTGGTCCGAATGCGTCACCTGACATGATTATTCCAATAGCAATGTCAGTTCCAAGGTTTGCAGCGACGACGCCATAAATGCCGTAGATGGGGCCGTTTATGATATAGGAGAATAGTATTGAACTGACCATAAACATGAATGGGAAGAATGGGCTTTGCAGAGCGTAAGAAATGCCGGTAATGATGTTAATGGCTGCTCCTCGTTCTGATGCTTCTTCCATCTGCCTCACAGGTTTTCCGTTGGTGCTGATGTAATATTGCACGACAAGTCCTACGGCGATGCTCGCAAATATGCCGCTCAGTGCACTGTAGAAGATTCTAACGTCGTTTAGAAGCCATATCGAGGATAGATATGCTCCAACGGTGCTGATTACAGCAGCAACAAACAAACCGGCATTGAAAGATATTATTGGTCTGACCCTCTTCCAACCTCTAACAACGAAAACTCCGACAATTGTGGCCAAAACTCCTGAAATACCTAAAGCGAGCGGAAACATGAATACGGCTGTTCCCCACACGCTCAGGAAAGTGCTCCCAATGATCATTGCAGTCACGTAGTCATCGCTTATCGACTCGAACAGGTCTGAGCCTCTTCCTGCGCAGTCGCCCACGTTATCGCCAACTAGGTCTGCAATTACCGCTGGATTTCGAGGATCGTCTTCTGGAATGCGCAATTCGATTTTGCCAACTAGATCTGCGCCTATGTCTGCTGCTTTTGTAAATATTCCTCCGCCCAACTGTGCGAATAAGGCTGCGAGGCTGGCTCCAAATCCGTATCCAACCAATAGATTAGGGTCCCTGTGACCATACAGAAGATAGAGGACGCTTACTCCGATGAGGCTCAATCCTACAACTGAAAGTCCCATCACGGCTCCTCCTCTGAAAGCAAGCGTGAATGCTTTTTCCGGCGAGGTGCTAGCAGCGTTTGCGGTCCTAACGTTTGCTCTGACAGCCACGTTCATTCCTATGTACGCAGCGACTAGTGAAAGCAGTGCCCCAGAGATGAAAGAGAAAACGGTTTCCAACCCGAAAATTGCAGCGATTGGAAATGACAGCAAGGTCACAAGGAGCAAAATCGTCTTATACTGTCTTTTTAGAAAAGTTTTGGCGCCAATTCTTATATATCTGGCGGTTTCCCGCATTTGAGGAGTCCCGGGATCTTGTTGATAGATAGACCAAGTTAAGTACGTAACAATAAACATCGCAAACGCTCCTGTGGCTAAAGCAATCCATGCGAGGTCCATTTTTCAACGCTCCGCCTCCTCCATCCAGACTTTTCTCTTTAGGTTATTGATGTAAATCCTAGTCAAAGGACAATACCGAACATATAAACCATTTCTCGCTATTCTTGCACGCGATGGCGGACAGCAAATCACAAATCATCTTGAACCTGCGCCCGCGGATTTGAACCCCGCACATAGTGGCGACGTCTCCTGCATCTTCTACTTTTTTCTCTCGCTGAACTCGCGTGCGCTACTTCAGTGGAGACATCACCCGCAACTTCCCTCTTTTTCTGTGTCACAATGCCGACTTTTCGATGCGCGCGCTTTTTTCTATCTTCTAGTAGCAATTCAGCATTTTCTTTTGCACGTCAAATCTACCGATTGCTAAGCATTGTACAAATGCTTAGGCCACAGTTAGATTAGGAACAAAATCTGGTCTAATTCTGAAAAACGGTTTAATAACCTAACGTACTTGAAGAGACACTGCAACAAGGAAAGGAGGTTAGTAGTTGGAATTGCCTGAAAAACCAAAAGTGTCGCGCCTAACCACGGCTTTGATCGCAACAGCTATCATCTGTCTGTTGGTAGGAGGAATGTTCGGCTACGCGATAAACAGCTTGACCATTTCAAACCAAATGAGCGACCTCCAAAATCGTCTTTCAGATCTTGAGAACAATGTTTCAGATCTGCAGCCAGGGCAGGGCACGCCTTGCGAGAATGACACTTATTTTCTGGGAGAAAATGTATCGTTGGCTCAATTGTATGATCAAGTCAAAAGCTCTGTCGTTCTAGTTCGGGGAACAACTACAACGACATACTACTATCCTTGGGGACAGCCCTACTACGGATACACGGAAGTGCAAGGATCGGGATTTGTTTCTAATTCAACAGGCCAGTTTGTGATTGTCACTAACTATCACGTTGTAGATGGAGCAGCCAACATCACAGTAACGTTCGCAGACGGAGACGCCTATTCATCTGAAGTAGTCGGTTCAGATCCTTACGCGGATCTCGCTGTACTTACGTCGACCGCGCCACAGGACGAGTACAAGCCTCTCTCAATAGCAAACTCCTCAGCGTTGAGTGTCGGTGACCCAGTGCTCGCCATTGGCACTCCCTATGGACTGGCTGGAACGGTTACCTCGGGTATAGTCAGCGCACGTGGCAGAACAATCACCGAAAGCGCAACAAACGGATACGTCATAGCGGATTGCATTCAAACGACAACGCCCATAAACCCAGGCAACTCGGGAGGCCCACTCCTCAATTACGAAGGCGAGGTTGTTGGCATAACCACTGCCATTGTCAGCGATTCTCAGGGAATCGGTTTCGCAATTCCCTCAAACACGATTTTGCGGGAAATAGAATCTTTAATCACAAATGGTTCATACAATCAGCATCCTTGGTTGGGCGCGTCAGGAACGGACATGACCTTTGGCATTGCGCAGGCCATGAACACAAGTACGACTTATGGGTGGCTGATCACGCAAGTCACAAGTGGAGGCCCAGCTGACAACGCCGGTCTCCAAGAGGGAACCAAACAAGCCCAAATCGCTGGGCAGCTTGTTACAATAGGAGGCGACATCGTTACGGCCATTGACGACGCAAAAATAACGAATATAGATGATCTCTCAACTTACTTGGAAGAGCACACGTCGCCAGGGCAAACAATCAGTGCAGAAATAGTGAGAAACAATGAAACCTTGACACTATTACTCAAACTAGAGGCACGTCCTTAACAGCTTCATGTACGCCTGGTGATCGCAATAAACCGAAAATATGGTCACAGCGTATACTGCTGCCATTGTCAAAGCTGGATTCTGGAGGAAGCAGTAACATTTAACAAGTCAGGTTCTGAGATATGCCCTCAATGTCACCGTCGAGTGCGGATTAGAAGACACCTTCACGACCTTCCCAAATTCACGTGCCCAGCCTTAACAAAGTGGCAGAGGATTCTCGGCAAAAGCCGCCCATTAGCGCGGGTCCGAGCATAGTCTAAATGACGTGCGCATCAGGCGGCGGAAGTTCCATCATTGGGGTATCCACTCCCATTCCAGAGAGTAATGTTTTTCACTAGTTCACCATGAACACACAAAAGTTGCGTAATAGTCAATTGCGTGCGCCAAAGACATCCTCCACGTCATGAAATCGCTCGGATACAAAAACATCACCCTAGTTTACACGCAGCTAGTAGTTTTCGAGGACGACGACTACATATGCAGGGCGGCAGCGAACGTCAAAGAAGCAACCGAACTCATCGAGGCAGAATACGAATATGTCTGCGACATGGAAAACGTCAGACTCTTCAGAAAACGCAAGTGAACAACGCTTGATGTGCTCAGACCGGGGGTTCGCCCAGAGACCGTAGGTTTATGCTGAAAAGCCGGGGATGGGAGTTGGATCCCTGGCTGATGGAGACGTCTCCTGCAAAACCCTCTTTTTCAGCGTTCATTTCTCCAGCACAGGTAACAGCAACTTCACTCGTTGTATCATCATGTGTTTAAATTCAATTCTCGCAAATAATCTGTTTGGGACGTGCGTTTGAGTAGTGTGGGGGTGTGAGTTTGCCGGATTTTCTTGAGGAGTTTGCCTCATCAATTAGTAACAAGAAGGAAGCCTTGAAAGAAAGGATCTTAAGGGGCAAACCAAATCCGTTGCAGGACACATTTAGAAAGCATTTTGAGCCCTTGTGGAAGCCTCTAGAGGATGTCGGGAAGTTTGCTTCAAAGCTAAGCGATTTGGGAGTGGCGGCTGTAGATTCAAGTGTTTACATGAATCCGTTGTCGACGGGTGGCATCTTCTACGTAATTAGGTCTCTTGCCGTCTGTAAGGAAAGAGAGCAAAAGAGGTTGGACACCAACGTCTTCTTCACAAAGTCCGGTCTTCTTGAAGCGCACTACTACATAGGTACAAAAATGGAGATGCTTGAATTCCAAGTGGCAATTGATGCCTTGAAGAACGGTTTTAAATGCAACGCGATTCTGATAGATGGCTCTCTTTACGGAAGGGCTATGCACGTTCCTGTTGAGACAAGGATTGAGGAAGACCGAACAGCTGTACTTGAATACTTCAAGACGTATGCAGAGCTGCTTGAGCTTTGCAGAAAGAACGGTATCCTCATAGCGGGGGTCAGTAAAGAAAGCAGGGCTACATTCTATCGTGATTTTTTGCTTAAGCTGATTTTCGGCGAAGAACTTGAAAGAGTCGATATCGAAGCTGGAGACAAACAGAGATTGAACGCGGTCTTTCAGGAAACATTGAATAATGAAAAAACCGCTTTGAACAAACTCGAGAAGCTCAAGGGAAAGCACGGATCAAAGCTCGAAACTATCGAGCTGATTTTGGCGGAGCTCGCGTCTTCTCGGCCAGACTACCAGTTGGTGATGAACTTCGCCGGAGGAATAGGTTACACTCAACCGTTAGTGCTTGGGCCATCAGCAAGGGCAGCAAGCAGAATGCGTCCTTTCAGTTCGGATCCAAGAAAGTATGTCAAGAACAGCTTTCCAATCACTGTAAATGAGAAAGGCGCGGAATTCGTCGATTGGGCCAGCGAGATAATTTCGGGCATTCCGAGTTTCCCAAGCTTCATTTCTTTCTATCTTCTGTTGGACGTTAGAGATTCGCCTATGAGGATCGATGTGCCCTGCTGGGATCATCCTCTGTCAAAGACAGGATGGCCCAGACCAATCGATGCGGACCTTGAAGGGTTGCTGAGGATCATGGTAAGTGGCTATTGTGGCTTGGACGCGTACAATCTCTGGCTTAAGAATGTTGATGAAAGGGTTAAATTGAAAAGGAGAATAGTGGATGAGATGTATTTCCCGCACATGGAAAAACTGTTTGACAGCAAGATAATTCGTGGAAGGGGGTATAGACGTGTCAAGTTCCCTTAAAGAAGTCGGCGTAATAATCGGTGAAGCAAGCTCCAATGAGTTTCTTTTCTCTTCAAAGCCTGATGACATGCCATCGCGATGGGAGTACTTGATGGCTTACTCTGAAGAAGAGCTAGATGGAAAGCCTAAGCGGGTTGAAGTGGTCGCGCAAATTGAAAGAATCATCTCGGCTAGTCAGGCTTTGACGAAGGAGTTGGATTTTGATATTATCAAGAAGATTGTTGAGTCGGGTTTGGCGGATAGTAAGGTTTGGGGGAAGGCAAGGATTCTTGGGTTCTTGACTGAAGGTGGTGAGCTGCAGTTGCCGAAGAAGGCTGTGATGCCTGGCAAGCCCGTGTACATCGCACCAACGGAGTTGCTTGAGAAATTCTATTCCTTCCCTCAGGAAGAAGCAATTCGAGTGGGGAGTCTGATTACTCGTAGCGAGGTTCCTGTGGCGTTGTCGATCAAGGGCTTCAGAAGGCACTTGGCTCTCATTGCACAGACGGGTTCTGGGAAAACGTATCTTGCAGGCATAATCGCTGATGAGCTGCTTGCGAAGGGCGGCACAATAGTTATGCTGGATCCGCATGCGGACTATGTGTTTCTGGGAAGAGACGTTGCTGGAAAGAGGCACGAACTTTCCGATATGATAACAGTGTTCAGGAACCCAGCGAGCACAGGAAGGTATTCTGCTGGAGAGGTTGGAAAGGTTGAACCTTACGAGATTTGTTTCTCAGACCTTGACCTTGATGAGGTACAGTTGATCTCCGGGATAGGCGAGCACTTTGCCAACATTGTGAGCGGTGTGGAAAAAGCAATTGAGTATTTAAAGACTGAGAAAACTGTTTTTCAGCCCGAGGATTTGCTGGAGAAGCTGGGGGAGGCTGACAGCTGGAAAGACAAAGGCGCTAGTGCAAGCGTAATCGGCGGTGCTAAGTCAGCTCAGAAATACATAAAGAGAATAGCCAGAATGAAGGTCTTCACAGCCGCTTCCACAAGCATAGACAAGATGCTGAGGCCTAAGCACCTTTCTGTCGTGGATCTCTCAGGTTTGAGCGATGGAGTTTCAGATTACATTACCTACCGAATCTTGTCTGACATTTATGACAAGGCCTCGGGTGGTGAGTTTGAGTATCCTGTTTTCGTTTTCGTGGAAGAAGCTCACCGCTTCATTCCTGCTGAGGGCCGCACTGATTCAGGCCTGATCATAAAGAAGATTGCTGCTGAGGGTCGGAAGTTTGGTGTTTTTCTTGTTATGATTACGCAGCGGCCTTCCAAGATACACCCTGATGCTTTGAGCCAGTGCAACAGCCAGATAATCATGAGGATAACTAATCCTGATGACCAGCAGGCGATTGCCAGAAGCTCTGAGCGCCTCGGGCAGACTCTGCTAAACGACTTGCCTGGGCTTAGCACGGGCGAAGCTGTAATTGTGGGGGAGATGACTAGGGCTCCCGTGATGGTGAGGGTGAAGAAGCGCAGGACACGGGAAGGCGGAAGCGACATTGACATCATTGGCAAGATGAAGGCTGCTGTTGAGAAGGCTAAGGAAGAGACTAATGAGAACCAAAGCAGGAGTCTCAGAGATGAATTGAAAGGGTTCCTGGGAACGGGCAAAGAGGAGAAGCAGTAGTATGGTTAGGCTTGCCCATTTGGCTGACACGCATCTTGGGTATAAGCAGTATAACTTGGAGGAGCGGGAGAAGGACATCTACGATGCGCTAGAAGAGATTGGAGACAAGATTCTGGAGGAGCACGCGGACATTGTGGTTCACAGTGGGGACTTGTTTGATTCGCCTAGGCCTACGCCGCAGGCTTATTTTGCCTTCAAGAAGTTTCTGAAGAAGCTGGATGGGAAGGTGAAGTTCTTTGCTGTGCTGGGCGACCATGATAGGCCTAAGAGTCGGGGTGTGGCGCCGCATGTGCTTTTTGATGATCAGGTGCAGGTTCTAGGCGTCGGTGGGAACGCGGAGCATCAGTCGGTGAGTGTTGGTGGTCAGGACGTGTTGGTTGCGGGTTTGTCTAGTTTGAGCCGTGCTTATCGTGTGGTGCTTGTGGAGGAGTTGAAGAAGCTTGGTGCTCTTCAGCTGGGCGGCAAGGTTGGGGTTCTTGTTTTGCATGAGAGTATTGACAAGTTTTTCCCGTTCGGGTCCGAGCTCAGTCTAGACGAGGTTCCGAGGAACTTCAGTTATGTGGCGATGGGGCATCTTCATGCGCGGATAAAGGCTTCGTTTGGTGAGGGTGAGCTGGCTTATCCTGGTTCTTCGGAGATTATCAGGAAGGATGAGATTTCCGGTTGGAGGAAGCTTGGGAAAGGCTTTTACATTGTGGACTTTGAGGGCGGCGATGTTGAGGTGAGGGATGTTAATCTCAAGTGTATTAGGCCGCAGATTGAGGCGAAGCTGAGCTGTGCGCACTTGGAGAGGGAGCTTGGGGACGTGGTGAGGCTGACTGAGGGCATGGCGAAGCTGCCGATCGTGCATGTGCGTGTCGAGGGCAAAGACATCGATAGGCAAGGTGTTCACCAGGCTTTGACCGGTGCCTTGGCTGATAGGACTCTGGCGTTTAGGCAGGAGGTTGTTGAGGAGGCGGAGTTGAGGCTTCCAGAGTTGAAGCCTGGCTCGTTCTACGTGAATCAGGTTATCAGGGACTACTTCAAGGATGAGAACGTGGCAGAGCTTGCGATGGAAATGCTGAAGCATCTGAGGTACGGGGACACGGATGAAGCCAAGAAGGTTGCTGATGAATACTTTCAGAAAGTGGAGAAAGCATGATTCTTAACAGGGTTAGGCTTGAGGATTTCATTTCGCATAAGAATACGGTGATTGATTTAGGCTATGGTATTAACGTGGTTGTGGGGCCTAATGGCGCGGGCAAGACTTCGATTTTGGATGCGATAAGCTTCGCGTTGTTTAATGATTATGGTAATCGTGGGAAGAAGGAGAACCTCATTAACTCCCGAGCAAACCGGTGCAAGGTTGGGGTGGCCTTCACCGAAGGCGGAATTGGTTATGAAGTTGAATGGTTGATGGAGCGGAAAGGCTCAGCTCACGGCAGCCTGTTTCGGGTCGAAGGCGGCAAGAGGAGCTTATTGGCTAGGGATGGGGAGCGCTCTGTTGTTCCCGAGATCCAGAAGGTTTTGGGCATTGACAAGAACATGTTTTTGCAGTCAGTTTACGTGCGGCAGGGCGAGATTGAGAAGCTGGTCACGGCTAGGCCTGGAGAGAGGAAGGAGCTTATTTCGAGGCTGCTCGGGGTTGAGGATCTTGAGAAGGCTTGGGAAGGCATAAAGGCCGTCATTCAGGTGTATCGTGAGAAGCAGATTGAGCTGGAAACCGCCTTAGATCGGAAAGCAACCATAGAAAAAGAAAGAAGAGAATACGAAGCCAAATCGACGGAGCTAGAAGAGGCTCTGATTGCGAAGAGGAAGCATCTTGCTGGAGTCGAGACTGACCTGAGAAACTTGCAGATTGCCTTGGACCAGTTGAAGGTGAAAAAGAAGGAATTTGACAACTGTGACAAAGAAAGAGGAATCGTCGAGGAGAAGATTGCGGGTCTCGATAGTAGGCTGGAGAAAGATGAAGAAGGGTTGGCTCAGGCTGTTGCGGCTGAGGTAACGGTGAGGAAGCTTGAGGATGATGTTAACAAGCTGCCGTTTTTGGATGAGTATGTGCGTGGTCTGGCAGAGAAAGAAAAGCAAGAACTGAGGCAGCGTGCACTCCAAGAAAAGCTGGGCGAAATGGGGCAATTGAAGAAAACGTTGGAAGAAAACGCGGATAACCATGAGCTTTACGCCGAAAAGGGCAAGGTCATAACAGGGAAAACCAGCGAACGAAGAAAACATGAGGGCGCAGACGTTGCTCTGAAGAAAGCAAAGAAGCAAGTCGACGAGTGTGAGAAGGAAGAGAAGAAGAAAAGCGCGAACTTGGTGAAGGAACTGGAAAAATGCTCGAAGGCTCTTGGCGAGGCGGTGGATGTTGACAGTGTTGAGGCGGTTCTTGAGAAGAAGAGGAAGGAGTTCCAAGACGCGGCAGACAAGCTTGATGGAACGATTAATGCAGATACCGGAACCCTTAGTGTGCTGAGCCAGCGCATAGGGGAACTAGACGAGAACCTGTCCAAGTTTTCAAGCGAGGCTGAAGTGAAGGCTTGTCCAACGTGTGAGACGGAGTTGCCGCCTGAGCGTTTGACGCAGTTGATAGGCAAGTTCTCTTCGGAGAAGGGCGAGGCAGAGGCCAAGCTTGCTAAGCTGCAGGATGATTTGAAGGAAGCACATACCGAGAGAAAGCACGTTGAGAAGGAAGAGAAGAAGATAGGCGCTATTGAGCCGGAGAGAGTCCGGAATCTTGCCGCTGAGCTGGTTGAGGCAACGGGTAATGTGGCGGGTCAGAAGGCTGAGGTTGAAGAGCTTGAGAAGCAGGCTGAAGCCCTGAAGAGATTGGATGAAGAGTTGGAGCGACTTGAAGGCGAAAGGCGCGGGCTTGAGGAAGCTTCTAAGGAGTTTGAGTCTGCGAAGCGGCGGTTGGATAAGTTGCCGTCTCAGGCTGAAGTCGAAGGTGAAATGGAGCCCATTACGGTTGCCCTAATAGATGTTTCCAAACTGATGCAAGAAGTCCTGGAGAGGCTGGGGTATGAGCCGAAGGAGCCTCAAGAGGAGCTGAAGGAGCTGCGGAGGAAGAAGGGGGAGTATGATCGGAATGTGGCGTTGGCGGAGAGGAAGGCGGAGTACGAGTCAAGCGTGGCGGAGACAACCAGCGAATTGTCTGGCTGTAGGGGAAGGTTTTCTGAGATAGTTCGTGGCATTGAGGAGCTTGGCTATGATGAGGGGGAGCATGGGAAGACGCAGGATCAGTTTGACACCACGGGCAGGGCTAGGAATGGGTTTGAGAAGGATATTGCTCTCACGGAGCAAGCTAAGACAAATGCTGAAGAAGTTGCCCGAAAGTGCAGAGAGGAGTTGAGAGGTCTTGGGGCTAAGGCTGTGGAGAAGAAGCTGGTGGATGGTTTCATTGGGGTTTTGAACGCGGTTAGGGATGCTTACGGTAAGGATGGGGTTCAGAGGGTGATTAGGGCTAGGGCGAGGCCGCTGCTTGAGAAGTCGACGAGGGACTTGTTTGAGCGGTTTAATCTTGCTTATTCTGACATTAGGATTGATGATGACTACGGTATTAGTGTGATTGGGCCTGGTGCGGAGCAGGATATTGATCAGATTAGCGGTGGGGAGCGTGTGGCGTTGGCGATAGCGCTGAGGCTGGCGATTGCGCAGGTTTTGTCTGGGAAGGTTGAGACAATAATTATGGATGAGCCCACGACGCATCTGGATGAGGAGAGGAGGAAAGAGCTGGTGAATATTCTGAATTCGTTTTTCAGAGAAGGTGGCAGAATCATACCCCAAATGCTCATAATCACTCATCATCCTGAAATCGTAGACGTAGCAGATGTGGTCTACGTAGTGAGTAAGAAAGAAGGCTACTCAACCGCAGAATCTGGATCACCCATCCAGAGCAATGATTAAAGATCCATAGCGCACGCTATTATGACGTATCGACCTAAGAAAAATGCAAAACACTAAATTCGATAAACCTCTTCTTGAATTAGGGGAACAGCCATGCCAAAACGTGAGTTATGCGGAAAAGAGGCCCTGTCTTTCTAGGAGATACCATCTTGATTGCACCATGGTTGAAAAAAACTCTTGGGTTCAAAGCGGACACACCCAACAAAGTTGTTAAGAGGAATGGAAGCGTCGAACAGCACATGTCTGTAAACCATGTTGGGAGTTGAAATATTGCCCTTACGGACCTCTGGTAGAGGAGTTCCCGCTTCATGAGGACGAAAGTGCTAAAGCAATCGAGAAAGGGTGGTATGTGAAATTTGTGAAAGGTAAAGGATGGATACCCTGCGGTAAGAAATATGCTGGAGCGGAGCCCGATATCAACCGAGTTTTCAATGAGTTTGGCTCGTTGAATAAACATTCATGCGATATATTCGGTCATATTTGTCCTGTATTCTTTGTCAATGAACCGTTGACAGAGACTGGAGAATTAAGAAAGGTCAATCGTAATATTCCCAGAGGAACGTTCCTAAGAATTGTTCGAAGAGATAATCAGACATGCCAGATTTGTTGCAAGAATTTGAAAGAAGATGAAATCTGGATAGACCATGTGATTCCCTTCAGTGAAGGAGGTCCAACCGAGGAAAGCAATCTCAGAGTGCTTTGTGAGGATTGCAACCGCAAGAAGAGGACCTCAGTTGAAATCTAACGTTCCTTGTATCATCGAGTTTCGGGAAAAAGTCACAGATGAACGAGAGAATTGACAGAAGAAGAACAGGAAAGTGTCTGATGATCAACAAATGAAAATATGAAAAACAAACTTGGCGAGTGATACGCACTGTGTGTCTATGGTTCTTCCGCAAGTCATAAAAACCGAAGTAGTTGATACCGTGAATACTAGAGATTGCGTGACAAGGCGGTGTGGTTATGAAGAAACTAATGTTAGTCATACTTGTCGTTTCCCTGCTTCTAACTCCTTCACTCATGCAGAGAGTAAGAATCGAGCGGGTGAACGCTTCCCTATCCACGGATATTTTCGCAGACGCAACTGACGGATATCTAGACAGTAACAGCATTGTCTATTCAACGTACCCACAAATGAGCCTAGGCGACTGGAGCAACGACGCGTACTCGCATTGTTACGTGAAATTCAGCTTATCCGGCGTTTCAGGAGCATTATCTTCTGCCACACTGAATCTCTACGTATACATAAGCTATCACGACGGCAATAGCTATGCTGCCAGTCCGCTGACTAACCCGGATCTTGGAGATTGCCAAGTCATCCACATAGCAGACTACGACACTATTGACACCTCAGATTTCAGTGCTACCTCTATTGGCAATGATCCGGGCGTACAGCTGAGCGGTTCGGCGACTCCAAACGTCGGATACGTCTCAATAGACGTCAGAGCGGCAATGCAGGACGACATGAACCATGGAAGAGCTTGGAGCACATTCATGCTCCAAATGAGTACAACCACTGACGGCAACAGTGACAACGACTACTGGGTATTCTACACATCCCGCGATGCCTCCCCAGCTCATCACCCTTACGTCGCATACGACTTGGCACCGGTGTATCAGGGAAACTTGATTCTCACTGGAAACAACGTGACCACCATTACTGGAAGGTTTGACATCAACGGAAGCATAATCGTCAAAGAAAACGCTACGCTGATCCTCCAAGACGCAATCGTGAATCTAACTTCCATTTCAGATGGCATTTTTCTACAGGACCCAGCCAACGGTAACCCAAGACTGCAGGCGGATAACGCGACGATTTCAGGGAACAATGACAATCGCGTCTTCGACAACAGCTCGGTCATATTGACGAATTGCTCAACCGACGGCTCGTGGTACTTCAATGAAAACACCGATGCAACGATTCTGAATACTACAGCCGACGGTCTGCAATCACGAGAAAACTCTACAGTTACGATCATTAACTCCACGATCGGATACCTAGACCTCGTCACGATGAATGCAAATGCCTCTGTCCACGACCTTTCTCCAGGTTTCTTCGGCTCTTGGGATTTTTGGTCAGAATGTTCAATAAAACCTGCTACCAATGGGAAGGTGCCGCATTTTACATTGACAAACTCCACAATAGAGTGGTGGAGTTTCAGTTTTCAAGGATCGTGCGTATCGGAAATAGCCAAATCCGAAATCTTGCATCTCCACTTAAATATGATCGGGTATGTGCGTGTGTATGATTCTTCTTTAGGCACGATAGAGCCTTACTCATCTCCAATTATTGAATTGACAAATTCAACCTATTCAACACTCGATTTCCACGGTGGTGCTCAAGTCTATTTACACCGGTATCTCAATGTGGTAGTGACAGATTCACTTGGAAATAATGTCAGTCTGGCGAATGTTACGGTAGCGTTCCCAAACTCGACGATATGCGGGTCAGAATTGGCTGACATTAGCGGCAACGTCCAGTTTACCTTGATGGAGAAGATGATGAATGCCACAGGAGCATATCCTGTCGGAAACTACACTGTCGAAGCAGCCTACCTGACCTACTCAAACAGTACAACAGTAAACATGACAGGAAACAAACAAACCATTCTAGCACTGGATGGTCTCGTGATCCCCGAGTTCCCATCATTCCTAATTCTTGCGTCATTCATGACAGCGGCACTTCTTACAGTCGCAGTCTGCAAAAGAAAAAAATGGAAGCTGAGGCTCCCATTTTCGCTCCACAAGCCATAAGAACCGAGCCAAACATTGAACAGCATACAACGAGGTTTGCAATATGAAGTCCCCGTCTCTACTGTTTCCCGTCTCGATCTTGCTGTTCATCATGATAGGATGCGTTCTATCAGTCCATAGAGTTGAAGCCTCAAGCGGTCTAGTCGGTTCTTGGAGTTTTGACGAAGGAACAGGAACATCAGTCCATGATTCAAGCGGAAACGGCAACAATGGCACGCTGATGAACGCTCCCGTGTGGTCAACTGGAAAATACGGCGACGCCCTGACTTTCGACGGGATATACGATTACGTCGAGATACCTCACAACGAGACGCTGACAAGCTCGAACTTCACGATAGAAGCGTGGATCTACCTAAGCTCGGACGTCGTTGGCACTCAGGCAAGGAAGGTGTCAAAGCAGGAAACCATCAGCAAATCCTATTCCTTCGACATTTTCGGAAATGGATACGGCGGCTCAACCGGCAATCAGCTTCTTCTATCCATCGGAAACGGCGCAAATTGGTGGAACTTCTTGTCTGCCACTCACTTGTCTAACCAGACATGGTACCACGTCGCAGGAACACATGAGGGCACGACCAGCAAGATATACATCGATGGGCAACTGGACAAGAATGGAACGACATCAACCCAAACAGCAAACAACACCGGAGTACTGACAATCGGCTGCCAGAAACAAACAGGCACAAACGCATCATTCTTCTTCAACGGAACAATCGACGAAGTGGAAATCTACAACAGGGCATTAAGCCAACAAGAAATACAGGGAGACATGATTCCAGAATTCCCAGCACCGCTCGTTCTGCTACTGCCCATGATCGTAATACCATTAATAGTCCTAGTCTACAAGAAAAGAAGGGGAAACCCGCATCTCACTTCCACTTTCTGATAGTATCACCCGTCAACGTCAAAAGCTCCCCGCATAGGCTGTTTCAGCGGTGCGCGGTACAGATAATAAGCACGTCGACCACAAACTCGATTGCGTCGTGAGGAACCCAAATGGAGAGGATCGTATCATTCTGTGGAATAACGTGTTCTGATTGCCCAGCCTTCAACGCGACTAAAAAAGATGACAATGCTGAAAGAGAGAAGGTGGCGGAACTGTGGACAAAAGCGTATGGCCACCCGTTCAAAGCCGAAGACATCAATTGTGACGGTTGCATATCCAGGGGACCACGCGTCTTCAACTACTGCAACATCTGCGAGATAAGGAAATGCGGACGAGAGAGAAACGTGAGCAACTGTGCCTACTGCGACGACTACAAATGTGAGAAGCTTGCCAAGCTCCACGAGCAAGCGCCCAAGGCTAAAGAGACCCTTGACAAGATACGAATAAGCGTAAGCAAAAACACCAAGAATTAACAAGTGCGTACCTGTGTTAGATGGTGCGCGCGTCATGTGCGTTTTGGGCACGTGCTGGCCGAAGAAACTAGGATTTCTCCTTCTCGCAATAGTATAGCCAGCTTACTAGGAAAACCAAGGCAACAATAAGGAAAATCAGCGAAGAAATGGAATAGACGTCCGAGGTGTTGGCTGCTGACTGTCTGTGTAGTCTTATATGTTGAAAGACTGCACTGGAGTCTCTGAAGCCAAGGAAGCTGTGGAACATGGGCAATGAGTTGGGTCAGACCGAGAAGAATGGCAGCCTGTTTCTTCCTTCGTTGGCGTTTTCGTACTTTGCCACAGGCCCGCTAGGGGTTCTTGTGTCACTGCTTCTGGTTGACATTGGGCTCACGTTTAATGCTGATGTCAGTTTGACGAGCCAAGTCAACACTTCTTATAGTATAACTGCCTTTGTCTTCGCACTGCTCATGGGAGTCCTTAGCGTCAGATTCAGACGTAAGACACTGCTCATCGTCGGCATACTCCTGACATGCAGTTCAGCCTTGAGCTTCTACTTCGCTTGGGACTTTGCTGTGGTGCTTGTAGCGTATTCTTTGAGCGGCATCGGATGGGCCATGATCTCGCCGACCGTCTTCACACTGATCGGGGAGCGCATCTCCCTGGCAAAGAGGGCAAACGCAATCGGCCTCACTGTCGCGGCCGGAGCACTGGGATATGTCATTGGGCCTCTCCTGATTGCCTGGATTGCCAGCCTTGGCGGGTGGCGTCTCTGTTTGGTTGGATTTGTGATGCCGGTTCTTCTCGTGAGCCTTTTGATGGCTTCGGTCGGCGTTCCTTCATCCTCGCGCAACGTTCAGAAATTGCCGAATGGACGAGATTATCTGAAAGGCTTCAAAGATGTATTGTCCAACAGGTCTGCAGTGGCATGCATAGTTGGGGATGCACTTCGTTCTACCGCGTTTGTGGCAACCCTCATCTACGTAGCATCGTTTTTTAGGACGCATTTCCAGAAGTCAACAGAATTCGCATCCTTTGTCCTCTTGGGGGGAGCTTCATGCTACGCCATAGGCAGCGTGATTGCGGGTCCATTCGTAAACAGACTTGGAAGAAAGAAGTTGACTGTCGTAAACGCAGTTCTTGCTGGAACGTTTACGATTTGCTACTATCTCACGCCGAACCTGTGGCTCTCCATGACGCTGGTGATGGTTGCTAGTTTGTTTTTCGGCATGCTGGTCTCTTCAGCCAACAGCCTCACCCTTGAACAGATTCCAGAAGCCCGTGGAACAATGATGTCCTTGAGCACCGCATCGTTGAACCTCGGATCCGCTCTCGGCACAGCAATCGGCGGATTGGCGCTCTCCTCGTTTGGCTACGGAGGACTAGGAACAACCCTTGGAGCAATGGGAATAGCAGCAGCGTTCGTGTTCCTTCTGTTTGCCAGAGAACCCCTTAACAAAGAACCAAAAGGTTAGAGACAGACAAATACAGGAGCGTGCGCCATGAGAATCGCTCATTCTGACCTTATTCTAGCGAAGTAAGAGAACATGTGAGCTATATTGCGGGGAGTGGAGGACGAATCCCTGCATTATTCCATACACACATTGGCTTGAACCACATGGCCGGTGGCGACGTCTCCCGCAAAACCCCCAATTTTTGTGTCGAGGTTTCTTCTCTAATGAAAATTATATACAGCTACGTTCAATAGGTAATCAATTGCCATCTACAAAGGAGGGGGAACCTGTTTGCCTATCGACCCTGATTTCCAGAAGAAAAGGAAGAAAGTTGGCAAGGAGGACGGTGTAGCTGTTTGGGGGCCCGTGGATCCACCTGAGAAGCTTGGTATACGTGGAACTAACGTGGCTGTTGACTGGGACATTTGTGCAGGCTGCGGCATATGTCTTGATGTTTGCCCAATGCATGTTTACGGTTGGAAGGAGGCTTCTGGTCACCCAGCGTCAGATAGGAAGCCTTTTCCAATCGGAGAATCAGAGTGCGCATGTTGTTTTGAATGTGAAACCCAGTGTCCAGTCCAAGCAATTCGCGTCGTTTTCGGGCCACCAAAAGGATTTGTCGCGGCCGTTCCGTTAATGCTCGCCCAAATCATAGTCAGTGTTATCTATGGCATTGTGTTTGGACCGTATTTAGGTCTAAGCATTCCATTCTACGTTGGATGGATAATCTTGGTTGTTGGTCTGCCATTCTTCTTCTCCCCATCGATATATTTTCCAAAAGCACAAGAAGGAAAAGGCGTGATGGATACTCGCGTTGTTGTTGATAGCGGAACCTACGGAATTGTTCGACATCCGCAAGTTCTAGGCTGTATCTTGTTGATGTGCGGCTCTATCTTGATTTCCCAACATTGGCTGAGCGCAATTGTCGCCGTTCCAATATTCGTATTGTTTTATCGATATGTCCTGAAGGAGGAAGAAAACCTAATCGTGAAGTTTGGCAATGATTACAAATGTTACATGCAAAGAGTTCCAAGCATGAATTTCATGGTTGGGATAATAAGGCTGCTGAAGTCTAGAAAACATGAGTGAGTGCTTCTAGGCTTATTTGTGGTGGGGGTCGTTGCGATTTGGGCTCTCCGCGGATTGGAGACATCACCAAACGTCCCTTTTTTCTATCGCGCCCGCGATTTCCTGAACGTCGGTAGAGTAGTGACATGCACAGTTACGGCAATCGCTATTGCTGACAGGATTATCTGAAACATTAGAATGTTCACTAGAAAGAAAATGGAGTAGCAGATTGTCGCCCACAGCAGAAATAGTGTGAGAATCTTGCCTTTTGGGGAGATTCCTTTTCCCTCTCTATAGTTTCTTATGTAGCTTCCAAACAACTTGTTGCTAAGCAACCATCGATGCATGCGCTCTGAACCTTTGTAATAACATGCGGCTGAGAGTAGGAGAAACGGAGTGGTAGGCAGGATGGGCAGAAATACGCCTACAGTCCCCAATCCTAAGGAAATAGTTCCAGCTACTATGAATATCGCCTTCTTAAGACTGCTCGGTCTGCACTTGCCTTCAGTTTTGTTCATGAAGACATACCATGCGTTTGGACTTGTTTAATTTTGCTATCACTCGCCTGAATAGCGCTCAGGACCGTGCCCGTCTCGGTTCAGCTACTGCCAATCTTCACGGGCTGGTGCATTGAAATGCCCAAAATAAGCCTCTCATCGGAAAAAAGGACAGTGCTGAGTTCAGCAGGTTGCTAGGATTTGAACCCCCACCACAGTGGCGATGTCTCCGAAAACCCCTTTTCTGGTTAGCATGGCATGTGTTCTCGTTTGTAGTGCCGCCGAGCTTTGGTTCGGTTACCGCAGTCTTTCATATCACACCATTTGCGACTGCGATTTCGACTCATGTCCAGAAACAGCCAGCCACATTTTTCTCCCGCGCATCTGCGGATTCTATCTAGCTTGTCAGACGTCAGTAAGTCTGCTGCGGAACGTACTGCTGACCAGAGCATCCGGTCAAGTGTGTCGTCTTTGAAAGCGTAGCTCCATTTGTGACTGTCCGCCGTCTGCAGAAGTCGCGTCTGGGTCATTGCGTTGGCAAGTTCAGCGTTAAGGGTGGTTATGTCTGATGGTTTTGACTGTTGATGATTGACGATAGCAGTGAAGGTGCGGTAAAGCGCTTCTCGTAGGATGATGGCTCGTTCGAGAACTGTTTTTGCGTCACTGGGGTGTAGTTCTGCTCTTCGAAGAAGATTTAGGGCTTCGTTTTCAGTCAGGATGTCTGCGTTTCGGCTCCATGAAACAAGGTCAGAGTATTTGGTCAGCCATTCATGCGGATGCTCGCTGTTGTGCCAGTCTACTGTGTTGACAAAGTCTAGGCATAACCAGCCGCCTACCCGCTTTAAGTTATATGCATGGGTTATTGTGTCAATCATGCTTTCTCTAACTACCTAAATGCGTTGTTGGTGGTTATAAGTTTATATCTAACCTCCGTAAATTGCATAAGGTGGTTATGAGCATGCCTGCGAAAACAAGCAAAACTCACCCTAGCACGTGCGCGGAGGAACTGTTTCATCACTTAGCAGAGTTTGGGTTAAAGGGACGCATCGTATCGGTCCTGCATCTTCCTGAATTGAAAGATTCCATTGAAGGCTGCCACGGGCAAGGCTTGTTTGACAAGGACTTCTATCTGGAACGTCTCGCTTGGTTTGATTTCCGAGTCCCGACCATTCTGCCAGAAGCAAAATCCATCATAGTGGTCGCGGCGCCTCGTCCTCAGAGTCAAGCCGTCTTCACATGGAGTGGTGAGAGCCGAGCGCTCATTCTTCCCCCAACCTACGTAGCGTACAAAGAAACGACAAGGCGGGTAGAGGATCTCTTGGCGAAGTTTCTGGGCACCAGAGGATACCACGTCGCGGCAACAGCATTACCTCTGAAACTGCTAGCTGTGCGAAGCGGACTCGGCGCGTATGGAAGAAACAACATCTGTTATGTTCCAGGCATGGGGAGCTTCCTCCAGCTGGTCAGCTTCTACTCTGATCTGCCCTGCGAGGAAGATGACTGGCGCGAAGAACAGATGATGAAAAGATGTCAACGTTGTTATGCCTGTCGTCGGAGCTGTCCGACGGGCGCCATCTCTTCTGACCGTTTTCTACTCCACGCCGAACGGTGTATTGTCTTCCACAACGAAAGAAAAGGCGATATCCCATTTCCGGCTTGGATGAACCCGTCATGGCATAATTGCTTGTACGGTTGTCTTCACTGTCAGAGGGTTTGCCCAGAAGACAGGAACCTTCTGCAATGGATTGAGGAAAAGGAAAAATTCTCCCAAGCAGAAACTGGTCTCCTTCTCGAAGGAGTGTCTCGCAGTAAGCTACCTGCAGCAACTGTAAGAAAATTGGAGCATCTTGACCTGATTGAAGATCTGGACAATCTCCCCCGCAACCTTGGCGTTTTCTTTAAGAAAAATGCGCACTAGGGAAAGAGTATTGAAGCGTGCGCGAAGCAACATAGCTGATTGAGCCCAGTTGGCTTTGACTACATAACAGATATAGATGGGCACAGACTATTCAGAAAACGCAGTAGGCCCCTAGTCCATTCAATTGGGCCCGTAGTCTAGGCTGGATTAGGACACTGGCCTGCGGAGCCGGAGACCCTGGGTTCAAATCCCAGCGGGCCCGCCAAAAACCATCCTGCAGCTGAGCCGCACGCGAAAAGACTAAATTGACTGACGTTATGGTTCTCTTCCTACTGCAGGGTTGCCATGAGCCTTCAGACTAAAATGATTGCGGCTTTTGCCGCCCTTTACGTGATTTGGGGTTCAACATACCTAGCAATTCGCATAGTCATAGAGTCTTTGCCACCTTTCTTCATGGCTGGAACACGATTCATCCTCGCAGGCGCCATTCTATACGTTCTGACCGGCGTACGCGACTCTTTCCATCCAACAAAGTCTGATTGGAAAAAGGCGTTCGTGGTTGGCGGGTTGATGCTAATGGGCGGACACGGCGCCGTCGTTTGGGCAGAGCAGTGGGTGCCTTCAGGCTTGACTTCCTTGCTCGTTGGAACCGTGCCGCTGTGGATAGTGCTTCTAGACTGGGTGTGGAACCGAACCAAACCGAGCATCATGGTTGCTGCCGGCCTAGCGTTAGGCTTCGTCGGCGTCGTGCTTCTGGTTGGAGGCGTAGAAAGCCTAGGAGCAAGCAGCGTCGACTTTGCCGGAGCTGCCGTCGTCGTCTTTGGCGCCTTCTTGTGGGCTAACGGCTCGCTCTATTCACGCTTAACCAAGCGGTCAGATTCACAGTTTCTAGCCACTGCCCTAGAAATGGTTGCAGGCGGTCTGCTACTGCTCGCCGCAAGTCTCGCCACGGGAGAGTGGACAAGAATCAGGCTAGATCTTGTCTCCGTTCGCTCAATGGTTGCTTGGGTCTACCTCATCGTTTTCGGTTCACTCGTCGGCTTCACTTCCTACATCTGGCTGCTCAAAGTGAGCGCTCCAACTCGTGTCTCAACCTACGCCTACGTCAACCCAATAGTGGCCATGTTCCTGGGCTGGGCGCTGGCAAACGAGCCATTAACAACAAGAAACATAGTAGCAGCGGCAATAATCCTAGCATCAGTGGTAGTGATAACCACTTATCAACCAAAGAAGAAACACATGGACAAAAACGCGCGCAACTAGGATCTATTCTCGAAACCTTTCAGCAATTGATCAATGTCTTTTCCTATGCTCTCGCCTTGATAACCACCCTCAAGCACAAAAAACACCGGTTTCCTCAACTCCGCGATTCTCTTCCCTATCTCCCTGTAACCTTTCTCCGTCAACCCAAGCGAAGCCAAATCCCCAGTATGCGTGTCAAAGCCAGCCGACACCGCGACCGCTTCAAACTTGCCCTTGCTAACTTGGTTCAAAGCAGCATCCAACGTTTCCAAATATGCCTCATCCCCACAGTCTGCCCACAAAGGAAAATTCAAAACATTACCCCGCGAATCATTGCCCGTGCCAGGATAATGCGGATGCCTATGCAAAGACAAGTACGTCACCTTGCTGTCTCCCTGAAAAATCTCCTGCGTGCCGTTACCGTGATGCCCGTCAATATCCAAAATCAAAGTAGGCTTCCCCAAATGCTTGACAGCCACAGCAATATTGTTCAAATAACAGAAGCCACGAGTAAAAGCCCCCAGCGCTGCGCCACTTCTTCCACAATGATGACCAGGCGGTCTCATAATCGAGAACCCACAAACATCAGCCGCCAAAATCGCGCCGCCCGCCGCGAGCCTCGCAAACTCGTAAATATTATCATAAGCAGGCGTGTCAGGATCTTCAACCATGCTCTTCTTCAAATTCCAAACATACTCAACATCATGCGCCTTCAACAGGTCATCCTCAGAAGCAGGCTCAGGCTCCACGAAATCGTAACCAAGCCCTCTCAACACCTCAGCCGCCTTCTTGACCCTCGCAGGGCCCTCAATGTGATACTGCCCATAGCCCAAGCATTTCTCTGAGAAGACAATCTTCGTCTTCATAACCTTCAAGCATCCACACTGGATAACGTATGAGTTTTCAAATTAAAATATCGTTCCCAAAGAAGGGTGTTTATGGCCACTGTATAACTAGCGCCCTAACTCATCATGCAATGATATAGCGCGCGCTTTTGTGCAATTGGAGTTGATGGTTGAAACAGGTGTTATTCCACAAGCAATAAGAACATAGTATTTAGTAGTGTTCTATTGATAGGGTAATGTGGAGAAGTCTCCTTGACATCTCTTGAGCGCGATCGCATCCCAAGTCCACGTCCTATTGCCACACGAGAAATTCTGCTCATCGACAGAGTTGAAGAGATGAACCTTCTGAAAGAAGCTGTTGATAGGGCGGTCAATGGCGAGGGCGGTCTTGTCTTTCTGCATGGTGAGGCTGGAATTGGCAAAACAAGACTGACTAGAGAGCTTGGAGCCTATGCGCGTCTACGTGGAATGCGAGTCCTGTATGGCAGATGCCCTGCGCTGTTCAGAATGGACGGTGTTCCTCCATACATTCTCTGGAAGGAAGTCGTCAAAGACTATCTGGAAACATGCACTCCCGAGCAATTGTACAGAGTCATCGGCTATTATCCGGCAGAAGTCGCTAAGCTAGTGCCAGAACTCGGCCAGAAGCTCAGATCAATTCCACAGTCTTTTCCCATAAGCCCTGAACAGGAGCAAAACAGGCTCTTTGAAGCAGTCTCCCAGTTTATCACAAACATTTCCAGAGAGACGCCGCTGCTCGTGGTTCTTGACGATCTACAATGGACCGATCCATCTTCACTATTGCTACTGCACTATCTGGCCCGTAGCGTGCAGAAAACGCCATTACTTCTTTTAGGAGCTTACCGCAGCACTGACATTGATGCTAAACATCCGCTGTCGCCCGTTCTGACGGAATTGAATAGGGAACGTTTGCCTCAATCGATTCACCTGAAACGAATGTCTCTCAACGATGTCTCAGAGATGATCAAAAACATCTTAGAGCAGGAGGATGTTCCGGAAGAGTTCTGCACGCTTGTCTACGAGAAGACAAAGGGCAACCCATTCTTCGCCGAGGAAGTCATAAAATCCCTGAAAGAAGAGGACGTAATCTACCGAGAGGAGAATAGATGGAAGATTAAGGAAGTCTCAAAGATCGAGTTCCCTGAAACTGTAAAGAGCGTTATAAAAACAAGAATAGATCGGTTAGATGATGAATGTCAGAATATTCTGACTCTAGCTTCTTTTGTTGGAAACGACTTCAGTTTTGAGGCTTTACACGGCGTCACTGGCATTGAAGAGGACAGGCTGCTTGAACTGATGGAAAGAATGCTGAAAACAGGACTGGTTGAGGAGAGAGCGATCCGTGGAGAAGACGTGTATTGCTTTGCAGATGTCATGGTGAGAGATGTTGTGCATGAGGAAGTCAGCCATTTACGACACAAGAAGCTTCACGCTTCTGTAGGAAACGCTTTAGAGAAAGTCTACGCCAAGAACATTGATCAGCATTTTGGCGAACTGGCCTATCACTTCTTAGAGGCTGGCGACAAGGATAAGGCGCTTGATTACTTTTTGAAGGCGGGAGAAAAAGCACAGAAAGTCTATGCTCACAACGAGGCCTTCTCATATCTTCAGCACGCTCTCGAACTTCTTGAAGAGCAAGGAAATAATCTTGAGAAGAAGGCGCACATAATTGAAAGCCTTGGTGGCCTCAAGTGGTATATGGGCGAATCACATGTTTGCTTAGAATACTGGAATAAAGCATTGGATTTGTGGGATCAGCTGGATGACAGGGAAAACGTCGCGCGACTTCACATATGGCTGGGATCATTGTTCTGGCAAGTTGGCGGTGACAAGGCCGAAGCTTCCAAGCATCACAGCATGGCTTTAGAAATACTGGAAAAAGAGCCTGAAAGTGCGGAACTAGCGGGCCTGTATGAAGACATTTCACACATGCTCTGGCGAAGTGGCAAACCTGAAGCATTGTCGTGGACACTGAAAGCCTTTGAACTTGCAGAGAAACTAGACAACCAACAAGTCCTCACAGCGTGTTATAATGACTTGGGGACGATAAGCCTGAAATCTGGCGAACATGAAAAAGCCCTGAAATACTATGAACAAGGGCTGAAGATAGCTCTCAAGAATAACTTGGTAGGATACGCTACGAGTTTCTACAACAACCTTAATGCACTTTACTGGAGCATCGGAGAACTTCAAAAAGCATTCGAAACCGCACAGAAAGGGTCAGAGTATGTGAGAAAAGTTGGTAACCTATACGGGATGGGCTGGATTAATGTGGCGTTGGCGTCAGGTTATGCGTACATGGGTGAGATCCAGAAAGCGATGTCCATGTTTGAGGAAATCTTGGCATTATTCAAGAGAACCAAATACACTACCCATTTTTCGGCTCCAGCAATCGGTATTGGCATGTGTTATCAATTCCTAGGAGAATGGGAGAAAAGCCGCCAGTATCTGATGGAAGCATATAACATGGCAAGAAAAGTTGGAGAGTACCAGGAATCTGCTGAGGCTGGGTATCGGCTTGGCGAATTGTTTATGGAAATGGAAGATTACGTCGAGGCAGAGAAGTACCTCAACGAATCCAACGGCGCACTTCAAGACGCAGGAGACACAGACACCCAAGCTGCACTCGCGCTGCCTGCGCTTTCGAAGTTATACCTGAAGAAAGGCGAGATTCAAAAAGCTGAGGAACTGATCGAGAAAATCTATGAGTACGCAGCAAAAACAAAGAGCATGTTGGTCATGTCCCAAGTCGAAATGTTGAAAGCAATGCTCTTGAGAGAACAGAAAAACTGGGAACAATCAATACAACACTTCGAAAAAAGCGTTCAAGGATATAAATCATTGGATGCACAAAAATGGTATGTCGAACCGTTCGCCGACCTTCTTTGCGAATATGGCTCAACATACCTGAAGAGGAACGAGGAAGGCGATCAAGAAAAGGGCTTTTCACTGCTGAACCAAGCACTTGACATATACCAAGACATCGGTACGATCAAGAGAGTAGAAACAATAAGATCAAGAATAGTTCGTGGAGAAACTGCACACGAAGTGGTCTCAAAGCCCGAACCAACTGAAGCTTCGGAGCGCGTTCTAGGTTACATTCCTACTGGGCACGCAGACCTTGACAGGTTGTTGTGTGGTGGGATACCCGCAAATTACGCGGCGGCATTAACCTCACCTTCGTATGATGAGAGGGACATGCTGGTCAGGAGTTTTCTTGAAGCAGGCGCAAAGAATGGTGAAGTCACATTTTACGTCACCATCGACCCAAGTGTAGTAAAGGCTCTCGCAGAAGAGTTCCAGTCAAACCTCTACCTCTTTGTCTGCAATCCTCAAGCGGATGCAATTGTCAAGGAAGCACCCAACATATTCAAACTGAAGGGCGTGGAAAACCTCACCGACATCAGCATCGCTTTGACCTCAGCAATCCGCAAACTGGACCCTTCGTCGAAGGCTCCAAAGAGAATTTGCATAAGCTTAGTCTCAGATGTTCTGCTGCAGCATCATGCAGTCCAGACCAGAAGGTGGTTGGCCTCCCTCATGACAGAATTGAAGACCAATGGGTTCACAACCCTAGTAACCCTGAATCCCCAGATGCATCCTTCTCAAGAGCTTCAGGCAATCCTAGACCTTTTCGAAGGAGAAATCAACCTCTATGAGAAAGAAACTGAAAAGGGTTCAGAGAAATTCCTCAAGATCAAGAAAATGGCCAATCAGAGGTACCTAAAGGACGAGCTACTTCTGAAGGAAGAAGACCTGCAAAAGTGAAAGTAGCGGCTAACCTGAAACGCCGCGCCACATGCCTCTTGTTGCCATGGCCCCAAGTCTTTTCGAAAACCTTGATCCCTCAGCTTTTCACTTGCCCATTGCGCGTTCTTGAATCCGTCATTAATCCTTTCCCACTGAAGAATGGTGGAACAAGTTTCGGTTGGGGTAAAGTTTAGCGCGCGCTAGTATGCATTATCCCCACTCAAAAACCTAGCCCAATTAAAATATAACCTCAACCCTCTTACACTCAGAAAACCGCCACGACACTTGGGGGCAAAAAACGCGATGGTATCAGCAAACCCGTTCGCAGAATTTCGCCAAGAATGCGAAAAAGTCTTGACAAAGGCCTTAAAGAAGACTCTGCCAGAAGCCTCGACTGCCAGCTTGGCTTTCGAGAAGCCATCAAATCCAGAGTACGGCCAACTGGCCTCCTCGATATGTTTTGAATTAGCAAAACAAGAGCACAAGGAACCTCTTGAGCTTGTAAAACTCGTAATTAAGGCAATCGGAAAACCAAAAACAAGTCTCATAGATCACGTCGAGGCGGCGGGAGCAGGGTACATAAATTTCCACGCAGACTTCTCAAAACTCGCTGCGTCAACCCTTGAATCAGCCGAAAGACTTGACACTGAATACGGCTTCCTCAAAGCAGACAAACCCTCAAAAATCATCGTAGAACACACAAGCGTAAACCCACTACACCCAATACACATCGGACAAGCCCGAAACCCAATGCTAGGCGACACCATCGCCAGAATGCTCAAAACCCGAGGCCACACCGTCTACAGACACTACTACATCGACGACGTGGGCCGCCAAACCTCAGTAATAGCCTACGGCTACGACAAACTGGGCAAGCCCAAACCAGACAGTAAACCAGACCACTTCATAGGCAAAATCTACACAATCACAAGCTGTATAGTCGAAATCAACCGGTTAAAACATGAGCTTGAACGGGCCAAAACAGTTCAAGCCGAAGACGAAATCAACAGAATAAACAAAGAACTGGATGAATGGGTGGCAATATCCGCTGAACTCCAAGATAAGCACCCTCAATTGTTCGAGGCGTTGCTGAAAAGAATAGGCGAAGACAAAGACCCAGAAAACACAATCAACAGGCTAAACAAGGCCTACGAGGAAGGAGACCCGAAAGCAAAGAAACTCGTAAGAGAAGTCAGCGAGCTATGCTTCGGAGGCTTCAAGCAAACTCTGACCAGGATAGGCGTCGCCTACGACTCATGGGACTGGGAAAGCGACTTCGTCTCAGGCGGCCACGTAGCCAAAGTACTGCAAAAACTGAAGAAATCCCAATTCGTCTTCGCCGAAAACGGCGTACTGGAATTTAACGCTGAAAAAGTGGCAGAAAAGCTCGGTCTCAAACCCAAGCTTGGGCTGAGACAGGAACATGAAATTCCATCCCTGACACTTGCACGTTCCGACGGAACAACACTATACACGACACGTGACGTGGCTTACACGCTGTGGAAGTTCGAAAAAGCAGAAAAAGTCATCAACGTTATTGGCATGGAGCAAAGCCTAGCACAGTTGCAGCTGAAGATAGCCCTGTATGCACTGGGATACGATGAATACGCTGGCAACCTCATTCACTTCGCATACAACCTCGTGTCACTCCCAGGCTACAAGATGAGTAGTCGCAGGGGGCACTACATCACGTTCGACGAAGTCATGGACGAAGCAGTCAAACGAGCCTACGAAGAAGTTTCGAAGCGCTCCCCACAACTATCAGAAACAGAAAAACAGACTATTGCAAACTTCGTCGGCATCGGCGCCGTGCGATACGCGCTTGTAGAAGTGGACACCTCAAAACCAGTAGTGTTCACATGGGACAGAGTCCTCAACTTCGAGAAAAACAGCGCACCCTACATCCAGTACACACATGCAAGAGCCTGCAGCATACTGCGCAAAGCCGACAATAAACCTAGAAAACCGACGTACGCGCTGCTGACAGACAAACTGGAAAAAGAAATAGTCTTGACATTAGCTAGTTTTCCAGACGTGTTCACAGAAGCATCGGAATACCTGAAACCCTACTTGATCGCAGACTATGCTAACTCGCTAGCTGACAAGTTCAACACGTTCTACAATGCCTTACCAGTGTTAAGAGCCGAACCGCCAGAACTGAGCGACGCCAGACTTGCACTCGTAAACGCTGTAAGAATAACACTGCGCAACGCGCTTAGCCTCATCGGAGTCCTAGCCCCAGACAAGATGTAACTATCCATCACGTTACTGTAAACCTACGAGTTCACATGTTCTCGCGAACTCCCAGAACGCATGTTCTGTTTCACGGCTTAATCGGTTTCGTGAAATAACAAATCTCATATATGTGCCATGTGATTTACAACGAGGTGCACGCTAATGCCGGAAAAATACTTCGAGAAAAAACTCCCCGCAATTGAAGTCAAAGAAAAGAGTATCTCAAAACTTTTGGCTGAAATGAGCCAAACCGCCTACCAAGGCAAACAACTCGGCCGATCTGTCGAGGTCTGGGAAGCCATGCTGAAAGAGAAGGACCTTACAATAATCATGGGCTTGTCAGGGTCAATGAGCACGGCTGGGCAATGGAAAATAATAAACTGGCTTATCGAAAACCGCTACATAGACGTGCTCGTTTCCACAGGTGCAAACGTTTCGGAAGACCTTGTCGACGCCATGGGTTTCGGTTACTGGCAAGGCTCACATCAAGTTGATGATCAAGAACTCTTGGAGTCAGACGTGAACAGGTATTATGACGTTTATGGAAAAGAAACCGACTACCGAGAAATGGAACTGCTCATCACAGATTTCCTAATGACAACAAAAAAGAGCCACCCGTATACTTCCGCGGAGCTACTCCACCTATTCGGAAGATGGCTGAACAAGAAGAAAATCCCAGCCATAGTGGCTACAGCAGCAGCTCACGGCGTGCCGGTCTTCAGCCCAGCCATGGCTGACAGCGCCTACGGCGAAACATTTCTAATGGCCAAGAACCAAGGCCACCCAATAATCTTGGATAGCGTAAGGGAGTTTGACCAGTTCGTCGGCATCGGCGAGAAAACCAAAGAAGTCGGCGTCATCTACATAGGCGGAGGCGTACCCAAGGATTTCACACAACTCCTCGCGATATCTGTCTCGCCAAGAACCAAAGACGAAGGCGTGAAAGGCAGAAGAGGCCACCTCCGCAAAGGCCTGAAGGAATACTACTACCCGCATCGATACGCGATTCAGATAACCACTGATTCGCCTCAATGGGGCGGCTTGTCAGGCTGCACGTTGGAAGAAGCCATTAGCTGGGGAAAAATCGATATAGAAGGCAAAAGAGCCGTATGCTACTGCGACGCGACAATCGCCTTGCCTCTGATAGCGCACGCCTTAAACGAAAGAGTTAGCTTCAGAAGGAAAGCGCCAGACCTGTCTTGGCTATTCAAAGACGTAACCTAAGCTTTTCTTATTCTACTCGTTAGGGCGCCGACGATTATTGGCAAAATGACGGACGCGTCGCCTTCAACCATTATGCACTTTGCTTTCTCGTTTATCTTTCCCCATGAAACCGCTTCTCTCGGCCTCGCTCCGGAAAGGCTGCCGTCCCACTCGTCTGCCGTGCTAATGTACACCACATAATCTAATCCCTCTCTGAATTGATTCCACCATATCGTATGATGCTTGGAAATCCCACCGCCAATGATCAGCGCACCTGTCTTCTTAGCCGTAAACACGATTTCGCTCAGTTCTCCCGAATCTCTGAGCAGGTTAAGCTTGAAATCATGATCCTGCGAGAAAAGCCACGTCTGATAGCCAACTGCCCCATCAGTAATGCCCGGCACGTAAACAGGTATGCTATTCTTGGCTGCCCAGTAAAGAATCGAGCTTTCGTTGCAGACGCGCTTCCCGATTTCTCTGGACAGTTGACTGCTTGAAACTTCCTTGACGCCCTCTGCCCAAAGACTCTTCAGAAGCTCCTGCATCTTCTGTTCAATTATCAAACCATAACTATCATTTGGAACCAGCACGTTACCCAACCGGTTCACGTTCTTCTGATGAAGCTCAACATCATTCATTACAAATGAGCCCCTGTAGTAGTTCTTCCAGCTTCGAGCAATGTCATGATCCAGTGTTCCGCAAGTCGTGATTACAACATCAACGAGCTTCCGTCTCACTAGTTCTTTCAAAGCGCCTCTGGTCCCCGTTGCTACAAGATTACCCGTAAACGAGAGGAACTTCACACAACTGCTTGCTTCACTCATTCGTTCCAGTATCCTTACGGCCACAGCGAGTTTTCCAGCTGTGAAACCCCATGCCTTCTCCATCTGCACAACAAGCTCATCAACAGACATGCTCTTTGAAAAATCGTAATCCACCACGGCGTCTTTCAGCATCCAGCTTTCTCCTTAATTGCTTTCCAAACAAGTTTTGTAGATGGCTCCCGCCGCATCTTCGATGGCCTTCTTCTCCACTTCAGTCAACGAATCCCAAATGTCAGGACCAAGCGACCTAGCAATTCTCGCCGGCACAGTCACATAGACAGGTTCGGGAGTGCTCTCAAACTTCCTCGGCTGTGAATAGCTCAACACTCTGCCTGTGTTCAACATTATTCCACGAATTATCTCTATGAACGAGCCAGCCGGTCCATACCTAGTTCCGCCGAGAAACTGGATGATCTCCCTGCTAACTTCTTTAACATAGTTTTCACATTCCGCCTTGTCCAGCTGCTTCCTTTCTTTAGCAAGGTATTTATCAAGTGGCAACCCGTCAATCTTTGCCGTGCTCCAGAGGGGAACAGCGGCTTCACCGTGCTCACCACCCACGTAGGCTTCGACCAAGCTGATAGGAACATCCAGTCTTCTGCTCAGGATGGTTCTGAAGCGTGAGGTTTCAAGATTTGTACCCGTTCCTATGACATGCCTCTTGCCCTGCGCTGTCCTGTTAGCCAGCGTGGCCATAGCGTCCACAGGATTCGTTATCACGAAATACCAAGCGTGCGGATTGTTATCCAACGTTCTTTCAACGATTTCTCTCACGACAGCTGAGTTTCTCTTGGCAAGATCCCTTCTACTCATCTCAGGGGTTCTTGGAAAACCAGCGGCTATGACAATCAGATCCGCGTTCTTGACTTGTTTTCCGTCATTGTAGGCATTTATTTTGATGCTGAAACCATGGTTAGCGATCGCATGATGCATTTCCTCCTTCATCATCTCAGCAACCCTCGGAGCCATATCGACAAGAGACAACTCATCCACATAACGCTCAAAAATCAACGTGAAGGCAACTTCGCCGCCAACACGACCCGTCCCAGCTACCGCGATATGAACCATAGTTTCACTCCCTATGACCAACTCAAAC
>Ga0315288_10000646_pt1 | contig 43946 bp, 38 predicted proteins | sample YL17G11_20_MG_FD_203454 | JGI IMG/M metagenome (GOLD analysis project Ga0315288, IMG submission 203454) | Sediment microbial communities from Yellowstone Lake, YNP, Wyoming, USA - YL17G11_20 | ecosystem: Environmental > Aquatic > Freshwater > Lake > Sediment | place: USA: Wyoming | collected... | reverse complement strand
CGCACGCAAACAGTCATATGCTTATATAGCGAGCGTTGCACTTTTCGCACGTATCGGGTTTCGTAAATACCTTTATATGTTATAGAATTGATGAATATTGTTCTAGAAAATTCGACCAGATGTTTCACACTGAATCGTTTAAATATGCGTGAAGAAAACGTTGAGTGGGGTGTTGGAGGAGAAAACTACGCGTCATGTGGCACGGTTGATGTTTCCTATCTTCTCCTGTCAGGGAGGGATTGTGTGACGGAAGTTCTTGAAGAAAAGAATGTGGTTGAAGAGTTGAAGGTTGAGTGGAAGCGGTTGTGGAGGGAGCGGTTTGATGACCGTGTCAGAGCTGAAGGGATCGCGAACAAGGATTATGCTGAAGTATTTGTTGAACGTGGAACGGTTATTTTGGCGACCAGGAATTTCAAGCTGATGAATTTCCGTGATGTCTTGGAGGCACACGGGATAGTTGATGTTCATAAGTATGTTTCTCCGGATCCGCGGGTTGGCGGTTGGGGCAAGTTTGTCCGAGCAAATATTGTGAGTCAGAACTCGGGGAAGTCTGTCAAGCGGGCTGATTCGTACGTTGCCGAGCCCAGGAAGAAGCAGCATTTGAAGAAGGGCGGACGCGGCTGGGTGCACATTTAGTCTGAATTTTGCTAGCTGCAACCACCTTTAGCGCCTATTTTGGGTTGTTTTCGTTTATGGAATGATGGTTTTCGAGGGGAATCTGAATGGGTTACAGGAAAAAATTGGATATTATAGCGGACATGCTGACCGTAGCAAGCAATGGCGCGAAGAAAACACAGATCATGTACCAAGCGAATTTGAGCCATAGGTTACTGACGAAGTATTTGGAAGAGATTGGGAAGGCGTATTTGCTGAGTTTCAAACGTAAACAGCGTAACTATGTTTTGACTCCTAAGGGGAAACAGTTTCTGGAGGTTTACAAGGAGTATTCGAAGCGCACTAGAGATGCTGAGAAGCATTTGAATGATGTGAATGGTAAGAAGAGGATGTTGGAGAACTTGTGTTCACGCAAAGAGTGTGGGCCTGGAGCGGGTTAGAACATTGAAGATTGTTGCGTTGCTTGTGTTGCTGGTGCTTCCGCTTGCAGGTTTCGTTGTGGTTGGTTACTGTTCGAGTGAGTCGGATGCGAGGACTGCCGTTGCCCAAGCAAGTCAGAGGGTGAGCGTGTGTTATTCTGTTGCTGCGGATGCGGCTAAGGCAGGTGCGAATGTGTCGGGTTTGCTTGTGACGTTGGATGATGCGGGAGGGCTTTTGTCTAGGGCGGAGTTAGCTTTGGCGAAGGGTGAATTTGATTCTGCTTCCACTATGGCGCATTTGTGCGAAGAGAGGCTTGTGGGGTTTGAAGATGCAGCAGCGGGTTTGAGGGCTTCTGCTGTGCGGGCGGGGTTTTTGGATTTTGCTTTTGGTGTTGTGGGTTCGGCTGTTGGGTCGGTTGTGGTTGTGGTTGTGGGTGTTGTGGTTTGGTTTTGGTTGAAGCGTAGGTCTGTTGGGAGGGTGGTTTGATGGACATAGGCGAGTATCGTGTGCCTTTTTTTGTGGTTGTTGCGGTTGCGGCTTTGTTGGTTGCTTCGCCTTGTTTGAGTCGTGTGCTTGTTTGGCCGCGGACGGAGTTTTTCAGTGAGATGTGGGTTTTGGGGTCGAGTCATATGGCTGAGGGCTATCCGTTTAACGTTAGCAGTGGGCAGAGTTATCGTGTCTATTTAGGGATTGGAAATCAGTTGGGTTATTGTGCTTACTATCGGATTGAAGTGAAGTTTAGGAATGAGAGTCAGTCGATGCCGAGCAGTTTTGGGGCGGTTGAGGATCGGGTTCCGAGTGATTTGCCGTCGCTTTTTAATGTCAGCGCTTTCGTTGCGGATCAGGACAGTTGGGAATTGCCTGTGATTTTTGGTTTTGATTATGGGTTCAACGAGACGCTTGTTCAGGTTGGGTTCAACAGTATGACGTTCAATGATAACGTGTTGGGTATGAGTGGAGAAAGTGCGGGGTGGAATGGGACGACGAGCAGGTTTTATGGGGATTTGATTTTTGAGTTGTGGCTATACAACAATGCGACGAGTGGTTTTGGTTATCATGGTAGGTTTGTGGATTTGAAGTTGAACATGACTGTTGTCTAGTGTGCGGATATATCGAAACGGGAAATATTAGTATTTGAACAACAAGTGGTATATTTCATGAAAGGGAGAGTCTCTTGATGGGTAAGGGAAATAGTATGAGAGTTTTAGCTGTTGGTGCGCACCCCGACGACATTGAACTGGGTTGCGGAGCGACTCTGGCTCTCTTCAAAAAGAAGGGACATGAAGTCTACATGCTTGTCTTAACCAAGGGTGAAGCGTCGGGAAAACCTGAAGCTCGGCAGAAGGAATGTCTGCAATCATCTGCAACTATCGGCGCTGACGAGTTGTTTTTCGGAAACTTGCGGGATACCAGAATTACAGATGGAATTGAATCTATAATGGAAATTGAAAACGTAATAAATCATGTAAAGCCTGACCTTGTTTTTGCTCACAGTCATAAAGATGTACACCAAGACCATAGAAATACTGCACTTGCAGTTTTATCTGCTGCTAGAAATGTGAAGATAGTGCTGTTGTATGAGTCTCCTGCGGCTTTGAGGGATTTTTGTCCCCAAGTTTTCGTTGATGTAGACTCAACATTCAACATTAAACTGGAGGCATTGAAAGCTTTTGGCTCACAAGCTTCCAAGATTTACTTCAGGGGCAATTCACACCACGACGAAAGCCGCAAATTTCCATATGTTTCAAACGCTATTGAAGGACTCGCTAGATTCAGAGGTTTTCAGGCTGGAGTGACACTGGCTGAAGCGTTTGAGACGGGCAAATTTCTCCTAGACGTTCAAGATAATAAGAAAAAGTAACGTTTGTAGCGCGCTTTTGGCAAAATGGATGAGGCTACAGCAGAAGCAAATCTTGATTTGAGTTCCCACGAATATCCGAATGCAAATTCTGTTTTCTGCTTTCTCACTTCAGAGAATACTTTCAGTGATAGATCAGGGGTACAATGGCAACGGGAAAAACAGCATGGAAGGACGCGTCATGACAATGTCGGTTCTTGTTACAGGAGTGGGGGGTACAGCTGGGCAATCGGTGATAGGTGCAATCAGGATGATGAGAGGGAAGACAAGGATTGTGGGGGTGGACATGAACCCTCTTTCAGCTGGATTGTACTTAGTCGACAAAGGATACGTCGTACCTTCCGCTGATGACCGTAACTTCATTCCTCGACTAGTCGACATATGCGCGGAGGAGAATATTGAAGTGCTTATACCCACAGTGGATGAGGAGTTATTGCCAGTGGCGTTGTCCAGATCATCTTTTGAAAAGTATGGCACGACGACAATATTAGCTTCCTCCCATCTCCTTGAGAAGGCCCTCGACAAGTGGGAAACCTATGTCCTTCTTCATGACGCTGGGATTCCTGTTCCGAAATCGATGCTTCTTGCTGATCGTGATGCTATAGTCAAAAGCTTGGGTCTCCCACTTATCATTAAACCGAGGAAGGGGCGTGGTGGAAGAGATATCGTAAGGCTGGATAACCAGAATTTGTTCGGATATTTTGTTCCAAGGATCAAAGACCCAATCTTTCAAGAGTGCTTAACTGGAACAGAGTACACTGTCGATGTTGTTGTCAGTAAAAGGGGAAAAATACTGGCGATTGTGCCCAAGAAAAGAATAGAGATGCGTGGCGGAAGCACATATAAAGCCATCACTGTGCGCGAAAGAGAAATAGAGAATACCGCGACCGAGATAGCACATTTGCTCAAAGCCGATGGCCCATTGAATATTCAGTTTATGGTCAATACTCGAACAGGCCAAGCGAATGTTCTGGAGATAAATCCGCGATTTTCCTCATCTCTTGCATTGACTGTACGTACAGGCATTAATTCAGTCGAGATTTTGATAAGAGATGCTCTAGGGAAAACCGTAGATCAGATTCTCCCTTTTAGAGAAGGCGTGTGTATGCTCAGGTACTGGCAGGACGTGGTTCTTCCTCGTTCAGAGTTGCTTGGTGAATTCACTTGAAGTCACCCTTCATGGATCTTCACATACATTCACAGTATTCACATGGAAAAGGAAGTATTCAAGACATCATAAAAGTCGGTATCACAAAGAATCTGGACTATCTCGCTATTACCGAGCATGTGCGTTTTCAATCATCCTGGTTCGCGTCCTTTCTGTCCGAAATGGAAGCTGCACAAAAAGAAAAGCACATTGAGGTGCTCTCGGGAATAGAGTCCAAGGTTTTGGACTTTTGTGGAAGACTAGACGCAACCGAGAGAATGGTTCAAACAGTGGACTTGATTGTGGCTTCAGTGCACCGAATACCCACATTTCACGACATGAGCGGCGACTTGGTGGTTGAAAAAGTAAATCAAGATAGAGCTTATGTTGTTGACCTCTACCTTCGTGCCCTAAGCGGAATCGCTTCCAATCCTGAAGTTGATGTAGCGGGTCACCCATTTCACTTGCTCAAGGCTATGGGGGTAAAGAAAATAGGTAGAGAATACAAGATAGAGCTGGCCAAGTTGTTCTCAATATCAGAAAAAGCAGTTGAGGTTAACTCGTTCTATCATGTTCCAGACTTAGAATTTCTGAAGATATGTGTCAGGGAAGGGGTAAGAATTAGCATAGGTAGCGATGCTCATACGTTGGAAGATGTGGGCAATGTGAAGTGGTCAATGCGGCTTTTGAAAGAGGCAGGAGGCACAGCTGAAGATATCATTGATGTAGAAAGCATTCTTGCTCGCAGAAAATACGCGCGCTCGCTCAAACTATAACAGTCTTCTATAGAACCGCTCCAACGACGTATAAGAGCCACGATATATATTGTCAAGATGAGGAGAAGGTAGAGTATGTGGAGTAGGCAATTGGCAATAGCTCTGATTTGCTTCACACTACTATCAGGAATCTTTCTAGTGAACGTCAGAGCCCTCGGCTGGCCAAATCTACCTCCCAATCCAGTGACTATGAACGCTATATTGGTTGAATCCACTGACGAATGGCATTTCATCACCACATTGGGCAATGTCCCAGCTGGCTACGATATCTCAGATGGAGTCTACCCTGGCTGGTGTGTCGACAGGCGATTCATGATTGCCCCTGCCCCAATCCTACAAGTATATCTATATTCAAGCTACGATCTGCCCGCAATTCCAGAGTTGCACATGCAGGAATGGGACCTAATCAACTATGTTCTAAATCATAAAATGCCAGGAGCAACAACAAGAGACATCCAACAGGCCATATGGAATTTCACCACCCTCGGTTACCAAGAAGCAGCGACGCGGCCTTTGGCTATAGCAATGGTCAACGACGCTGTGGCAAATGGCGCAGGCTTTATCCCAGGACCAGGACAAGTGATGGCAATCATCTGCTACCCAATACTGCCAGGCGAACAGATATCGATAATCGAGGTTCTAGGCACACCGACTCGTGTAGGTGGCTACTACGGTATCGCGCGCGCGGTATCGCACACGCCTTACGCCATTCTGGGAAGAATCGGTGAGCCTTCCCTCGGCATATGCTGCTACTCCCTTTCTCTTCTGGCATTCTGCGGAGTACTGAGTTGGGCCAGACGCAAGCGTGAATAGTCAGCGCCTTTTTGAAGACTTACGCATTTCTGAAACAGATCATGTGTTCTCTACTTTCATGACACAAGTAGCCGGAAGGGAGTTTTGACAGTTTTCGAATCGTCTGAGGGTGTTACAGGTTGATTTTGTATTTGTGGGTTACTTTGCTCTCTGTTTTCATTGGAAGTTATCTTTTGTATTTCTTATATCTCAGGCATAGAGCTAGAGGTTCATGGGGGTTAGAAATAGACTCGCAGTTTTGTCCCTCTGTGACTATCCTCGTTCCTGCGTTCAATGAAGAGAAAGTCATTCTCTCGAGACTCGAGAACCTTAAAGAGGTCTCGTATCCGAGGGACAAAATGGAAGTGATCTTGATAGACGATGCTTCCACGGACCAAACCCGGGCAAGGGCTGAGGAGTTTGCCAGAGAAAACCCTGAGCTACGGTTCAGGATCCTGCATCAAGTCAATAGACAGGGAAAAGCAAAGGGTTTGAATGCAGCTCTCAATGCTTGTTCTAGCGGTATAGTTGTGGTGACAGATGCAGACGTTTTCTGGCCTACGGACATTCTTCATAAAGCTCTGCCCTATATGTCTGACCCAACGATTGGCGCACTCAGCGGCGTAGCACAATTAAAGAATCCTGACCAGTCATGGGTGACAAATGCTGAGAAGAACTACTTGAGCATGATGTCCGTGTGGAGATTGGGAGAATCCAAGATACATTCGACGATAAGGTTTGAAGGTTGTTTCTGTGCTTTCAAGAGGAACGCCTTTCAAGAATTTGACAGTGAATCCGGCGCAGACGATTCGGGGACGGCACTGCAAATTATTCAGAATGGATATAGAACAATCTTGGTGCCTGAGGCTCGTATGCAAGCAGAGATGCCCTACAAAACGAGAGAAAGAACACGTGCCAAGATTAGACGAGCTGTTCATTTGACTGGTCTCTGGACTCAATGTTTGAGACTTCTTGTCAAAAAACGCTTGAAACTTCCTAAGAAAATTGCGATCCCAGAGATCTTCCTATCCTTATTCATGCCGTTCATATTTGTTGTGCTTGCTTGTCTGACCTTTGTTTTGTTGGCGTACTATCCAATCCCGTTTTCTCTTTTCCTTGCAGCGCTATGCCTGGTTGCTCTAGTTCCAAAAGTAGGAAGCTACGTGGTTCAAGGAATAATGGATCAGTTTATCCTTTTCTACGCTGTACTTCTCTACGTAGGTAAGAAGAGATTTGTTACTTGGGAGCGCGCGCGCTAACACTCGCTAATTGTCCTTGTTAGGATTTAAAGGTGATTTGGATGACAAACGTGGGAATAATAGGCCTGGGAAGAATGGGTATGCTCCACCTGATGAACAGCCTGAAAATTGACGGTGTCAACGTGGTGGCTGCTGCAGATTCTTCAAAGAAAGCGCTAAACAAAGCTAAGTTACTTGGCGTAAAAGCGACCTATGCAGATTATCATGATCTGCTTAGCAACTCCTCTAACATCGATGCAGTTGTCATATCTCTGCCGAACTTCCTGCATTTCGAAAGTATTCAACTGGCTCTGGAAGCTGGGTTGAATGTTTTCGCTGAAAAGCCCTTGGCCACGTCCATTGATGAATGCCGTGAGATTGTGAGGTTGGTGGACAAGTCCGGAAGAAAGCTCATGGTTGGACATGTAACGCGGTTCATGGAAGTCGTTCAGAAAATGAAGAGACAGATGAACGAGGGGGCAATTGGAGATGTGGAAGTTGCTACAATTGAAGAGGTTATTAATGGTCCTTTTTCGCATCCGAGAGTTCCAACTCCAGTTGCGGACTGGTGGTTTGATCCTAAGAAAGCTGGAGGTGGGGCTCTTCTCGATATTGGCTATCACATGTTAGATCTGTTCCGCTTTTTTTCAGGAGATGCGGAGGTGATGTTTGCTCACCTCATTCACAGGTACAATCTTCCAATTGAAGATGGTGCAATCGTTATATTGCAGTCTAATTCATCCACGAAAGGAATAGTTAATGTCGGTTGGTATCAGCAGACTATCTTTCCGAAATACAATTTCCGAGTTCTTCTTCATGGAACCTCAGGCTACTTGTCAAGTGACAGTTTTGTGCCGCATAATCTCTATTCTCATGCTGTGAAAGAAGGACTCAAGAATCTTGCAAGAAAAGCCGTTGGGAAGAAGATCCGCTTTTTATCATACACTTACTATTACGAATCTTTCTACAGGGAGATGGTTAGCTTCTTTGATTGTATTCGAAACGATACTGAACCAGCCGTCCCTGCTGTTGAAGGATTGAAAACTGTTGAACTGATTCAAGCTGCGTACACTAAGGCAAATATAAGGAGTCCCTAGGTGGTTGTGAACATATGGGCAACATTGTGGGTCTAGTCAAGGTGAATAATTCAGAAGACTTGCGGCTTCAAGTTTCGCGAGTAACGGAATTGATCGATTTTAAATCAGGAGGATCAGTGAGATCTGTTGTTGTGAAGCCCAACTTATGTTACTACTGGGATGCCAGTACAGGCTACACGACTGATCCTCGACTCGTTGGTGGAATAATAGATTGGATTCGCGATAAATTTGGAGATGTTGATATTAAGGTGGCGGAAGCTGATGCTTCAGCAATGCGAACCAAGTATGTCTTTCCCGCCTTGGGATATGACAGGTTGGCTAAGGAGAAGAATGTTGAACTCTTCAATCTTTCGAATGATGTACTGTTAGACGAGACTGTTCATGTGAACGGACGCGAGATTTCGTTCAAGGTTCCTGCAACGTTAAAGAAGTGCGATCTGTTCGTCAATGTGCCGAAACTGAAGATCATGCGCGCTACAAAGATAACCTGTGCAATGAAGAACGTTTTTGGTTGTATCGGCTTAAGAAGGAAAATGGTCTATCACAAATTCTTGGATGAGGCGATCGTTGGAATAAACAAGTTGCTGCACCCGCATCTCACCATTGTTGACGGCCTTGTTAGTTTGGGACGTTTTCCTTTCAAGCTTGGTCTCATTATGGCGAGTGTTGATGTGGTCTCGGTTGATTGGGCGGCTTCACAGATAATGGGTTACAGACCTTCTAGAATTGAGTTCTTGAGGCTTGCAGTAAAGGAGAAACTTGGAGATCCTAAAGGTTTAGTGATTGCAGGCGAGAATCTTTCGGACTTTGCGAAGGTATTCCCCAAGGAAGGATTTGTTGCTTCCAGATATTTGTGGGGTATACAGTTTTGGTTGCTGAATGCTTACCGCCGAGTTGTGGGCGACATCATTCCACCCATCCTTGAAGAGTCTTGAGGACAGTTGATTATCTGTGGCTAGTTCTCTATGTGTCTCAAATGAAAGTTCACAAAACAAGATCAGACCAAAGGTTACTGTTGGTGTGTGCGTCAGGAACAGCTCCAATACTATTCGAGAAGCGATCGAAAGCATTATGCAACAGGATTTCCCACATGAACTTATTGAGGTAGTTTTTGTGGATGATGGCAGTGTAGATGATACTCTGTCTATTATCACGGGTTATCTTACAAGAATGGATATGAAAGTGAAGGTTTTTCATCATGAATGGATGGGGTTAGGGCCTTCGAGGAATGTTGTTGTTGACAATGCAAACGGGAGTTACATCATTTGGGTTGATGGGGATATGATGCTGCCAAAGGATCATGTTCGAAAGCAAGTTGAATTCATTGACCAAAACCCACGGATTGGAATAGCCAAGGCAAAATATGGCATCCTAGATGAAGAAAACTTGGTGGGTTTTTTGGAAAACATCGGGTACGTTGCAGTTGATCACATGTATGGTGGAAGGCCGACTTCAAGGACCCTAGGCACTGGAGGAGCAATATACCGTGTTGATGCTGTTCGCCAAATTGGGGGGTTTGATCCCAGTATCAGAGGCGTGGGTGAAGACATGGACGCTGAAGCGAGAATGAGAAGGGCAGGCTGGTTTCTATTTCTAGGAAGCCCAGGTGTCTTCTATGAAAGACGCAGGAAGTCCTTGAGATCTCTTTGGAACGAAGGTTTTTGGCATGGCTATGGCGGGGAGTTGATTCTACGCAAGAACAGAGGAGCTTATACCCTTTTGAAAATGACTCCATTGGCAGGCTTGGTGGGAGGCGCGTGGTACTCAGCCGCGGCTTACAGAGCGGTTGGGAAGAAAATTGTGTTCTTGTTGCCATTTCAGAACGCGTTCAAGCGAATTGCTTGGTGCTTAGGATTTATCAAGGGCACCATGGATAGATTTTAGATTTGGAAGCAGTGCGTAAACGCGCAGTTAAGACTGATAAGTATGGTGTCTTAATACAAAAGACTTATTTGTTTGTTTGCTCTTCATCTGTACAAATGGTGAACGCATTGGCAGCAACATCATTATTTCACCCAGCAGATCACGAAATAGGTTTGGAATAGTTTGCCGGATGCCAATTCAAATAGACTCTTTCTGGTTTCGTTGATAATGGCAGGAATCATTGTCTTGCCGATAGCGTTCTCCTCGACTAATTTCGATGTGACTGTTGGGAATTCAGGTAGAATACGGTACGGAACTCCACCTCCGCCAGTCTACACTGGTGAGCCAACTTTGGCGTTACACACTTCAGGCAAAGACATTATGTATCCAAATAACACGAAAATGGTTTTGCGTGGTGTATGGCAAGGCATGTTTGCTGACAGTTGCACAGGCTGGTGGGGTACAGTCCAAGCTGATCGGCAATGGGACGAAGCCGCCCTTAATATTACTCTTGACTTTTTCAGGTCAAAGGGTGTTAATGTGTTCAGCACTTTCCTCTGGGGTGATTGGTGGATGCAGGACAAGAACGCGACCCTGTTTGGCGGCGACAACGCAACAGATGTGCATTACCGATACGCTCTAAAACGAACTGCTGACATTTGCGCGCAAAAAGGCATGTATTTCCAAATACGCCTTTATGGCTGCTCAAGAGCAGAGGGTCATATTGAAGGATTGCCATTTCAACCCTATTATTCGTGGACTGTGCAGGACTTCGTGGATTTTTGGGGGAGTGTAAGCTACGTTTTCAGAAACAACAACAATCTTGTTTATGTGCTCTATGACGAACCCGTCGGGGATATGGCAACATACTTTAGCGCATGTGACCGAGCAATCGCTGCGATAAGAGGAAAGGAAACAGGAATTACCCATTTAGTCGGGGTAACATGGGCATATTGTGGAAGTCAAGATTGGGCTCTAACCTACGTCGCGGGAGGACATACAACTTCACCAAACTTCTTCTTTAGCGAACACATTTACCGTTATCACGGAACTTTTGCATACGACCCAAACGCGCCAGTTGACATTGCATACATAAGAAACTGGATAACGAACACGCAATTGGGACAGGGCTATACTGGAACACTCACAAACTACACACAATACGAATTGAATATACCCGTTTTCGTGACCGCCATAGGATGCTCAAACGGAGGCACAGATGATTCGGAATACGTTGCCTTTTGGAATACTCTGCAAGTGCTAAATGAAATAGGCGTGGGCTATTCAGAGTTTTCATGGACACATACTTCATGGCAATGGACACCGTTCGTTGACCCAGACAATACTCCCTACAACTTGGCATACAACAGAGTTGGACAAGCCTTATTTGACGCTATTGCAGGTATTCATCCACCGACATCATATACGTTAAACATTGCAAGTAATACTGTCAATCCCATAATTTACACAGTCAACGGAACAGCGTCTCAAACTCCGCATAATCACACTTTGTTTGGTGGCGGCTGGGTTTACGAGGTGAAAATGCCTTCAGTATCGTTAAGCTATGTTCATTCAGTATTAGTTGGTTCAACTGCTGGAGAAGGAGGCGGTGGAAGCGGATATTCAAATTATGTGTATTCATGTGCCCCAGTCGAAATTTCCTCGTCTACATCTGTTTCCTCCATGTATGTCTATACTACCGTGCCCTGTAACGTAAAAGTTGCAATCTACACTTTGGAATGGAACACTTTTGTAAGTCCTAACAGATTTCACGCGACGACTTTGGTAGCAACCAATAATACAGCTACACCTTGCTCTGTTGGATGGAACCTGATACCATTTTCAACAGTTACTTTGACATCTGGGTCGTCCTATAGTCTAAGTGTGCATGCGGATACATCGGGTGCTACTGTTGGCAGCGAAGAAAGAGTATTTCATGGAATGAATTGGGCTTGGAATGAAACAAGTAACAACTTTGACGCAGACGTGTCGTTAATCTCAGATACAGTAGGAAATGATATAGCCGCTTATATTCCGTACGCGCTTTTAATACCAATAACGTCAACGTTCAGTCGTTGGGAAGACGGCTCGACAAACCCTGTGAGAATCATAAACTTAACGACCAATATTTCTATAACCGCAACCTATCAAAGAATACCCTAAAATGGCCTAGTATTTGCCGATACTTGTATCGCACGTTCGCTCTGCGCTTCCAAATTATCGAAGTATTCTGCTGAACTCTGAAACTGATTTCTTAATGGATCGAATCGTGAACACAAGTGCTCTTATGGATTGGTTTGGAATTGACTACTTTCTAATAAGAGACTGAACAAGCAGGACGAGTAATTTTGTCTGCAGTGCGTAGTTGGAAATCAAATGGTTTCATTTGGTTAATCTTGATTTTGCAGATCATAGTATATTTCGTGGTATTTGCGGATATTCCAGTTGCCCGGATAGTTGTTTGTTTTCTTTATCTTATGTTAGTTCCAGGCATCGTTATCTTAAAGTTACTAGCGCTGAAGAATTTGGATGTCGCTGAAAAGGCCCTTTTTTCGGTAGGATTGAGTGTTGCTTTCTTAATGTTCATGGGTGTCATCCTAAACGAGATAGCGAAACTAGCCTTTACTAGTCCCCTCTCTCTTAATCTTCTCCTCTTCAGCATTAACACGACCATACTACTAATGAGTTTTATAGGCGCTAGGCACGACGATTCAACCTTAGCTCTAGCGCCACAAACAAAGTATTCAAAATTGCTGTTCCTAATTTTATTGTCAATTTCACTTCTACTCTTGGGTTCTTATGGAATAATTGTCGTGAACACTTCCGGAAACAGCCTTTTTCTTCTCCTCTTGATATTCGCGATTTCGATTGTCATTTCTTTGGTTTTTCTTTCCGAAAAAATTATTCCTTCGAATCTCTATCCATTAATCCTATTCGTTATATGCATTTGTATGCTACTCTTTGTCAGCAGCACGTCACTGATAACAAAGTACATTACGGGCAGTGGGGACCAGTGGATTGAATATTACGCTTTTAGATTGACCGAAATAAACCATTTTTGGAATTCTGCCCTTGCGCCTTCTCCTCAAACTTCGAGTCTTTTCCCAACTTATTCCACGATAAGTGTAACAATTTTGCCTCTAGTATTCTCAACTATTACGGGGCTGGATGGTTCTTCAATCTTCAAACTCCTTTACCCCCTAATAGTTGGTTTCTTAGCTTTAGGATCATATAAATTGTATCAAACCCAAACAGACAATAAAGCAGCTTTCCTGGCAACATTCTTCCTGATCACTATTTCTGTCGGCAAAGGATTGGGGTCATCAAAACAGATGGTTGCTTCACTGTTTTATGTTTCACTGTTTTTGTTGCTTCTTAGGAAAGAATTTTCTGCTTCAAAAAGGAGCATTCTTGTCATAATTTTTGCCACTGGCTTGGTAATATCTCATTACGCCCTCGGCTACATTTTCCTATTTACTGTTCTTTTTGCATTTCTCATTTTTGCCTTAATGAATTATGGAAAGACAGGCAAGTTTTCAAGCCATCGAACAATATCTTTAACCTTAGTCTTAGTTCTTTTAGCAATTGCTTTCTCTTGGTACATTTTCGTCAATTCATCGGCAACTTTCAACCTCTTACGGGACGAAGTGAATACTGTGACGAGCAATCTCGGTCAGTTTTTTAACCCGGAATCTAGAGGGACGGCTTTGCAAGGTTTAGGCTTAGTTCAAACTACCAGCATTTTTAATAGTATCAGCAGCGCTTTTTTCATTTTGACCGAATTCTTGTTGGTCATAGGTTTTATTAAACTGATAGCAAGCAAGGATAAGACTTCGAGATTTAGCATCGAATACAAGGTAATTGCAGCTTTAAACATGGCGATCATTGCGATGAATCTTCTTCTTCCAGTAATCGCAGACACGTTCTTAATGTCAAGGTTTTACCAAACAACGCTTATCATACTTGCTCCCCTAGCGGTCTTAGGCGGAAAAACGATTGTCGAACTCTTACCGAAACCCAGCTTCCGAAAACTGTACGCGTCTCTTCTTGTCTTTATGGTATTCATTCCTCTTTTTCTGTTTCAAACAGGTTTCGTCTACGAAGTTACAAGGGTCCAGAGTTCGTCTCTTCCTTTAAGTATGCATAGATGGAGCGGTGTTGAGCTTTATGGCTACGTTGTCGATGCTCAAGAAGTGGCCGGTGCCCAATGGATACCGAAATATGCTAACGTAACGAACATCGTTCTCTACTCAGATGGGGTGTCAATATACAATGTTCTAACGGGTTACGGCATGATAGGAAGAGGCCGCGCCTTCTACTTGTTAAACACAACAAGACCAACTTCAAACGAACTGATATACTTGGCGAATCGTGATTTAATAAGTAAAGGGTATATTTTCAACGCCAGTGAAATATCGCCGATTGTTGAAAATCAAGACAAAATCTACGCTAATGGAGAATGTGAAATCTATAAGGGCTACAGCCCATGATGGTTCTGACCTTACTCTTTCTATGTTTGTCTGCAATTGTAGTGCGCGCGCACGAAACTATGTCAAACCCAAGAATCAACAAGCGCCCAAGACGGCGCGCCGTTAGACTCTAGGAATCATTTTAGTCCAGCTGTCTTGGATCTCGCAGCTTATATCTAGTAGCGCGAAGTTGAGTGCACTTTGGTGCCCAAACATGAGAATTTGTGTTGTTTGCAGTGGCTTTTCTTCAATTCTTGGCGGTCTCGAGACTGTTTACAAAAATCTCTGCAGACTATGGACGGAGAAAGGTCATGAAGTCTTTGTGGTCTCAGGTTTTGGCACTATCGCAAGTTCGGGAGAGTACAAGGTCCTCAAAATTCCATTCATACCCAGAAAGTTCTTTGACCAGTTTCACCTGATAACAAAGATATTACGTTTAGATTCTTATGAACTAGAAGGACTGAGTTGCGCACCTTTTATCGCGTTGAGGTTAATCAAGCTAAGACCCGACATAGTGCTTTCAAGTACTATTTTTGAAACTGTTACCCCTCTAAAGCTAGGGTTCGCATGTTTAATGGTTAGCCAAGTACCAATTCAAAATAGACTGAAGATTTTCAAAAGCGTCGATAGAGTTATCGTAAATGACTCACACTCTTATGAACAACTGAAGGAGATTGGAATAAAGACTGAACTCATAATGAACGGTATAAGGATCCCAACCGTCCGGAAAGCAGTAATTCAAAATTTGCGAGCCAAGTATTCAATACCGAATAAGTCGAAAGTGATTCTGACTGTGGCACGGCTACAAAAGTTTAAACAAATCCACTTATTGATCGAGGCCTTCAGTCTAATAAAGCAACCAGCACTACTCGTCATAATCGGTGATGGACCCGAACTGTCAGCGCTAAGAAAACAAGCTTCACAGTGCAATTCACAAAACAAGATTCTTTTCCTGAAGAATATTCCTCAGCAAGAACTTGATGGATTCTACCAACTATGCGATGTATTTACTCTCCCCTCTCTAGATGTATTTGGAATAGTGTTCTTGGAAGCTCTCAGCTTTGGCAAAATAGTCGTAACCAACTCTTCCCCAGAGAGAAGATTCATACTAGACAAATTCGGCATTTTTACTGATGTTGAAGATCCAATTGAATATTCGAAGTCTCTGTTACAAGCAATCCAGACGAGAATTGATGTCAAATCAGCAGACTATGAACGGCACATGCAAAAATTTGATTGGAACGATATCGCCTCACAGTACATTAGAGTATTTCAAGAGGTCTTAGCGCGCGCTAAATAGACACAATTATCGAGGGTCTAATAGCTTTATAATCTTGGAAGCCTTTTGCCGAACTCTGAAGAAGCTATGTTCTCATGAGGTGTATTTGAAAAATGACAAACAAACCGCACGTTTCTGTTTTAATACCTACGTACAAACGTGCACACCTGATTGGTCATGTACTGGAGGCTCTTCAGAAACAGAGTTACTCGAATTTCGAGGTTCTTGTAGTGTTAAAGCCAAGCGGCGACGGGACCGAAGAAGTCTTGGAAAGGTTCGAGAAAACACTGAACATAAGGGTGATGCTCCAAGAAGAAGGCTACGTTACCGATGCCTTGAACCTTGGCCTTGGGCAGGCCCAAGGCACTGTTGTCGCATTTCTTGATGATGATGCAATTCCACAAAAGGACTGGCTACAAAATCATCTGAACACTTATAGTGATTCCAACGTCGGAGGAGTGGCAGGGAACGTTATACCGGCAGTATTGAAAGAGGGCTCAGTGTATGCCAAGAATGGAGTGTCAGAACTCATCCCTCACCCTAAGGAGTTTATGAAATCAATCGGTCGCATTCTTTGGAGTTGTCCAATTAAAGGGTTGGAGAATCATCTTGTCTACATATCAAGAGCGGGGGCAGTCGCTTACGATTCGAACTTGTCCCAATACGCTTGGCATCGAGTTACAAAATCATTGCTTGGCATGGGTGCTAACATGTCCTTGTTATCCAAGACTGTGAAGGGCTTCAAATTTCCAAGTTCATGGATACTCGGTTTGTCGTGGGAGCAATTCTTAGGGTGGTATGTATGGAAGCAAGGTTACACTCTTGTCTTTAATCCAAATGCAACAGTAAACCACGTTGTTCATGGCCAAACCTTGTCACGTAGCCAGACAGATGCGAAAAAAGCAGCTCTGAATGTAATGGAAAGCAATCTTCTCTTCTATAGACTTTATGATCTTGAACAAAATCTCTCTGCAATGTACAGAATCATTTGGCTGATCTTCAGTGTCATGGTCAACACAAAGAAGATATGCGTGAATCATGAACTCGAGCGATTTGCTTGGATACGAGGTATGTTCTACTCAGAACTTATAGGGCTCAAATGGCTTCTGTCGAGAAAGGTAGGCGGTCGCTATTGGCCCTTAGCAGATTTGAAGAAATTCTCAGGCATAAGTTGAAAACAAAGGAAACTTGTTAAACACTGCTTGTCTGAGAAGATATTTTTTCAGGAATCCTGGACTTGTTTACCCAGAGTAAAAATGCCTCGAGAACTTTCCAACCCAATGACAAGATTTGACTACTGCGATGTTGGAATTTTTGCAAAGGTGTTAGAAAACAGCAAAAGGTTATGAGCATGTGAGCAGACCATGACGAAAAAACGCGTTAGTGCACCCTATCATCTGGCAATCAATTTATACGGCGCACCCTATTCCCGTGCGTCACAAACAGGCAAGGCGTGTCGTGAATGAAAGTTCTGATGGTTACCCCCTACTATTATCCCACCACAATCGGAGGGACGGAGAGTCTAATAGAAAACATAACTGTGAAACTCAACCAACATGGAATACACACGGACATCATGACTTTTAATTACGCTACGGATCGGCGGGCAGTCTTTGTTGAGAAAACTGAAATCATCAACGGATTGTATGTCGTCAAAGTACCAACTGTACTTTTACCTAGACCTACGTTTTTCGTAAAACATCTTGCGACTCATTTCAGGAGCAGGATGAGGCAATACGATGTTATTCACTTTCACAATGACACTGACCTGAGTTTTCCCTTGTTTTCTTATGGATTGACCATGCCAAAACTCTTTCACTGTCATTGTCTAGACACAACCTACTTTGATTATAGAAGAAATCCTATAGCTAAGAAGGCTTTCCTGAGATCCGCAGATATTTTCATTACTCTTTCAAGATTTCTTTCCGAAATGTTAATTGATTTAGGCCTGCCCAAAGAAAAGATAAGGATCGTGCCAAACAGTGTAGATATTGGCCGCTTTAAGGAGGGCACTGAGAAAAAGGTCGAAAATTTGCTGCTCTTTGTAGGGAGACTCGACCCTAAGAAAGGAATACCTGTCTTGCTGCAATCTTTGAAGCATTTAAAGACACCCGTAAAACTGGTTATGATCGGACCTCCATCACATTACGAGGAATACTCTAGGAGAATTGTGAAGCTAATAGATGATGCTGGGAAGAAAACTATGCACACAGTGACTTACTTGGGTCCAGTGGAGCCACAAGAACTAGTGCGTTGGTATCAAAAGGCATCAATATTTGTTCTGCCATCTATTTCCGAGTCTTTTCCAATGGCCAATATGGAGTCTCTGGCTTGTGGAACTCCAGTGGTTGCTTCAAACGTTGGCGCAGTTTCAGAGGTTGTTCGTGATCATGAAAATGGTATACTTGTTCCTCCCCGCAATCCAATCAAGCTCGCGGAAGCATTACAATATCTTTTGGACAACGAAGACACAAGACTGAAACTTGGCAAACAAGGAGTAAAATGGATCGTTGAGAATTTCTCTTCTGAAGCCACGATCACGCGTCTTATCGAGATATACCGTTCTCTCTTGTGAGGGGCATTTCTGGAGCTTCAGATCTGACGGAGGAATTGTTGGAGTTGAAAATTGGGGTTTTTCATCCGCCTATCCATCCTAGGCATTTTGGCGGGTCAGTCGCGGTGACTGTGCCGATAGTCAACGGACTAATAGAAAATGGATACCACGTAGTTCTGTTTGTCAAAGACGAGATTAACCAGAAGAAACTGAAGGAGAGGATGGGAGAGGAAATTTCGCCTCTTGCCGAAGCAATCCTGAAGAAGTCCATTCTCAAACCTCGAGGCCCATTGGACTTGTACGAAAGTGCGTTCAAACTCTTGATACTGAAAATGAAATGTGATATTGTAATCGACACCTATTCCGACTATATTTTTCCATGGTGCGACGTGTGCTATGTCCATTTCCCTTACATTAACAACGATAAATTCGGGCAACGTTTTCCATATTTGAGAAAGCGGAGAGGCTTAGAAAGTACAGTGAACCTACCCTATGTTATTCTCGAAAAGAATCTTGGAAAGAATCATGCACAGCTGATTCTTGCAAACAGTGGTTTCACCTCTAGAGCGATTGAAGAGTCTCTTGGGATACACGCAAAAGTTCTCTATCCTCCAGTATCGCCTCTGTTCTTCGAAAAAACTGATTGTGCAGATTCTGGAGAAGATCGGCGTGAGGATTTGGTTGTGACAGTGGGACGGCTTGATGCAGGTAAGCGATTGGAAACAATTCCGCGAATTGCAAGTTTGTTGCGGAAAGAGAGAGTGAAATTCATTATAATGGGTTTTTCTCATAGCGAAGAAGCGTTGCGCATGATAAATGAGGAAATCCGGAAACTCGATGTGACTGAGAATGTTAGTTTAAAATTGGATATTTCAAGGGAAGAGATGAAAAATACACTCAAAAAAGCAAAGGTCTACCTACATACTCCGATTCTTGAACACTTTGGGATATCCATAGCAGAAGCAATGGCCTGTGGGTGTCTACCAGTCGTCTATGACAATGGCGGGGCAAGGGAATTTGTGCCGCAGGAGCTTAGATATAAGAGTCTTCATGAAGCAGCAGACAAAACTAGAAAGGCAATAAGCCAGTGGAATCCAAGAAGAGCTAGAGAAATGAAGACCATCGCTGAGAGATTTGCGGAACCAAACTACCGCGAGAATTTCCTCAGAATATTCTCAGATTATCTGAGAAAGCGAGGTTAGAGCGCGCTTCATGGCTCTGACGTCTTCTGGTACACGGTTATATAGCGAGCGGCTAAAATCGACTATATCGTCCACGCAACAGATTCAGGCTTGACCCGAACGAGGTTAACCTTTGAAAATAGAATAGCGCGCGCTATCAAAAGGTGAATTATGTGAAGATTGGAGAGTTGTCCTTTGAAGATTTTCTCGACTCTGAAGACTTATGGAAAGATGCTCTGAGAAGAAGCTTAGATAATCACATATTCCAAACTTGGGAATGGTTATCAACTTGGTGGAGACATTACGGAGACAAACGAAGGTCCTTTCTGATCGTAGTCACGGAAGGCAAGAAGATACTCGCTGCAGCCCCACTGATGTACACAACATACAATTTGCTTGGACTAAGAATCAGAAAAATGGAATGCCTCACGGATCCGGCAGCTGATTACCACACTTTCCTGTTGACTCAAAAGAGACCAGAATGTGTGAGACTAATCATAGATTACATTGAAAAAATAGCTACAGACTGGGATCTCATTGAACTGAGCGAAATTCCACAGAACTCCGAGACTGCTAGACTCTTGGCTCTTTTGGGGCCAAAATTCAACTTCAAATGGAGAGTCCAGAACAGATGCCCGTACGCAACGCTACCAACAAAATTCGAAGATTATTTCCAGAGACTCGGCTTCAACCTTCGCAGAAACTTGCGTAAATATGAAAGAAAAGCCAAGAAAGACTACAAAGTGGATTTCAGAATTTGCAGCAATAAGGAAGACATAAAGAGAGACATGGAGACTTTCTTTATTCTGCATCAGAAACGGTGGCAATCAAAGAGTCAGGCTGGCGCGTTCTCGGATCAGAAGTTTCGCGACTTTCACCTCGATATTGCAGAATGTTTCGCTGAAAGAGGATGGCTAGCTTTGAGCTTCATTATGCTAAATGAAACCCCTGCTACTGCAGGCTACGCTTTTGTTTATGGGGAAAAAATGTATTCTTACCTATCTGGGTTCGATCCACGGTTTTCAAAATACCGCATAGGAAGCCTCCGATTGATGAACCTCATTAGACATTGTATCATCAATGGTCTTACCGAATATGATTTTATGAGAGGAGACGAACCATACAAAGAACAATGGAACACCTTGATAAGGAACAACTTTGAGTTTTGGGTTACACGGAGAAGGATTGTTCCAGCTTTCTATGATATCATCACAAAAAGTGACAGGATTTCTACCTTGGCCCGTATGCTAGGCAAACGCATATCACTTAGACAAACAAGATAAGAAGCATTATCTGATAGACTCATGACGATCGATCGATGGTAGCGCGCTAGTTGGCGTCATAGGTCTTGGATACATCGGAAAGACTCACCTCTAAAACAGTTTGAAACTGCAAAATTCAGGAACATACATAATATCCGTTTCAAACGTCCATTGATCCGACCCAGAGTCACTTTTATTGCCTGCGTTCACTTTATAAGTTACCCAAAGTCTATCATCTGGATTTCTCATAGTTGCCAATGACCAAGCCCCTTAGGTGAAAGAAGCCTTGAAGAAGCGAATAATAGTGTTTGCACCTCATCCAGACGACGAAACATTAGGTTGCGGTGGAACAATAGCTAGAAGAATCAACGAAGGATACGAAGTCATTGTAGTCGTCATAACAGATGGAAGATATTCATTTTCAGTTGTATTGGGCATAGACTCAGATCCAACTCCCGAAGAACTTAAAGAGATCAGAAAAAACGAAACGATCAGGGCCACAAAAATTCTCGGTGTGCCTAAAGACAACCTATTATTCTTGGATTTCGAAGACAACACGCTTGCGACACATGAAAAAGAAGTTGAGGAAAAGATAATCAACATAATGAAGCAATACACTCCAGAAGAAGTTTATTTCACATACGAAAAAGATTATAATTATGACCATCAAGCAACAAGCCGGATCGTAAGAAGAAGTGTTCAAAGACTTGGATTACCTTCTATCCAGTATCAATATTCTATTGCTAGACCCGGAACTTGCGGAGTGTATGGCCGAATACGTCCACTAATAGATGCGGTTATGAACATATTCAAGAAGAATTATGTTAAGATTGATGTTACTGAGTTTCTGAGTCTCAAACAGAAAGCACTAAGCGAATTCAAGAGTGAAATATCAATAATCTCAAACAAACAGAAGAAACCTATAACACAGGATAAGGATCATTTCCTCAAAAACAACGAAACATTTTTCCTTGATAGATGAGGTGGGCTAGTATGAGCCTTGTAAGTCTTGTCAAGACTGAAGAAAATACCATAGATTCAATTAAAAAAGGGATAATTGAATCGCTAAAGCTGATTGATCATAATTTCAAACCAAGCGAGAATGTTGTCATAAAACCGAATTTGTGCTATTACTGGGATTATTCCACTGGTTACACCACTGATCCAAGATTTGTTTCAGCGCTTATAGATGTAATTCGAGAACAGATATCACCAAGTGTCAAAATATCGATTGTAGAGTCCGATGCCTCAGCTATGAGGAGTACTTACGCCTTCAGGATGCTCGGCTACGAAAAATTGAAGAAGGAGAAGAGCGTAGAACTTGTGAACCTTTCAACGGACAAGAGTGAAGAAGTAGAAGTAGCCGTTAACGGGCAGTATTTGAAGTTGAACCTGCCAGAAAAAATCAAGAGCGCTGACCTGCTGATTAACGTTCCAAAAATTAAGTACATGACACAAACAACGATTTCATGCGCCCTGAAAAACATATTTGGATGTAACCCACAATCTAGCAAGTACAAATATCATCCAATGCTGAATGAAGTTATAGTTGCATTGAACAAGCTTATGAAATTTGACCTTCACATTCTGGACGGCATAATAGTTGCAGGCAACCCCACATGCAGGCTGAACTTGGTGATGGCAAGTCGAGACCCAGTTGCTTTCGACGCTGCCTGCGCAAGAATATTAAGCATCAACCCGAAAAAAGTCAAGCATGTGGTTTTGGCCAACCGTGAGGGTTTGGGAACTCCTAACTTTATCCCGGTGGGAGAGTCTCTAGAAAGTTTTTCAAAACATTATCCAAAAACAAAAACCACAACAAAAGTCCTCCTTCTCGGCTACAAACTAGCTTTGAAAACTGGCCTACTGAATCCTGATCTCCTTTAGAGGAGGCAGAACTACGAAAAGAATGAGTTTGGGTCTAATCGGTCTCGGGTACATCGGCAGGGTTCATTTAATGAACTGTCTAAGATTGGATGATGCACGTGTGACTGCAGTGGCAGACATCTCAAAGAAAGCACTACGTAACGCCAAGGCGCTTGGCGTTCCTTACGCATACCAAGACTACAATGAACTCTTGAAAAATCCAGACGTGGATGCAGTCATAATCTCTTTGCCTACATATTTGCATGCTGAAAGCGCTAAGGTTGCCGCAGAAAATCATAAACACATTCTACTCGAAAAACCTATCGCAAGAAACAAGGCAGAGGGCGAAATAATTCTGTCGGCAGTCGAAAAGTTCCATATTAAACTGATGATAGGTCATCCTGACCGATTCACTGAGGAAAATCAAAACCTCAAGACAATGATGGACAAAGGTGAATTGGGCGACATACAGGTCGCATATGCAACCAATATCTCGTCTGGTCCCTTTATGCATAGAGCTGACAGAGATGCTCCCATTCCAGTACCGGACTGGTGGTGGAAGAAAGAATTGACTGGAGGTGGTGTGCTTATGGACCTAGGGTCTCACAAAATTAACCTATTGCGCTGGTTCTTCGGAGATGTAGTCGGCGTCAAGAGCTATCTAGGTTACAGGTATAACCTTGAACAGGAGGATCATGCTATTTGCACCCTGAAATTCGAGCGGGGTCAAATAGGAATAGTCAACGTAGGCTGGTTTTCCCAGCAGTCCCAAGACAGACTAGATGTTTATGGAACTACGGGTCACGCCTATGCGGGTCGAAAGTCCTCAAGCAGAATAAAAACTGCAATTCAGCTAATGCTAAGAAGACCCACAAGTTACTTCAAGTCGCATCTACAAGAAATTGAATACTTCGTTGATTGTATCCAGAAAGATGAGCAGCCTCAACACACCTCAGGTGAGGAGGCCCTTAAAGACCTTGAAGTGATAGAACGCGCATACGCAAACCAAGTCAAATTGAGCTAAAATGCAATTGTATCGATCGAGCGCGCGTGCTAAGACTTGGAAACAATCTTCTCAGCATACAGGAACCAGATACATCTAGATTAACCATTAAACTATTCAAAAGTAATAGAAAGTATTGAAAATATGGTTGATTGTTCAAGCCGAAGGATACGTTACAGATGCACTTAACCTCGGGATAGAAAATTCTAATGGAAAGATAATTCTGTTGTTATCGCCCGCCATGAAAAACTGCCCGAAACGGATGGAAAATACATGAGTGCCATTAGCCCTGAAAATCTGAAAGTTCTGTATTCCATTTATCCAGCAGCTTTCCAAATCTACGGAGGCGCTGAAATTCAGCTCCTCAAAACAAAAGAATATCTAGAAATGATCGGCGGTTGCACAATAAAACTGTTTGACATGTTCACTGACAGATTGGATCAATACGATATACTTCACGTCTTCATGATGCGGCCTGAAATTCTCTATTTGTGCCAAACTGCTAAACGAGCAGGTATAAAACTTGCTCTATCACCTATATATTGGAGAACAAGTGAAAAGTTCACCAATGTCTATGGCCCTTTAGGTTTAGCAAGATTCTATTCCAATATGAAATATTACAAGATTCCTACATTTCGGGAGTTGTCGCCTTTTAAAGATCTTTTGGAGTTAGCAGACATAATTTTGCCAAATTCTGAAATGGAAGCTGTACTTCTTTCCCGTTATTTTCGAGTAAACCACAAGAAATTCTGGGTGGTTCCAAATGGGGTAGACGAAAGATTCGCTGCAGCGGAACCCGATATTTTCAAAGAGAAATATGGCATCAGCGACTTTGCCTTGTTCGTCGGAAGAATCGAACCAAGGAAAAACATACTGAACATCATAGATGCTTGCGAAAATCTAGAAATACCGCTGGTCATCATCGGACACTCGGATATCACCCAAGAAGAATACTATGTAAGATGCAAAAAAGCTGTAGAAAACAGTAAGCATGCAAAGATGATCGGTTTTCTTGCCCACAATTCCGACGAATTGCCCTCTGCTTATGCAGCAGCGAAAGTGTTTGTCTTACCAAGTTATTTCGAGACTCCAGGTCTAGCCGCATTAGAGGCTGGACTTGCCGGCTGCAATTTGGTGGTAACCAATCAGGGTCCAACAAAAGAGTATTTTGGAGAACACGCTTGGTACGTCAACCCCTGGTCAGCCAAAGACCTTAAAGCAAAAATCAAAGAAGCATACGATAGGCCAAAATCAGGCCTGCTGAAAAAAAGGATTCTTGAGAACTACACTTGGGATAAAGTTGCAGAAAGAACGTTGGAAGCATATCTCCTAGTAACAAATAGACGTTAGAACAAGCGATGATAGTTCTATAATCTCAAAGGACATTGTTCTACCAGTTTTATCCGTCAAGGTGGGTGAAGCGCACGCTAGTGAGGGCATACAATAAAAAACCTGAAAGGGCGTACTTGAGTTTGGCGTGTGTGCGTGCAGGAGTCTGGAAGTTGTGGAATCGATGAGAGAGCCACTTGTTTCAGTGATTGTAGTCAACTACAATGGGAAGACCTTCCTCAATCGGTGTCTAGGTTCGCTTCTGAAGACCGAATACTCTAGCTTTATAGTCATCCTTGTTGACAATGGATCATCTGATGGGAGCCCCGACTTGGCAAACGACGAGTTCGGGCATGACCCCAAATTGAAAATTGTCAAGAATGCCGCCAACCTTGGCTTCGCCGAAGCGAACAATATTGGCATGCGCCACGCAAAAGGGAAATATGTGGTTCTCCTCAACAACGACACAATAGTAGACAAGAAGTGGCTCAGTGAGCTAACTAAGGTCATGGAAAATGATATTTCTATTGCTGCTGCACAAAGCAAACTTCTCTTAATGGATCGACCAATGCTGTATGATTGTGCTGGAGGCTTTCTAGATCATAGTGGAGGAACGTATGCTCGTGGTCATTTCACCCGAGATACAGGTCAGTATGAAAAGACTGAAGAGATCTTCACCTGCAAGGGCGCTGCAATGATTCTTCGAAGGGACGCATTACGCAAAGTAGGGCTATTTGATTCTACTTATTTTTTCTATTATGAGGAGACTGATCTCTGCTGGAGGATCTGGTTAGCAGGGTACAAAGTCGTATTTGTTCCGACTTCGGTGATTTACCATAAAGGAGGGGCAAGCGTCCCGAAAGAACCTTCGCAACAAATCTTCTTCCAAGTCTATTTGTTAAATAGAAATCGCATTATGACCCTGCTGAAAAACTACGAAATTCGCAATCTGTTTGCATATCTGACGCCATGGTTGTTGTTAGAAGCTCGGATAATAATGTCGGCCGGATTAAGAGGATATCGACGCTCAAATATGTTATATTCTTTAGCTTCAAGCAAAGCAATCCTCTGGAACTTGAGAAATCTGCGCAGCATATGGAAAAAGAGACTCTACGTGCAAAGAATTGTGCGAAAGCTGCCTGACAGCGAAGTAATCCCCAAAATGGCTGTGAAAAGTGCTAATTATGAATCAAAGAATCATTGCTGATCAGGTCTTCTGATGTTGATGACAGGCTGAGAAAAAGCGAGCGTTCAATATTCTTGATTTTCATTGAATTGTGGAAACCATCAATTGCCTTTGGTGAAGGAAGATTCTCGACTTCAGAGATATTCACCACAATTGCGTGAGATACAAGAGAACATAGCCAATTTGTTCTATAATTATCTTCTATGGCTGCTTATATTCCATGCTTTGAACACTATCTTTGAGGAAGAGGAGGCGACACAAGTGAGTTCAGGCATTAATGGATTGTTTTCACGCGTGTCGCATGGAACAATCTCAAATTCTGGAAGTGAGTTCTAAAATGAATAGAAAACAGATCTTAATAATCATATGCGTCGCAATTTTGCTGTCTTCGTATTTATTGCTTTTGCCATTTTCAAAAATTGAACAAACATATGCTCAGTCTTCATGGCTTACAGGCTGGACTTACCGCAAAAGCCACGTTATTCAGAATGCTACAGGTGCTGGAACGGACTATCAAATCCCAATAACCGTTTATAAAAATGCAGTTGGATCAACGCAATGGTACATTATGTCGCAACCGTGGGTTCCGGTTTCTGGCAACTCGTCGTTGCATGGTTTTGACGTTGCACATACGACTGATATTGTGCAGTGTAACATTGCGGTCGATGGGGCTGTTCGCACATATTTGGCCTATGTCACGGACGCGGTGTCAGGATATGGCGGCACAGGACGAGTGTACCTGTATTACTCAAACTCGCTTAACGACACTTGGACGCCATACTCTGGAAACCCAATAATAGGGCCATCATCAAATTACTACTCAACATGTTCAGTCGCGCTTGTCAACGGAACTTTCCAAATGTTTCTCGGCAACGGCTTAGGCACAATTCAAAGGTGGACAAGCACAAACGGAATTGACTTCACACGAGTCGAGACCGTTCTTTCAACCTCTATAGGTACTGTTTTCAACGACCCTTTCATCTGGCTTAACCCCAACGACAACTATTGGTATCTGTTCTGGAGCGTTGGCGACGGAACTGACGTGTACGTTTATGCCCGCAATTCAACTTCGATTACTTCATTTGCTTCGGCATCTGATGTTTTAGTGATGCAGGGTGCAAGCGGTAACGGTAACGACGGATACGGTTATCCCACAGTGATGTACCGAGACGGCAAGTATTGGCTTCTGACAGAAAATCACATAAGCTCATGGGGAGTTTATGCGTTCTGGTCCAACAGCGTGACTTCAGGCTACACGCAATGTGATAACAATCCCATCGTAACAAATAATGATGCTTGTCCGAGAATCCTAATTGCTGACGATGGCGTAACCTGCTATCTCTTCTATAATGAATACGTTGGAAGCATTTGGTATCAAAGAGCCATACAAGTTTACAATACTACTTATACTAATGAGGTCTCGACGAATGGACACTGCCGAGACGACTTCGGTGACATAAGATTTAGTGCGAGTGATGGGGTTACACCGTTGAACTATTGGATGGAAAATTCATTCAGCGAAAGCAACGCTACCTTTTGGGTTCAAATTCCAAGTGACTTAAGCTCAAACGATCAGACGATTTATGTTTACTATGGCAATAGCAGTGCGACTACAACGAGTAATGGATATAACACTTTTTCATACTTTGAAGACTTTGAAAGCGGCCAAATCGGCAATTGGAACACATATACCGCTGGTACTGGCACAGTAATAGTCAGTTCAACTCACGCCCATGGCGCATATAGTTTAGAAGCGTACAAACCATCAGGCGCAGGAAACCTTGCAGCGGTAAGCCTGCAAATAAGCACGACAAGCTTGAATCAGTTTAAGTTTGGTTTAAAATTCTACCAACAAGGCTCAATCTCCACCACGGATGGCTATCACCTTGCAGCGTTTGAAGCAAGTCAGAACGCCCAGAACCCAGCATGGACTGGTGCTCACGTCGCGCATTTTAGCGCTGGCGCAACCATTGAATATTACTCAAGTGGTTGGAGGCGAACGGCTAGTCAAACAACGCAGGACTCTTGGACTAGCTTGCTTATTAAACATAAGGCATCAACTTTCACGTTGATTATGAATGGCGGTGTTATAGGTACCTATGACAATCTAGACAGTGATGGCGTACGAGCCGTACATCTCGGCACTCAAGTAGATACATTTGGCGGTTCAGAAGTCGGCTATTTTGACGATTTATTCTTAACAAAATCTGTCGACCCTGAACCTGTGAATGGCACATGGGGAAGCGAAGAAACTGCACAGTTGACACCGCCCACTTTCGGAAGCATAAACGCCAACACTACTATTGCAGGATCGCCAGTTCAAATGTCTTGCTCAGTCAACAGCACTACAAACGTATCGTATTACATCTACTCGTGGAACAACACAGGATCATGGGCCAACGAGACAGCCACCCCATTCACAGACTTCATCAACTCTTCAGCAGCTTACGCAACTTTCTCGAGCACTTGGAACACTGTTGCTGGAAACACTGTATCAGTAAAGATCTACGCAAACGATACATACAATAACTGGAACGCAAGCTCCCAATACGACTTCGTCATTATGTCAGCGTCTGCTTCAGGACTTGTGTTGACGGCCGGCGCTGGGCAGTCTTTGGTTGCTGGTCAACTCTCAGGACAGATGACGGTTCAGAGGCGGGACCAGTATGATAATCTAGTTACTTCTGGATCTCTCACGGTGAATTTGACCTCTACATCTCTGGGTGCAGCTTTTTATTCTGACGCTGGTGGAACTACCCAGGTCAGTTCTTTAGTCATTAATGACGGTTCGAGCTCCATCAGCTTCTGGTACAAAGATACGGCTGTAGGCTTTCCGACTTTGACGGTTTCCACCGCAGGCCTAGCTTCGGCCACCTCCACCTTTATGATTGCATCAGCCAGCCTCAACCACTTCACCATCACGGCAATCTCTAACCCACAAACAGCTGGGGTAACCTTCAATATTGTGATAACTGCTATGGATCAGTACGGAAACACTGTTACCAGCTACACTGGCTCAAACACTCTGAGCGATCTTTCTGGAACAATCAGCCCAACAAGCACTTCTTCTTTCTCTGAAGGAGTCTGGACTGGTTCAGTAACAATTACCGAGGCTTATTACAGCGACACAATCTCAACATTTAGCTCTGGAAAGTCGGGAACAACCAACTCATTCGACGTTTATCCAGGCGCTTTTGATCACATCACTATGTCTGGTTACCCCCCCTCTACAGTTGCGGGTCAAAGCTTCAACACAACGGTTACAGCATTGGACGCTTTTGGCAACGTAGTGACAGGCTATGCTGGTCAGGTGTATTTCACGTCTTCAGACGGACAGGCAGTTCTGCCTTACACAATTGGAAGCAAATACACGTTTACATCTGGAGACAATGGTTCTCGCACGTTTATAGGCTTCGAATTGAACACCGTTCCATTGCAGACGATTACCGTCACAGATGGCGTGAAATCTGCCACCAGCAACTTGATAGCAGTGATGCTTCCAATCACACCGCCATCATATTCCAGCATCTCAGTCTCCTCAACCTTCGCCGGGCAACCATGCACCTTCTATTCAGGATGGAATGACAACTATGGTTTGTCGGGATACATTTTCAGCACAAACAATACAGGGTTGTGGCAAAACACCACGTGGACACCTTTCTCGGGGACTCCTTCATGGGCCAGTGTAACGCAGAACTTGAACAGCAACATTGGTGCAGTGATCGCCTACAATTGGTACGCCAATAACACAAACGGGCTTTGGAACAATACTGGAATTCAGACTCTAACAACTACAGATAGTGCACTCGGGTTGAGCTTCTCGGTAATTTCGAACTCCACAGTCTCCGAATTAGCATTCAACTCCACATCTCAAGTACTAGAATTCACAGTAGGTGGCCCTTCAGGGACTATTGGTTTCACAAACGTAACAATAGCCAAGATACTGATTGGCGACGTAAACACACTAAAAGTCTATATCGAAGGAAAAGAAACAAACTATACCATTAATGACTTAGCCTATTCCTGGCGAATCCAATTTACGTACCATCACAGTAGTCACAAGATTGTCATGGACTTCGATTCAGTACAACCCAAGGCATCCGCCACACCTCTAAATGGAGTAGCCGTTGCAATAATCGGATTTGTAATCCTCATATACACCTCAGTAGAGATTGCCATCACGAGAAAGAACCAAATCTTCAGAATTCACAAAAGAAAAGCGCGCGCTTGTCTTGCGGGAACTAGTGCTAAGGTGGTGTTCCAACTCCAGTTCTCGACTTCCGGTTTTTATCGTCCTGAACACAAACCAAAAATACTCTACGTTCTCAAAGAAAAACACGTTGATAGGAGATGCAGTTAACGAAGACTGCTATTGTTCTTGGAACTCGTCCTGAGATCATCAAGTTCTCGCCGATCATCCGTGAGTTAACAAGATTAGATCTAGATTTCTTCATCCTCCACACGGGGCAACATTACTCATATGAAATGGACAAGGCTTTTTTTGAGGAACTTGATTTACCAGAGGCTAGGTACAACCTCGATGTTGGATCAGGAACTCATGCAGAACAAACTGGAAAAATGTTAGTCCGAACAGAGAAGATTCTCCTTAAAGAAAAGCCCGATATCGTTCTCGTTGAAGGCGACACTAACACAGTTCTGGCGGGTGCCCTAACGGCTGCAAAGCTGCACATCAAGATCGGACATGTTGAAGCCGGCCTGAGAAGCTATGACAAACAGATGCCTGAGGAAATAAACCGCATTCTTACAGATCACTGTTCCGATCTTTTGTTTGCACCAACATCCAAGTCAGCAAACATACTGCTGAAAGAAGGAATTCCTAGAGAAAAGATTTTCACAACAGGGAACACGATTGTTGACGCTGTCTTCCAGAATGTTGAAATCGCGAAGAAAAGCGAGAAAATAGCCTTAAGGCTGGGCATAGAACGAGAAAAATACTTCGCTGTCACGGTTCATCGTCAAGAAAATGTTGACAATCGAGAAAACTTTCAAGGAATTCTCAGAGGACTCGAAATGATTCACGAAGAATATGATTATCCGGTCATTTATCCAATCCATCCAAGAGCCAAAAAACGGCTTAAGGAATTTGGCTTAAAACCAAAGGAAATCAAGATGATTGCTCCACTCGACTACCTGAGTTTCTTGCAACTCGAAAGCGACGCCAAGCTTGTTCTAACCGATTCTGGCGGCATACAGGAAGAGACTTGCATACTGGGAGTTCCGTGTGTGACTCTGAGACACAATACCGAGAGACCTGAGACTTTGGATGTAGGATCAAACGTCATCGCAGGCACAGATCCAGAGACGATTGTTTCCAAAGTACGTTCTATGCTCATCAAGAAGAAGTGGAAAAATCCATTCGGCGACGGCAAGGCCGCACAAAGAATAATTAGAATAGCAAGAGAGGAAATCTCCCGACCTTGACCATCTAGCCAAAAAGAGATATAGTTTTCCTGGCAATCTACATTTCCTCAGCCCCCATGATTGGCGCCATCACCCTATACGACATTAAGAACTTCAGAACAATACTTTCAGGTTTAGGCGCAATTTCCAAAATCTTGAACCGGCCACTGATCCTAGTCGAAAAAGTCACAGATCTATATGCGCAAGCCAAGAAAAACATGCAACGATAGCACACTTTGAGCGCGCGCGAATCGCTGTTAGGGCATCTCCTTATTATCTCCTTTCCAGAGATCGTTCGCTTAGTTTCCTTAGGGATTACATGGTGAGCCGAGATTGCAGGACTATCCTTTAGTATCTATTACCATTCTTAATTATAACGGATTGAGTCTGCTCGACGGAGTACTCGAAGAATGCCTGCAATCGGTGCTCGGTACAGACTATCCGAACATTGAGGTATTATTTGTTGACAACGCTTCAGTCGATGAGAGTGTCGATTTCGTTAGCAAGAGTTTCAGTGACTCTAGATTGAAGATAATCAGAAACAGCAGTAATCTAGGCGTTGGTGAAGGATATAATGTCGGAATGAGGGCTTCAAGGGGAGAATACATCGTACAACTGAATGACGATATTATTGTTGACCCAGATTGGCTCAAAGAACTAGTTGGAGTCAAACGCGCGCGCGATAGAAGATCAAGGTTCCGTTTCATGATAAAAAACTGGGAAATACAGCGGTTATTTCCAGCATTGGCAGTCAATATTTTCAGAGAAGTGAGCTGGTTCATCTGTTCAGTTATTCGATTACGTCCTCGGCTGTATATTCTAACACAAATGCTGTGGAATTTCTTGAATCTTCGAAGTACTTGGAAAAAAAGACTGGAAGTCAAACAACTCTACGCTCACGCGCGTGCGGCCAATATATATCGGGTGTAATTCTCTGAGAATAATGCTCTATCCACAAGATATTTGATGCGCGCGCTGGCTTGTCCCTGAAATGGTTAAAAATGGTTTTTATTCCTCTTTTGTCTATTGGCGTCTGATTTGGGCTTGTTTGGTGAGCAACTCTTGGCCGTGTTGAAAAATGGCAGCTCATGGGTTCCAACGAATCTGAAAGAAAGCAGTTTGTCCATAAACCGTTGAGGCAGTATCTAGCCCTTTTGAAGCGTCAAGGCATGCAACAGGGCTAAAAACGGATACTCACATCAAAACTGTCACCAAACCAGAAAATAAGAATTAAAACCATTTAAGACCAATTTCGGGACAGGGCAGCGCGCTGAATCGAGAATTCACAAACTAGTTAAGAACCGATTTTCAGATGCATCACCGAAGAAAATGCCAGCAACCTACGTAGGCACTAAAGAAAGCGAAGAAGACGCGCGCGGTACTTGAATTCGTGCCCCTAGGAGGGTCGACACTGAGTAAATATGGTTCTGTCATAATTGCAACATACAAACGGGCTCACCTCATCAAATATGCGCTCGATGCGTTGCGGAAACAAGTCTATCAGAATTTTGAGGTACTTGTAATTTTGTGTCCTAGCAATGACGGAACAGAACGCCTACTGAGCGAATATCAGAAATACCTCAGCATAAGAGTACTACTTCGGAAGAAGCCTCTACCCGTTACCGATGCATGGAACCTAGGTATGGCAAATTCTAGAGGTGACATAATAGCTTTTCTTGATGACGACGCAGTACCTGAACCCCAGTGGATGGAACAGCACATCCAAACATACAATCAGCTAGATGTAGGCGGTGTGGCTGGAGACGTCATACCTGCAGTATTGTTCAATAATACGGTAATTCCATCGAAGTCATCTTCTTCAGAAATAGTTCCAAAAAAACCTAAACTAGAGATTGACCCAAAACCTTGGAATAGCCCTCTACCCGGTCTTGAGGAATATTCAATTTACTTAACTAAGTCCGGTCACCTTCATGATAGACTAGTTACAACGAAAAAGTCTGTCCAAAAAGTAATCTCTGCCGTGGGCGCAAACATGTCATTTTCTGGAAAGGCTTTGAAAACGTTTCATTTTCCAAGTGACTGGATGCCTGCGTACGCATGTGAAGCTTTATTGGGCTGGCATTTGTGGAGGAATGGTCACTCAATGATTTTTAATCCAGACGCAAGAGTTTTGCATATTGAGCATGGTTCGACTTTGGGTCGGAGTGAAGGCAGACAAAAAGCGTTGTTATACACTGAGTATCAGCTATTCTTTTATCGATTATATAACTACGAAAGAAGCTTGTCCGTAATCTGTAAACTCTTGTCGGCAGCAGCAATAGCTGTCAGTCTACCCGAGATTTCAGTTCTTAGAGGTTTGTTTTACGGGAACCTGCGAGGATTAATATGGCTATTTTCCAACAAAGTTGGTGGTTCGTACAACCCCTTGAGAAGACTCCCTTCCTCATTGTACGAAAAACTATGACCTCCGTTCGTTAAATCTCAGTCAATACTTGTATCATTTGGCGCGTGCTATTCTGTTCATGATCAGATAGGAGTTGTCGACAGAGTAATTGGCAAACACTACATGGAGAGAACCGCGCGTTAACAACGGGCTTGAGAAGCGTCACGAAAGATCCTGATCTGTCTGGAGGGAAAAGAGAAATGATTACCGTCACAAAACCAGACCTGCCACCGCTTGAAGAATACATGGAATACTTGAAGAAAATATGGACTAGCAGGTGGCTGACAAATAATGGCGAATACGTTCAGTTACTGCAAAGAGAATTGGTAGAACACTTGAGCACTAAAGATTTAGTGCTTGTATCGAATGGCACGTTGGCTATTGAACTAGCATTGAAAGTACTTGAAATCAAAGGCGAAGTCATCACAACACCATTCACCTTCCCAGCCACCACCAATGCGATACTATGGGAAGGACTGACACCAGTTTTCGCTGACATTGACCCTGAAACGTTCAATATTGATCCTCGAGAAGTAGAGAAAAGAATAACGCAGAAAACTAGTGCGATACTTGCGGTGCATGTGTTCGGCAACCCTTGCTACGTCAAAGAACTTCAGGAGATTGCCCACAGACACGATGTAAAATTGATTTATGACGCTGCGGCCGCGTTTGGCGTTGAATACGAATATCAACCTGTACTGGACTATGGAGATTTGTCGATTCTGAGTCTTCATGCCACGAAGGTTTTTCACACCATTGAAGGCGGAGCCATTGCAGTAAAGGATGAGACGTTGAGTGAGAAATTGCGTCTGCTGAGAGACCATGGCATTAAATCCGCGGAACAGGTCGCCATTGTGGGTACAAATGCAAAGATGAACGAGTTCCAGGCAGTGATGGGAATCTGCAACCTCAAATACGTTGATGAGAAGATCCAGCGAAGAAAAAGGCTGTACGAATACTACAAACGAAAGCTATCCAAATACGTGAAATTCCAAAAATTGACAGCATCAAAATACAATTACGGCTACATGCCTGTGTATTTTGATGATATTGGAAAAAGGGATGAAGTATACTCAAAGCTTCTCAAGAATGGAATCGAACCCAGAAAATACTTTTTCCCTCTGACCACAAGTTCTGACTACTTCAAAAGAGAAAGTGTGGATCTGGTCAAAAAGTACGATCTCAGAAAAGCCCATGATATCTCAAACAGAATACTGTGTCTCCCTCTGTATCCAGATCTCAAGACTCGAGATGTTGACAGAGTGATGAGAATAATAGAGGATACGCTGGATACTAAAGAAAGTTGATGAAGCTGGCATCTATGTCGCACCAGAATCGCCATTAGAAGTCACCCACATAACAATCTTCTATAATAAGGCTCTATGAAAGTATAAGAGCCACGATTTGCAACAACTACTCAAGATAAGGAGAAGGTAAAAATGAAATTGAAGAAAGCTATTCTACCGTTTATCGTTCTGTTTCTAGTGGGATCAATGTCTTTCATGGCTGCTGCAAAGGCAGTTACTTTTCCAAACTTACCTGCTACACCTGTAACGCTAACCTCAATCTTGCACGATACTCTATTTGCAGGTCCGGCGCCTTATGATACTTGGTACTTCGACAATATCCTTAGCGGTATTGTTGGCACTTATGATGTTTCTGACGGAACTTATACCCCAAGTTGGTGTGTCGACAGGAGAGGTCTGAGTATACCGAGTGGTGATCTTGTCTATCTATATTCGAGCCTTTCTCTTCCAGCGAACCCTGAATTACATGTCCAAGACTGGAACCGAATCAACTACATCCTAAACCACATTAATCCTTTAGCGACTACAGCAGACATACAACAAGCCATATGGGCCTTCATGCCTCCACCGGCAATTGCCGACCCTACGCCTACTCTGATCAGCCAACAAATGATAGGTAATGCAACAGCTTACGGTGGTTCTTTCGTTCCTGGCCCCGGAGAATTCGTTGCTGTCATATGCGAGCCCACAGCTTGGGAGACTGAAAATCTGCAAATAACAATAATAGTACTGCGGATCCCTAGCACTGGAGGACCAGGTCTTACACCAGGATTCTGGAAGCACAACGTTGGCGTCTACCTCGGATTAAAGAATGGAAACTACAGCGATCCTATCAATAGCCCATTTGTTACTAAAGACACCATGGGCGAATGGTTGGACGCAGGCTGGACGGACGCGTAACTGCTAGCTCTATTTAACGCCATGAACACCCAGGGCGGAGGAGCTTTGGGAGCGGCGACTCGGAACGACGCGGCTAACGTCTTCAACGTTGCAGCAGGCTTAACACCACTATAGGCAGTTAGCCAAAACACCTCTCTTTTCTCTTTTTTCTTTTGAGACAGACAAAACTGTGAGAGAAGAAAGCAGAATTATTGTTGGAAAAACAGGCAGACCGCTAACTGGCGATCCAATACTTGCTGGTAACATTCAGATACACAAACCACCGAAATAGATTCGACTTCCAAATACTCAGTCCAATCTAACCCTTTTTTGGTCTTCTTTTTCAACTTCAAACATTTTTTTGCGCGCGTACAAGTTGCCGCCATCGCAACGTAATATCACTATTAGCCTATGAATACTTGGCGCGCGCTCCCACATTTTCACGTGCGTGTCGGCGTCATAATGAGCTAACTAGTCGAAAAACTGCTGAAAGAGGACTGTCTACGCTGCAAAAGGTGAAGAAATGATGGAAAAAGCATTTGAGATGGGCAAAACCTCTGTAACTGGAAGTTTCCAGCTGCTCATAGGCGTTGCCAGTTCAACCATAATCATGGCAGTAGGAACAATAATACTCGGCAGAATAATGACAACAGATGAATACGGGTTGTACGGTATCGTACTCATCCCGTCAACACTGATCAACCTGTTCAGAGACTGGGGCATAAACTCCGCCATGACCAGATACATCGCAAACTTCCGAGCTACACACAAAGAAAAAGAACTGCAAGACATAATCGCCGCTGGACTTGTCTTTGAGTTGGCAACTGGACTTGCCCTGTCGTTCCTTTCCCTTCTCCTTGCAACTTTCATCGCTTCAGCAGTCTTCAACAGACCGGAATCTGCATCTTACATAGCCATAGTATCAGTCTCAATCATCGCAGGCTCAATTCTCGCAGCATCTCAATCCGGATTCATAGGCTTTGAAAGAATGAAACTCAACAGCTTCACACTCATCTGTCAAGCCATCACAAAAACTGCCATAAGTCCCTTGCTCGTCTTCCTAGGCTACAGCGTCCTTGGAGCAGTCGTCGGCTACACGGTGTCCTTCGTGGCGGCAGCAATCATCGGCTTAGCAACATTCTATTTTATCCTGCTCAGGCCTCTGAGGAAGAGAGCAAAAACCGGACTCAACTTGACCCGAACTCTCAAAACAATGCTAAGCTACGGATTACCTCTGTCGATTTCATCCATCCTGGCTGGCTTACTGACACAAGTATATGCCTTCATGATAGTGCCCCTAACGAGCAATACGATGTACGGCAACTACCTAACAGCCCTGAACTTCTCAGTTCTCTTGACCTTCTTGACCATCCCGATAGGAACAGTCCTGTTCCCAGCATTCTCAAAACTTGACCCAGAAAAAGAGCATGATCTCATAAAAACCGTTTTTGCATCATCGATAAAATACGCATCCATATTGCTTGTGCCTGCAACGATGATTCTGATGGCCTTGTCCGGACCGATAATCAGCACCTTGTACGGAGAGAAATACGTCTACGGACCCATCTTCTTGGCCATAATGGTCATGGGGAATCTCTTTGTCACTATCGGAAGCGTCAGTGCAGGCGGTCTTCTGTCTGGCCTAGGAAAAACAAGAATCCCCATGTACCAGAGCATAATGACTATCGTCATCGGCCTTCCGCTAGGGATCGTACTCATTCCTATTTTCGGAATAACAGGCCTAATAATCGCAGGCATCGTGTCAGGAATCCCTAGCATGACATGGGGGCTCTACTGGATATGGAAGCACTACAAAGCAAAAGCCGACTTCCGATCCTCAGCCAAGATCCTCGCAGCATCAGCAATTGCAGCTCTAGCAGCATACCCCATCGTTTTGCTCAATATAGCCAACTGGTTAAGGCTCGTAATCGCCCTAGCCATCTTCCTAGCCGTCTATGTACTCGGTGCACCTTTGATTGGCGCAGTGACCCAATCAGACATAAATAACCTCCGAGAAATGTTCTCCGGCTTGGGCTTACTATCGAAAATCATAAATGTCCCGCTAAAAGCAGCCGAAAGAACTGCACTGATTGTAAGCTCAGACAAGAGCAGAAGACCTTAGCCCATTTGGGAAATGCACTGAAGCGCACGCGCTTTTACAACTTCACGCCAAGAGAGTAGAGGGAGCTTCGACAATTACTTCAGCCTTTTCTCCTTTGATCTTGCTGCCCAAAAGTTTTGCTTTAACTTCTAAGTAGCCTTCTATGGCTTCCTTGATGTTTTTTAAGGCTTCTTCCCTTGTTTCGCCTTGAGTGGCGACTGGGAGCTCCCCACATTTAACTATGAAGCCGCCTTCCTCTGCAGGTTCCAAGAAGACGGTGAACTTGCGAGCAACCATGAAATCGCCAACAACATAACATTCGTGACAACAATATGAACCTATCTGCAACCTATGTCTGACAATTGCACGCGAAAAGTTGCGTGTGTATCGTGAATGATTATTTTTTCACATGGTTTACTGCTGAAAGCGATACTAGCGAGCGCATGCTTGTTCCTCAATTCGTTCGCAAGCCGGTTTATCTTATATGCTTGCTTGGTTTGAGGATGACCGTGTGACCTTAATGCAAGAAGCATCGTCTATAGGACATGAATCAACTCGGTCACGTCACGCCCGAAAAACCGCGCGCGGCAAACAACTCCATTAAAATCAGCAATCCAAGGACGCGTGCACCTGAGATAGAAGAATAGATATAACTATTCGATATAGAAAATGTCTAGAAGAGTAATCAAGAACCCTTCTGACTTGACAACATCAAAGGGCTCATAAGGAAGAAAAACACATGAAAATACTAGTCACTGGCGGACTTGGTTTCATCGGGAGCCACTTTTGCAGATACATCATTGCAGAACGCCCAAGCGATGAACTCGTTAACATCGACAAAGAAGGAATCGGATCCAACCCGGCTAATCTCAAGGACTTGGAAAAAAACAAGAAATACACTTTCATCAAAGGAGACATCTGCGATTCAAAACTACTCGACAAGACAGTCAAGAAAGCAGATGCAATAATCAATTTCGCAGCCGAAACGCATGTTGACAGAAGCATCGCAAACCCAAACATGTTCATCCAGAACAACACTGTCGGAACCTTCACAGTTCTCGAATCAATGAGAAAAAACAACAAACACGCACGATTCGTCCAAGTTTCAACCGACGAAGTCTACGGCGACATCCTCGAAGGCTCCTTCACAGAGAAAGACGCGCCGAAACCGTCTAACCCATATTCCGCATCAAAAGCCTCTGCCGACATGTTCGTCCAAGCTTACCACAAAACCTACAACATAGATGCATCAATCACACGCTGCACAAACAATTTCGGCCCCTACCAATTCCCAGAAAAACTCATACCCAAAACCACAATACGAGCCCTCAAAAACCTACAAATCCCCATCTACGGAACAGGCAAAAACATCCGAGACTGGCTATTCGTGCAAGATCACTGCCAAGCCATAGACCTCGTTCTCGCGAAAGGAAAACCAAGCGAAATCTACAACATCTCCTCAGGCAACGAACTACCCAACACAGAAATCGTCAAAAGAATACTCAACCTACTTGGCAAGAAGGAAGACCTTACTACCTTCGTGGAAGACCGACCAGGACATGACCTGAGATACAGCCTAGATTCATCAAAGCTTAGATCGACACTCGGTTGGAAACCCAAATTCACATTCACAAAGGCACTCGAAACAACCGTCAACTGGTACCAGAACAACGAAAAATGGTGGAAACCCCTAGCAACAAAAGAAATCCTCAGCCCCACACCGTGGAAAACCAGTGATAAAAAGTGAAGCTACTAGTAACAGGCGCAAGTGGCCTTCTCGGAACAAGAATCTGTCAACTAGCCACCAAACAGAACCACGAAGTGTATTCTGTTCACAGTCAACACACACCTCAGTTTGGAACTCCAATCAAGCTTGACATAACCGACGGCACAGCCCTCAAGCAAGTATTCGCCAAGACAAAACCAGATGCGGTCGTACACTCGGCCGCATTGACAGACGTAGACAAGTGTGAAAGAGAAAAAGACCTCGCTTGGAAAATAAACGTGGAGTCCACGTCGAACATTGCCCAGCTATGTCACAGACACAACTGCTTCCTTGTCTACGTTTCAACTGACTACGTTTTCAACGGTGAAAAAGGAAACTACAAAGAAACAGAACAAACGGCCCCAATCAACAACTACGGACTAACCAAACTCAAAGGCGAACAAGAAATCAAACAATCAAGAACTGAATACTGCATCGCACGCACCAGCGTCATCTACGGCTCCATCCCCGCAGCAGGAAAAATCAACTTCGCACTATGGCTGATAGAAAAACTCAGAAAAAAAGAGGAAACGAAAACAGTGACCGACCAGTGGAACTCACCAACACTCAACACAAACCTCGCCGAAATGATCCTCGAAATCGTTGAAAAAAGAACAACAGGAACCTTCCATCTGGCCGGAGCAACACGCCTAAGCAGACACGAGTTCGCTCAAAACATCGCTGAAACCTTCAACCTCGACAAAAACCTTCTACGTCCAACATCGTCTGAAAAGATGCCATGGATAGCCAAAAGACCAAGAGACACATCACTGAACGTTGAAAAAGCAAAACACACCCTAAACAACAAACCACTACAAATAAGTGAGGCTCTATCAAGACTAAAGAAGGAGATATCACAATCCTAGGTGAGAATCCGTGAAGCTTCCCTCAGCGAAAACCACACTCACATTCATTGTTGTAGTTTTCTACACGATAACTCTAACCACTCTGCTCGCATCCGTGCTGAGAACAAACCACAACCTCCTACTGCCTGGCCTGGGAAACATAGTCGCACTTGGATACAAAGCCGACAATAACACCATTGACTGGGGCACGATCTACGTTGGAACATCTACAGACCGTGCAATCAACCTCACAAGCAAATCTAGCACCGTGACAACACCCTTCCTAAACTACGGCGACTGGAAATTCAATAACATATCAGTCCCCACATCTTTGGTCAACAATATGCGACTCAACTGGAGCCTCAACAACGACACCACAATCGCGCCAAACCAGAAAATCAACGTCACCTTCACACTCACCATTGAATACGACCCGACACTTGTGGACTACCTCATAAACAACACAGTAACAACATTTTCTTTTAACATAATAATCCATCCTTCCCAAGTCTAAGGAACAACACTTGTGCGCGCGAAAAGGCGAAACAGTGACCCAGACAGGAAGACCAGCGCAAGCTAAGCACACTTGAATTTGTCTGCTTCTTCAAAATTGTTACCACACAACATTACCACCAACGTTACCACAGAACCTAGGAACCATCACCCGAACAAGAAACGTATTTCAGTCTCCCATTCCACGTTTCAACACAAGAAAACACAAAAAACGAACCCGGAGACAAAACACACTGTGCACCCACAAAAACACCTCCTCGCCAGCCTCGCAGTCGCCGCAGCCTCACTGCTCTTCAACCAAAAAACCCCGCTTCTCACAATCGAAATCTTCGGCTACAACATCACCGTCTTCACTCTATGCCTAGTCTCCGGCGTTCTCATCGACATCGACCACCTCGTCGACTACCGACTAAACAGATGGCACCGACATGAAAGCCTCGAAACACAGTTCAACAAAGGAAGAATGTACGTCCCACTTCACGGAATAGAAAACATCATAATCCTAGCAGCACTATCCATCGTTTTCCCGTTTCTGATCTTTCCTGCCGCCAGCTATTTCTGCCACATGGCAATGGACATCTACAGCAACGAAGTGCCTTTCCAAGCTTACTCCTATGTAGTCCGGTTTGGAAAGAAGATGATCATACCAAAGAGTTCAAGCGAATAACTGCTCACCCTTCCCAAGTCTAAGAAAAGCACTAAACCCCACAACCAAGGGGTGCCGTGCGCCAGACAGGAAGAACCAGCATAAGCCAAGTTTGCATATATGAAACCGAATGTTTACGATACGTAGATTAATGGCCATACCAATCGTGTGGGACAGAGGAAGGAAGGGAGGGTTATTGCAGAACAAATGGTTACAGTCAGCCATCTTCCTAGCTCTGCTTCTATCCACCCTCACCGTCTGGTCCCTGCGCCCCAGAAGTCCCATCCCTAACGTTTCAGCCATAGAAACAGTCGGAACCTTTGGAGTATACTGGAATTCAAACTGCACCACAAAAGTCACTTCAATAAACTGGGGAAACATGACGCCGGGCCAAGAAAAAACCACAACCTTCTACATAAGAAACGAAGCATCAAACCAAATGTTCCTAGCTGGAATCGACAAAAACTGGAACCCAACCACCGCCCAAAGCCACATTCACTTCACCTTCGACTCCGACGACCAGAAAATCCAAGCAGGCCAAACAAAAAAAGTAACCTGCACACTAACAGTCTCCATCGAAACAACCAACATCTCAAACTACAGTTTTGACATACTCCTTCTCGGCACAGACTACCTACTTGCAGACCTAAACAAAGATGGCTCCGTCAACATGAGAGACATCAACTACATGATACAACTTTTCAACACTAATCCAAGTTCACCAAACTGGAACCCAAACGCAGACCTGAACAAAGACCTCATAGTAGGCATGCGCGACATATCCATAGCCCTTCAAGATTTCGGAAAAACATCCTCATAAACCGCGAACACGCGAGCAAGGACCCTAGAGGGTAGGGATGTTTTTGAACGCTTTTCAACCAAAAAACCAAACACGCAAGTAAGCATGCCAAGTCGACGACGCTTTAAATCCTACCTAAAAAAGGGGGGTAGGTACCATTGACTCGAAAAACCATGAAAAACAAACCTTTCTCCCCACGCAAACAGCGAACCTCTGCGAGGGGTTACTGTTAAGTTAAAGAAAAAGTGAAAGTCAACTGAATCCATCATATGTAGTGCCATTTCATAATCGCAATAAACCAGAAGGCAGCATCCTTGGACACAAGGTTATATAACGGTTGTATCCTATGGGTAAGAAAGAGGAGAAGACGATGGCTAGCCATTTCTGCACTGACGTAAAGACTGAAAGCGGCAAAAAGCAACTGAAAGAGTCAGTGGAACGTATAATCAAACAGAATAAGAAAGTCTTTGACAAGTTAGCCAAAAGCTAAAAACCTTCAAGTACACCTCTTTTTCCTATGGAAATACCAATTGACGTAGATTGGTTGAAAACACTCTACGATATCTTAATCGCCATCTATCGTGATACGGACCGTCCAATCGTTTCGGGTTTTCCAATAGTTGCTGACTATGACGAAGGGCTACTGAGTGTTTGTGTCCAAAGAGGCGAAACTACAATTCTTGGCAAAGCTATCTATCCACACATCTTGCAGAAAGCCGCAGTATTGATGCACTCCATCATAAATTTTCATCCTTTTGTGGATGGTAACAAGAGAGCCGCATTATTGGCAGTCAATTTTTATTTGCATTGGAATGGATACAGGTTTGTGATTCCAAGAGATGCAGATGACTACACAATAGAGGTTGCCAAGGGGAAACTGGGTCTAAACGATATTTTGCTTTGGTTAAGACGCAATTCGAGAAGAACGCCGATCACTGTTATTTTGCATCGGCTTTGCGCGACCGAAATGTCAGTATATCATAAAAGGTTAGGAATGGAAAGACTAACAGAATCACAGCGAATAGTTCTCTTTCCAATAGAAGCATTGAGATTTTTCGGAGCAAAAATAACTGAAGAAAAAGCTAGAAGAATAGAACAAGCCAAAAAAAGAGCCTGACTTGGCAGTATTCTCATGACAAATAACTTAACAGTACCTCTGCGGGGTCACATTTATTAGACCTTATAGAATCCTCCTAGCAGAAAGGAGGAGAATAATTCGTTCGCCGTCGGACACATAACATTCGGCTACATCACCGGCAAAACCTCAGCAAAACTCCTCAAAACCAACCTCAACCTCCCCCTAATCCTAACATTATCAGTCCTCCCAGACA